>Ga0256843_1000087_pt1 | contig 76559 bp, 75 predicted proteins | sample AlvinellametaG_FD_191572 | JGI IMG/M metagenome (GOLD analysis project Ga0256843, IMG submission 191572) | Pompeii worm associated microbial communities from hydrothermal vent at the East Pacific Rise, Pacific Ocean - Alvinella | ecosystem: Host-associated > Annelida > Integument > Unclassified ... | reverse complement strand
AAAGCTCTCTAAACTTCTCTGTAGGCATGGCCTCTTTCTTGCTCTTGCCAAGCTTCTCTTCCACTTTCTGCTCAATGGGCAGACCGTGACAGTCCCAGCCCGGTGTCATACGCACCGCTTTACCCTGAAAGTAATTGTACTTCAGAATGATATCTTTGAGGATCTTGTTAAGCGCATGCCCGATATGTATATCACCGTTGGCATAGGGAGGACCGTCATGCAGTGTATACATTTTGGCACCTTCTCGTTTGGTTTTCATCTGCTCGTAAATATCGGCATCAAACCATGCTTTATACTTTTTGGGTTCATTGTTCGGAAGGTTTCCGCGCATCGGGAAGTCTGTTTTGGGGAGGAGGAGGGTTTCTTTGAAATCCATTGTCGATAATACCTTAAGTAAGAGATAGTGTTTATATATTATCGGGGGATTATATCCAAAAGAGGTTTAGAAGCTACTTTTGATACAATTTCTTATGAAAAATATTAGAAATATGACTAAAAAGATCATTGAACAACTAACTTTGGAAAAACAAACCATTACCTTTGCAGAAAGCTGTACCGGAGGGAGGATTGCAGCTGAATTCACAGCTGTTTCAGGGGCATCGAACGTACTTCACGGCTCTCTTGTAACCTACTCCAACGATATCAAGCACCAGTGGCTGGGGGTTTCTCTGAAAACATTGGAAACACAGGGAGCAGTCAGCCGTGCCTGTGTAGAAGAGATGCTTGAGGGGGTACAAAAACTGACTCAAAGCGATTATGCCATTGCTGTTTCCGGAATAGCCGGTCCCACAGGGGGGACAGAGTTCAAACCTGTAGGTACTGTCTATATAGGCATTCAGACACCTTTTACAAAAGAAGTGTTCCATTGTTACTTCCATGGAAACAGAGAACAGGTACAAAAACAAAGTGTTGTTTTTGCCATTGAAAAACTGGCTGATATTCTAAATTTTTAAATAATTTCAATTAATTTCAAAAATCTCTTGACAATCAAAAGATTCTGAGCTATAATTCCGTCCACTTATTGCAAGTAAAGCCTGCAAAAATGTGACCCGTTAGCTCAGTTGGTAGAGCAATTCCCTTTTAAGGAATGGGCCCTAGGTTCGAATCCTAGACGGGTCACCACTATATATAAATGTGCGGCGGTAGTTCAGTTGGTTAGAATACCTGCCTGTCACGCAGGGGGTCGCGAGTTCGAGTCTCGTCCGCCGCGCCATTTATTAAATTTTTACTGTTGTGACCCGTTAGCTCAGTTGGTAGAGCAATTCCCTTTTAAGGAATGGGCCCTAGGTTCGAATCCTAGACGGGTCACCACCACAACAATCACCCTTATGGTCGCTTAGCTCAGTTGGTAGAGCGCTACCCTTACAAGGTAGATGTCACAAGTTCGAGTCTTGTAGCGACCACCATTTAAAGTGTGACTGTTTGGATCTAGATGACCCTTTCATCTAGTGGCCAAGGATGCTACGTTTTCATCGTAGTCACAGAGGTTCAAATCCTCTAGGGGTCGCCAACCTATCGTGTGGTCGATAGTAAAAAGGTCGCTTAGCTCAGTTGGTAGAGCGCTACCCTTACAAGGTAGATGTCACAAGTTCGAGTCTTGTAGCGACCACCATTGATAGAACGCGAAATGAGCAAAGCTCATCTTCAGCTACACTAATGCTGTGTTTACTTCAGCAGTAGGCTCACGAAACTTGTTTCGTTTGTATTCAAAAGTAAAAAAGTCTTACTTTTAAAGTAATTCTTGTATAATCCATTTCAACCTTTTAAAGGTTACGGTGCGGCGGTAGTTCAGTTGGTTAGAATACCTGCCTGTCACGCAGGGGGTCGCGAGTTCGAGTCTCGTCCGCCGCGCCACTTTCTTTTTAAAATCATAATTTCCAATCATACTCATGCGGACATGGCGGAATTGGTAGACGCGCTAGATTCAGGTTCTAGTGAGCGAAAGCTCGTGGAGGTTCGACTCCTCTTGCCCGCACCAGCATAATTATCAACCCCCCCCAATATACCGACATTTTCAAACGCCAATTCTAATCACTAATGCAATTCCACCTCAATCAAGCAGCTAACTTTTTCGCAATTTCAGTAAAAAATACTTCATACGGTGTTCTGTAATATGTTAACTTCTATGGATGGAAATGGGAAGACGGTTTTTGATATTGGAGCAGATTTATGAAGATGACAGGAAGAAGATTGTTTTCCTGTCATTTAAATGCTAACTGTTTTTACGAAAAGCATCACTGGGAATAAGGATGAGACAAAGAAACACAATAATATCAAAAAGCTGAACAATCGGGCTTGCCGTAGTGTGGGTTGTTGCAGCCGCGGCAGTTGTTTCAGCAGTTTTGACAACAGCGGTACTCACTTCCACAGTCTGAGCAGGGAAAAATATATTGAGCACTATAGAGACTGCAATAATCCCTATAATCGTCCACACCGCAGGCAACCCCATATCGCGTATACGTTTTGCCATAATATTGATCTGTCCGAGTACAATGGCTATCATAAGGACAACCACCCCTATGATTGCAAAGATACCAAAGCGGTCAGTCAGCATTGCCTGGGTTGCCACAATATCACCACCCATTAATTTGGCGGCTGCACCTATGCTAAAAATAACCCCCAGAATAATTGCAGCTGCAATAACCATAAGCAGTACATAATAGCCTAAATATGCCAATCTTTTCAGCTTACCGCTGCCCCACTCTCCAAAATAAATTTTCAACATCTTTTTTCCTTTCCTTTTTAAAATACTGGATACCTAATTTCTCAGTCTGATTCTCACTGATTCTTCATGTGCGGTCAGCCCTTCCGTATTGGCAATCAGTGCACACTGCTCACCAATCTCTTCCATCCCTTTTTTAGACATGGAGATAATAGATGATTTTTTTAGAAAGTTCTCCACACTGAGCGGAGAATAGAACTTTGCCGTCCCTCCGGTAGGAAGTGTATGATTCGGTCCTGCAATATAGTCACCGATAGGCTCAGGCGTATTCTCTCCAAGGAAAATAGCCCCGGCATGCTTGATCTTGTCCAGTAAGGACATTGGATCTTCGGTCACCACTTCAAGATGCTCCGGAGCGATCTCGTTCATCAATGCTATTGCCTCATCCATATCTTTTGTGACAATGATCGCACCACGCTCTTCAATAGATTTTCTGGCAATCTCTTGACGTGACAGTGTTCCAAGATATACTTCTACTTTATCACTTACTTTGTTGGCCAGTTCACTGTCTGTAGTAATGAGGATGGAACTTGCCATTTCATCATGCTCCGCCTGTGAAAGCAGATCAATCGCCAAATAGTCCTCTCTGGCTGTTTCATCTGCCAAAATACCTATCTCTGAAGGCCCTGCGATCATATCGATATTTACTTCACCGTAAACCAGTTTTTTAGCCGTTGCCACAAAGATGTTTCCAGGTCCGGTGATCACATCTACTTTGGGAATCGTTTCCGTACCGTATGCCATTGCACCGATCGCAGAAGCACCCCCCACTCTAAATACTTTGGTGACTTTACAGAGATGACAGGCAGCTAGCAGAAGTTCATTGAGTTCATTGTCCGGTGCAGGTGTACAGACCACGATCTCTTCAACACCTGCAACCTGTGCAGGAATAACATTCATAAGAAGCGAACTGGGATATGCCGCTTTACCACCGGGAATATAAAGTCCTGCTCTGTCTACAGCTGTTACTTTTTGCCCCAGGACCGTACCGTTTGCTTCTGTGTCCATCCATGTCTTTGGCATAAGTTTCTGGTGGTAGGATTCAATCCTGTCGTAAGCAAGATGCAGTGCATCACGGAGTACAGGATCAATATTTTCATAGGCTTTAGCCATATCATCTGTAGAGACAAGCAGTTCACTGTCTTCTTTAGGTTCCCATCTGTCAAATCTTGCGATCTGTGTTTTGAGTGCTTTGTTACCCTCTGTCCGGATCTCTTTGAGTAGGCCGGAAACAATCCCCGTCACACCTTCAATATCCATCTTTCCACGTTCTAATAGTTCATTGAAATTTGCTTCAAAAGTATCATCACTGCTGTAAAATATTTTCATTGTTTATCCTCTTGGTACTGTGTAAACACAGCACCCTACATTTTAATAGACGGGAATTTCCGTTCATATCTCGGAAGCATACTCTCATTTCCCAGCAAACCACCCTGATGAATATACAGTGTTGCTTCGCTGTGGATCTCAGGATGAGCCATTAATACCCGCCACCCCAAAGGATCGTAAAGCAGATCAAACTCCACTCCCGTTTGTTGTTGTAATTTTAGCCAAATTTTGTAGTTTTCTTTATAAAGTTTGGCAAAATGGTGTTTTTTATCGAGCATCAATATCTGGGGATGAAATTTCTCATTTTCTTCCAAATCTGAAAACTGCTTTTTCAAATAGGCTGCATCTCCGACACAGGGGGTAGTGAATACGTTAATTGAGAATTGAGGATTGAGGATTGAAAATGATTTTTGGAGGAATAAAGCTGTACTGCCTGTACCGGAAGGGAGAAAGATATTCAGCTGTTCGATACTATTTTTTTCTTGCCATTCTACGATCTCTTTTGCCAAGATTTTTATGCCGTACTCTGCTTCTCTCTGTCGTCCGCCTTCTTCGATATATAGTGTTTCTCTTGTTGGGGTGGGAACACTACGGCCTACAATTATTTGCATTCCATTTTCAAGTGCCGCCTTATAGTTCCCATGTGGATTCTTTCTCAAGTAATCAGCAATATGATCTACATAATATTCGAACTTCCATCCTTTCATTTTTGCAAGAACAGAGAGTGAATACATCGCATTGGACTGGGCAGAACCGTAGGAGACAACTTTTTTAATACCGGGAAACTCATTTTGGAGAAAATAATGGAATTTACGTGCTTTGTTCCCGGAAAAATCAGGATGGATCAGATCATCACGTTTTATAAAAAATGGCTTGTTTTCGAAAGTAATGGATTGTATTGGGGAGGGTAAGTGAATATTCAACATTTGTGTCATCCTCGGACTTGATCAGGGGATCACTGACTCAAGATTCCCGGTCATGCCGGGAATGACGGGGATATTTAATTGCGTCCCACACAATTAAGATCTTCAAATGCCTGTTCAAGTCTTTTTACCATAGAGAGTTCACCTTCTCTAAGCCATTTTCTAGGATCATAATAGCTTTTATTAGGCTTATCCTCTCCATCAGGGTTACCGATCTGTCCCTGAAGATAATCATGGTATTTTGCCTCATACTGGCGTACACCGTCCCAGAAAGCCCACTGGGTATCTGTATCAATATTCATTTTAATCACACCGTAGCCGATCGCTTCACGAATATCTGAAAGTTCAGACCCGGAACCACCATGGAAAACAAAGTTGACAGGTTTCTTTTCTGTACCGAATTTCTCTTCGATATATGCCTGAGAATTGTCAAGTATTTTTGGCGTCAACTGGACATTTCCCGGCTTGTAGACACCGTGTACATTCCCAAACGATGCGGCAATTGTAAATTTGTCTGAAACTTTCATAAGCTCTTCATAGGCATATGCCACCTCTTCGGGTTGAGTATAGAGCAGAGAGTTGTCAATATCCGTATTGTCCACACCGTCTTCTTCACCGCCGGTAACACCAAGTTCTATCTCCAGTGTCATACCTATTTTGCTCATACGTTCAAGATAGGCTTTGCAGGTAGCAATATTTTCTTCAATCGGCTCCTCGGAAAGATCGATCATATGGGAAGAGAACAGCGGTGTTCCGTGTGCTTTGAAATGTGCTTCGCTGGCATCAAGCAGTGCATCGATCCAGGGAAGCAGTTTTCTTGCTGCATGGTCGGTATGCAGTACTACCGGCACACCGTAAGCCTTTGCCACCGTATGTACATGCTGTGCTCCTGAGATCGTACCCAGAACTGCTGCTTCAGCCGAAGAAAGACCTTTACCTGCATAATATGCTCCACCACCATTGGAAAACTGTACAATAACAGGAGAATTGACATTTTTGGCTGATTCCAGTACCGCATTGATTGAAGAGGTACTTACCACATTTACAGCGGGAAGCGCATACCCCTCCTCTTTTGCAATCTTAAAGAGTTGTTGAAGATTATCTCCAGTGACAACACCGCTATCAACAACATCCAATACTTTTGTAGACATTATATACTTTCCTCTCTCTTACTTATTTGAGTTTTATTTTGGCACTTTTCATCAGGTCTTTTACTATTTTTTCCTGTGCCAATTTCATTTTGATACTTTTTTCTGCCGCTTCATAAGGAGGAAATTTCTTTTTGGAATTTGCTTTTTTAGCAGCTTTTTTTAATTTATCATACTCTTTTTTGGCTGCTTCATCCGAAATCTTTGTTTCCGACATTTTTTTCTGCATCCACAGGTTACTGAGTGCTACATTTTTTTCTTCCTGAGTCAACTCTTTTTTCGCCTGAACAGCTGCCAGCTTGCTCGGAGCGATCATTTTAAGAACCTGTTCTTTCTGAGGAAGAGAGATCTTGTCCCAGGTTGCCTGTCCTCTACTGATTACATTAAGTGCTTTATTTGCTTCTGCTACTGAAATATCTATCCCGTTTACAGTTCCTGCCGTTTCAGCAGAGACTGTCATTGTCATCAACGCCAAGGCAGAGGCAACTGTCATTAAAACTTTTTTCATTTTCGTCCTTAATTTATGGTGTTTATAGATTTATGTATCATCATAGGAGGCATAGCAATAGGAGCAGCTACTTCTATTTTAGCATCTTTCATTAATCCACTCATAATTTTCTTTTCAATAATTTGAGCTTTCATCTTGTTTTTAATACTTTCAAACGGAGGAATGAGATCTTTGTTGCCATTATGATTTAGAGCTTTTTGCTTCAGCTGATCATAAAGAGCATGAATTTCATCATCTGAGATAGATACTTTAGCAGCTTTTTTTCTCATCCATGTACTCACATAAACAGCCTCTTTTTCCTGAGGTGAAAGCTCTTTTTTTGCCTTATCGGCCATCAGTATAGGTAAAACCAGTTCTTTAATAAGTCGTTTACGCTGATCTTTTGGTAAAAGATCAAAGTCCGTTACCCTACCCTGAGTTCTTTCTTTCAAATAGTTATCTGCTGTTTTTTTACGAATCTTATGTCCGTTGACTATAGCAATGACACTATTTGACGGTCTGGATTTCTGTATTTGGGATACAGAAGGACGATCAAGACTGCTTAAATCTACCATACCCGGCATGGCCTCTTTTTCATGAATCATTTTTGACAAACTGTCTTTAAGATGATCTGCGGAAAGCGAACTTACAAAAATCCCAAATGAGATTCCTGCAGCAACAACAATTTTCCTCATATTCTCCTCCCCCTTTAAAATATGATAATACTATTTTTTTACAGTATTCGGTTTCGCTGCATTCTCAATAATCTTTGCTTTACTTTTGAGTTCTTTAGCGATTGCTGCTACTTTTTTTGCAAATTCCTGCTGTTTCAAAGAAGCAATAATCTGATTTTTTACTTTATCGTAAGGTACCGGCTGCGCTGCTGTTTTGTCTTCAAGATAGATTACATGGTAGCCAAACTGTGTCTTGACAGGTTTGAGTGTAATCTGACCTTTTTTCAATCCCCATACTGCTTTGGAAAACTCAGGTACCATTTGACCTTTTGCAAAATTACCAAGATCACCTCCCTTAGGTGCAGAAGGACCTTTTGATTTTGCTTTTGCCAATTCTATAAATTTTGTCTGAAGTGCTTTACCTTTGAGTCCTTTAAGTTCATTAATGATCTTTTGGGCTGTTTTTTCATCCGGCACAAGAATGTGTCTTGCATGTACCGTCTCTTTTTGGACAAATTTGTCTTTATTTTTATCATAAAACTCTTTGGCTTCACTGTTGGAGATAATGATGCTGTCAAGTTGCTTTTTCATCCAAAGATTTACAAGAAGTTCATCTTTGATCTTTGAAAGTGCTTCTTTAAATTCCGGTTCTTTTTCAATACCCTCTTTTTTGGCCAATTCAGTAAAAAGTGCTTTTTCAATCAATCTTTCAGTAATCATCTTCTGCTGTGCAGGATTCAATTGTGAAAAGTGTGCATTGGGAGAAGTAGCATTAACAAATGCTTCGGCATCCTGTTTTGTAATATTTTTACCGTCAACCGTTGCAAGAATATCCGATGCAACAAGAGAAGATGCCATCAGTGCTGCCGCTACCAGCGATGTTTTTATGATTTTTACCATTATAAATGATCCTTTAGTATCTAAAAAATTTAGTAAGATTATATCTCTCTTAGGTAAATCATTCATTAATGTGCTACTATTGCATTATGATTCATTCAAAAGGTGAGGCATTCATGGCAAAAGTAAAAAAAGCAACAAAAAAAGAGATTGAAGAGATCAAATCACTCTTTCTTGAGCATTATCCCGATTCGGTCACGGAACTAAATTATAAAAATATCTATGAACTGTTGATTGCTGTCATGCTCTCTGCACAGTGTACTGATAAACGGGTCAACCTTATCACTCCTGCTCTGTTTGAAAAGTATCCTGACCCTATCTCTCTGGCCAATGCCGACCTGAATGAAGTAAAATCTTTCATCAAAACCTGTTCCTTCTTCAATAACAAGGCCAAGAACCTCATCAAAATGGCACAGTCTGTCGTAGAAAATTATGGCGGAGAGATACCGCTTGAAAGAGATGAACTGGTCAAACTTGCGGGTGTCGGACAGAAGACGGCCAACGTCGTCATGATAGAGTACACCGGTGCCAACCTCATGGCCGTCGATACCCATGTCTTCCGAGTAGCACACCGACTGGGCCTGAGCGATGCAAAAACTGCCGTAAAATGTGAAGAAGAGTTAAGCAAAAAATTTAAAACCGATCTTCACCGTCTTCATCAGGCAATGGTGCTTTTCGGACGCTACAGATGTAAAGCCCTCAAGCCCGAATGTGACGACTGTTTTATGAAACCTTATTGCAAAACTACCGATACTTTCAAAGTTTAGGAGTACTTCCTCTTTACAGAAAGCACTAGCTTTCACTGTGAGTACGTCTATGGTAACGCTCGACAACTTCCGGATCATGATGCAGATTGATTTTGGCATCGCTCTTTCCATCATAGGGAATCTGTGAAAGTACATAGCGTATAGATTCCAGTCTTGCTTTCTTCTTGTCATTGCTGTCAACAATGATCCAGGGTGCAAATCCTGTATGGGTACGGCTGAACATCTCTTCTTTATAGTAAGTGACTTTGTCCCACATCTCCTGTGCTTTCTGATCAACCGGGCTTAGTTTCCAATGTTTCAGAGGGTTGGTCATACGCTCTTTAAAACGTTTCTGCTGATTTTCTTTGGTAATGGAAAACCAGAATTTAATAAGAATAATCCCGTCATCAATGAGTGCATGTTCAATCTCCGGAACTTCCTTCATAAACTTTTCATACTGCTCGGGTGTACAAAAATCAAATACCGGTTCAACAATGGCACGGTTATACCAACTTCTGTCAAAAAAGGTCACTTCACCCGGATTTGGAAGATGTTGAAAGTATCGCTGAAAATAAAACTGCCCTGTTTCTACTTCTGTGGGTTTTTGCAAGGCAACAACACGAAATTTTCTGGGGTTAAGATACTGCGTAAAACGTTTGATTGCTCCACCTTTCCCGGCAGCATCACGCCCTTCAAAAATGATCATGACACGTTTATTGTTGTCATAGATCCAGTTTTGCAATTTGATCAGTTCAACCTGTAGTGCTTTCAATTCATTTTCATATTCTACATTACGTGTAATTTTTGCAAGTTTTTTCTTTCCCATCAGTTGGGTAAGCCCACTTTTTGTTTTTAAAATATGTATCGTATCTTCTAATTCTTTAACAATTTTTTGAGCTTGTTTATCATCAATATGCTTTTTTAGAGCATCCAGGTTTTGAAAGAGTGTTTTCATTGAATTCCTTTGTTAGGGTATTCTTTAATTCTACTCCTACCTCTCTTAAGTCATATTTATTTCAATCATAATCTATACTGATTCAATTATTTTTTCCAATACCAAAAAAGTCTTTTCTACAGAATCCACTTTTACCATCTCACGTGTAGAATGAGGATAACGTATCGTAGGACCCATAGAGGCAAATTTCATCTTCGGATACTTCTCGGCTATCACTCCACATTCAAGACCGGCATGGATCGCCATTAGTTTACTTGTTCCAAATTCTTCTTTCATTTTTTTATTTATCAGTTTTGTAAAGTCTGTAACATCCGGTTTCCAGGCAGGATACTTGTCTTCCACTTTGCTTTTAAAACCGTACTTGGCAAAAAAAGAAACCGTTTCTTCTGTCAAAGCATCCAGTGAAGCCGCATCCATTGCCCTTGCACTTGTTTCTATGGCAATACCACCCTGTTCATCCGCATTGATAATAGCAAGATTGATACTCACATCCGGGATACCGAGTTCTTTGTTCTCTTTTCTTACCCCTTGTTTGAATGATTCTATAAGATCGATCAGTTTATCCCCATCACTGAGAATAAGCGGAGATTCCTTCAGTTTTCTGACCGTTACATCTCCCTCATTTTCCAAAACCGTTTCACTTCGTATAATGGCCACGGCATTGGCAGGAATAGAGTTGCGACGCTCACCCGCATAGATACTTGCCAGCTGTGTTATATTATGCCTACTCAGATACTCTCCCAAAACTTTAATGGCTGAAGGTATCCCTTTGCCAATATCAACACCTGAATGTCCGCCGGCCAACCCTTTGACTACTACTTCATAACACTCACCATTGCCTTGGATATAGCTGTCCTGCTTGAATGCCGTAATATCCGCACCACCGGCACAGCCGATATAGACTTCTGCTTCATCTTCACTGTCAAGATTGAGCATATAGGCTGCACTGAGATCAAATGCTACTTCATTGGCACCGATCAGACCTATCTCTTCATCAGAGGTAAGCAGGAATTCCAGTACCTTTCCCTCATCCATCAGCTGCATCATCATTGCAATGGCCATACCGTTGTCCGCACCAAGAGAGGAGTCTTTGGCTTTCATCCAACCCTCTTCCTCATACGTTTCTATCTGAGGTGCTCTGCCCATACAGACCATGTCATAATGTGCCTGAAGACAAAGTGTCGGTTTCCCTTTGTGAATATAGATATTCTTTACCTTGTCCACCTCAACCTCATACCCTCTCTCTTTTGCAAATGCCACCAGGAAATCACAAAGCCTGTCCGCCTCTTTTGAACAGTGGGGTATCTGTGTCAATGTTTTGAAATATTCGATAATTTTTGACATATTTTTTCCTTTGAATCGGTGCCGCAAGGACACAGCACCCTACCTAAATATATTTTTGTGTTACTTTTACACTTTTTGTGCCGTTGCGAAGGCAGTAGTGCCCAGAGCAACGTCTGCACAATTGTAAAAGTAACGCTTTTTGTCTACTTTTTCTAAAAAAGTAGGAAGAAAACGCTAACACTGAAACAGAAATCAGATATAACAAAAAGAAGTATAGTACAATCTCATAAAAATTCAGGATTAACAGATGTGTCTCATTATTACTCTCGTCATGCTTGTCATGGCAATCCAAAATCTCATCAACGGCTACTACAACATGGGTGTACTTCAACTTGTCATCGCACTCGGCTTTGCCTTTATGCTCTGGAGAAATATACAGATCACACGTTGTGAAAGAAACGGGAACTGTAACGGATGCACACTGCCGAAATGGCTGACTGGAGCATTTGGGAAAAAAAGGGAGAAAAAGTAATGGAACACTTTTTTACCTGTCCATATTGTTGGGAACAGATATCTATGGTACTTGACCCTTCTGAAGAAGAGAGTGAATATATTGAAGACTGTGAAGTCTGTTGCCGACCCATTGAACTGCATTTCCTCTTTGACGGAGAGAGACTTGTGAACTTTGAAGCAAAGAGAATGGAAGGCATATGAAATAATTCCTTCGTAGGTCGTATTCTCCTGAATACGACAAGAACCATGAACAATAAAACATCCATGAAATAATGCAATATGTGTTTTCCGTAACCAATCAATGTCGTATTGTCCTTAATACGACCTACAAAACCTTATGTATATAAAAATTGAAATCGGTCTATCTCTTCTCCATTTACCTCTACTTTTTCCATAAACATATCATAAGGTCTTGCCCAGATACCATAATCACCGTAAAGTGCACGGTAAATGACCAACCACTCCTCTGTCTCCGAATGGCGTGCAGTCATAAGTACTTCATACTCAGCACCTTTGTAATGCCGGTAAATTCCTTTTTTAATTTTCATTATAATTCTCGTTTTTAACAGATTTTATCATAATCATAATTCAGTCATGCAAAAAGTTTTTTGGAGTACAATATTTTTATTTCAAAAAAAGGAAACATTATGGCAAGCAATATTTTCAACTGTCCTCTACCAGATGAAAAAGGATATTTTGGAGAGTACGGCGGCTCTTTTATTCCACCTGAACTGCAAACAATTATGGATGAAATTACAAGTTCCTATGAAGAGATCAGACAGGATCCGGCATTTCTTGATGAACTTGCAGATCTTTATCAGCATTATGTAGGCAGACCCAGTCCGATCTTTCATGCAAAACATCTTTCCAAAAAATACGGCACCAATATTTATCTCAAAAGAGAAGACCTCAACCATACCGGTGCACACAAGATCAACCACTGTCTGGGAGAGGCGCTGCTTGCCAAGAAAATGGGTAAAAAGAAGATTATTGCAGAAACCGGTGCAGGTCAGCATGGGGTGGCACTGGCAACTGCTGCTGCACTTGTGGGTCTTGAGTGTGATATCTATATGGGTGAAGTCGATATGGCCAAAGAGCATCCAAATGTAGTCAGAATGCACATTCTTGGAGCCAATGTCATTCCTGCAACCCACGGCCGCCGTACACTCAAAGAAGCTGTCGATACCGCGTTTGAGAATTACCTCAAAGATCCTGTCACACAACTCTATGCTATCGGTTCTGTTGTCGGTCCCCACCCCTTCCCTCGTATGGTAAGGGATTTCCAGTCCATCGTAGGTGTGGAAGCCAGAGAACAGTTTCAGCAGATGACAGGAAAACTACCCGACAACCTTGTTGCCTGTGTCGGCGGCGGCTCCAATGCACTGGGACTTTTTACTGCCTTTCTCAATGATGAAAAGGTAGCTATGCACGGTGTGGAGCCTGCCGGACGAAGCCTGGAGATTCCGGGTGAGAATGCGGCAACAATGACACTGGGAAAACCGGGTATCATGCATGGCTTCAAATCGTATATGCTTCAAGATGAGAACGGTGAACCAGAAGAGGTTTACTCTGTTGCCAGCGGACTGGACTATCCTTCGGTAGGACCACAGCATGCCTATCTCAAAGATATGGACCGGGTCAATTACGAAACCATCAGTGACAACGAGGCGATCGATGCCTTCTTTGAACTCTCAAGAGAAGAAGGAATCATTCCTGCCATCGAATCAGCCCATGCTGTCGCTTACGCACTCAAGCTGGCACAGGAACCCGATGTAGGAACCATTCTTGTCAACCTTTCCGGACGCGGAGACAAAGATATTGATTTTGTGGTAGAACATTATGGAGAAGCATACGGCATTCTGAAAGATTAAAACTTTCTGTTCAAAAAATCATCTCTTCTGAGGTGAAAAAATCTGTTATTTTTTTCATGTTACAATAATACTAAACCAAAAAAAGGATAAATCATGCAGAAGTGGAGTTTGAATTTCAGGTTGTGGCACTGGATCAATGCCATAGTGGTCATGGGACTTGTCGGTACCGTACTGTTACGCAAAAGTTTTCTCAGCTGGAGAGCCAACAGCGAGATCATCGTACAGAAACTTTCCGAGATAAACATTGACATTACTGCGGCACAGGCAAAAGTCATTGCCAAAGCCATTCGTGCACCCATGTGGGAATGGCATTACATTTTGGGCTATGCACTGGGAGCACTGGTGGTATGGAGAATCGCCCTCTTCTTTACACAAAGCGGCAAACGAAGCTACCAACATCTCAAAGAAGAGAGTTTTCATAAAAAAATCGTAAAGCTTGGCTATCTTCTCATCTATGTGGTACTCTTTTTGATGACCGTAAGCGGCTTTGTAATGTACTTTTATGAAACAATTGGCCTGGCCAAAGATACGGCACATGACATCAAAGAGGTCCATGAACTGCTTTACTATATACTGCTCTACTTTGTACCGCTTCATATCATTGGAGTCTTTGTTGCAGAGAACCAGGATGAAAAAGGCATACTCTCCGACATGGTCAACGGCGGAAAACAATAGCATTTTTGCTATACTTCGTTCCATATTTCAACATGGGACAAAGTATAGATGATACAACTGACAAACCTCTCCAAAAGTTTTGGAGGGCAGACACTTTTCAAAAACCTCAATCTCAAAGTCACTTCCAATCAAAAGATCGGACTTATCGGACGAAACGGTACGGGAAAATCGACACTTTTCAAACTCATTCTGGGTGAAGAGAGTCACGATGAAGGGGAGATCAGCATCCCCAAGAATTACCGCATCGGTACTCTGCGTCAGCACCTTGAATTTAGCAAACCTACCGTAGAAGCGGAGTGTGCACAGATACTCCCCGAAGACGAACAGTACAACTTCTACAAAATAGAGAAGATCCTTTTTGGTCTGGGCTTCACTGCTGAAGACCTGCAAAAAGACCCTTTAAGCTTCTCTGGCGGCTACCAGATACGTATCAACCTGGCAAAACTGCTTGCCACTGAACCCAACATGCTGCTGCTTGATGAACCTACCAACTACCTTGACCTTCTCTCCCTGCGCTGGCTCAAACAGTTCATTCGCGAGTTTGACGGTGAAGTCATACTCATTACCCACGACCGTGAATTCATGGATGCTGTGACCACACATACGATGGGTATACAGAGAAAAGGACTTTTTACGGTACAGGGCGGTACGAAGAAGTATTATGAAACACTCTCCCTTCAGGATGAGACGTATGAAAAAACACGTCTCAACCAGGAGAAAAAGCGTAAAGAACTTGAAGAGTTCATTGCCAGAAACAAAGCCCGAGCCTCTACTGCTGCACTGGCACAGTCAAAAGTGAAGATACTTGAAAAGATGGAAGAGATGGAAGAGTTGGAGAGTGAAAGCTCTCTCTCTTTCAAATTCAACTACAAAGAGACCCCTGCTAAAGTACTCTTTCGTGCAGAAGAGCTCGGTTTTGGGTATGACCCGGAGCATCCGCTCTTCGAACATCTCACTTTTGCACTTGAGAACGGAAAGACACTGGCGATCATCGGAAAGAACGGAAAAGGGAAATCGACCCTGCTCAACTACATTGCAGGCGAATTGCCACAGCAGCAGGGCACGCTCTCCTTCCATCCCGGTACGACCATGGCACACTTCGGGCAGACCAATATCGAACGGCTCAATACCAAGCATACCATCATTGACGAGATCACCTCTGTTGACAAAAAAATAGGCATGGCAGAAGTACGTGCCATCTGCGGGACCATGATGTTCTCGGGAGAACTGGCGGACAAGAAAATAGAGGTCCTCTCCGGAGGCGAACGCAGCCGTGTAATGCTCGGCAAGATCATCGCAACCCCTGCCAACCTGCTGCTGCTCGATGAACCTACCAACCACCTTGACATGCAGTCCATCGATTCACTTTGTGACGCCATTGACAGCTTTAAAGGCTCCACCATCATGGTCACCCACTCGGAGATGCTCCTTCGCAGACTTGCAGATGCACTTATTATCTTCCACAAGGGCGGTGCGGAGTATTTTGAGGGAAGCTATGATGACTTCCTTGAGAAAATAGGCTGGGAAGAGGAAGAGGGATCGGTCAAACCCAAAAAGACCAAACCGAAACTTGACAAAAAAGAGCGTAAGAAACGCCGTACTGCCATCATAGAAGAGAAAGCCAAAGAGGCCAAGGCTTCCAGAGCCGAGATCAAATTCTGTGAAAAAAGGCTTGAAGAACTTGAAGTCCTTGAAGAGGAGCACAATGCAGCTCTGGAGATAGCTTCAAATGCCGCAGACAACTCCGCCATGATAGAACACTCCAAAGCCGCAGCACAGACCCAGGCAGAGATAGAAGAACTCTTTGAAAGACTGGAAATTGCTACCGAAGCATTGGAGGAGATCAACGTAAAATATGATGAGAAATTGGCTGAATTGGAATAATACCTTTCAATTAATCACACGAAGTGTGCCTGTCTCTGTGAACGACCTTGAAAGCGAAGCGATTCGAGAACAGAGACGATTTTTTGCTTCTGCCTACATGGCTACGACCATTACGGTTCCAAAACTATAAACAACAAGCAGTTGTTGTTTATTTAACGTTTCTCATCTAAAAAAATGAAGAGAGAAACAACGCCTCAGCTAAAGAGGAAAGGTAAGTTGAAAAAAGATTAAAAAAATGACCACATAAAACGTAGTTATATCTAAAATATTGAAATGTTACTTATTCAACACTTCCAAAATAAACCCTATCAAATAAAGCACTGCAATACTCGAAACCGTCCATATCATCGCCCTCTTTACATTCATGGAAGGATTGTGGGTACCGCAATGCGGACATCTTTTAACACCCATTTCCACTTCTAAATTACAGTAACGGCAGGGAACTTTCTTTGTTTCTTTTTCCATTTTATTTTCTTTCATAAGGTGAGCTTTAGCCCACTTTCTTGGTAATTAGTTTTTTTAGAGCTTTTACCATAAACTGTGACAATTTGAATAGTACCTTCTATCGTGGTCCAAAGCCCACCCTACAGATATATCATCACACCGCGTAATACGTTGCTTTGGGGTGATGCACCACCAATGCTGTTGTACTCTGCTCCGGGTGTATCTGGAAGGTCTCGCTCAGTTCAATACCGAACTCTTCGGGTTTCAACAGGTCAAAGATGATACGGCTTTGTTCCAAATCGGGACAGGCAGGGTATCCGAATGAGTATCTTGCTCCGCGGTAGCGGTTCATCCGTACATCACGCAGGGTTGCGCCCTCATCTTCCCTGAGAATGCCCAGGTCCATACGTATCTGCTTGTGTGCCACTTCTGCCAGTGCTTCGGCAAGCTCTACAGAAAAGCCGTGTACCATGTTGTATTCAAGGTACTTGCCTGCATCGTAGAGCTCTTTTTCATATACGGAGAACTTTGATCCTGCACTCACACAGGTGATGGCAAGAACGTCATGCCTCTCATGACGGAAGAAGTCACTGAGCGCACGGAAGGGTTTTCGTCCCTGTCTAGGGAAAGAGAACACATATTCTGCTCTGCCTACGACCTCTTTGAAGGGTTCTCTGTCCGCATTTTCATCGACATTCCATCCTTCATTTTCGGGGAATACCAGAAGTTCACGGTCGTTGCTTCGTACCGGATAGTAGCCGTAGATGATCGTCGGATCGAAAAGGTCATTATCAATAAATTCACGTTTGAGCCGTTCATAGGCAGGGTAGACGGTTTCATCGAGCAGTTTCTGATACGCCTCTTTCTCCATTCCTTTGCTTTTATAGCCCCAGTGCATCTTGATGACCGTTTTCTGGTTGACCCAGTCAAAAACCATATTGAGATCAAGGTCTTTTTTCTGAAGCACCCTTCTCCCCCAGAATGGCGGGGTGGGAATGTTAACGGGTTCAGGCATTTTGATCTCTTCAAAGGGAGGGATGACCACCTTTTTCTTCTCTTTCTTCTTTTCTCTCTCCACCATGTCGCCCGCCAGTCTCGTATCGAGTCCAACGGAGGGGTCTTCATTGTACTTTTCTATGCGGCTCATCGCAATGACCCCGTCAAAGGCATCACGGCAGTAGAAAATAGGCCCTTTGTAGATAGGTCGGCAGAAGTCATCGACAAATGAGCGTGTCAATGCCGCACCGCCAAGCAGTACAGGTATCTCCAGCCCCATCTCCGCCATCGCTTCAAGGTTGTCCTTCATTACCGCGGTGGATTTAACCAGAAGGCCGCTCATGCCTATGGCCTGAATCTTCTTGTCGTTCATGACATCAAGGTACTCCTGAAGTTCTGTCTTAATCCCCACATTGATAACCTTGAAACCGTTGTTGCTCAAAATAATATCGACAAGGTTCTTGCCTACATCGTGGACATCTCCCTTGACCGTTCCGATTACCAGTGTGGTATCGGTCTCTTTCTCCTGTTTGGTCAGATAGGGGTTCAGGTAGTCCACTGTCGTTTTCATGGTCTCTGCCGATTGCAATACAAACGGCAGCTGCATCTGTCCCGAACCGAAAAGCTCACCGACCACTTTCATGGCATCGATGAGAATTTCGTTGACAATTTTGTCGGGATCTATCTCTTTTCTGGCCTCTTCCACCAGCGGTATCATCCGCTCTTTGTCCCCGTCAAGCAGCAGTTTGGCGATCTTCTCTTCACTGCTCATCGCCTCATACTCTTCATCTGTGGCACCGTCATCGAGCGTCTTGTCGGAGAAGTGTTCAATGAACTTGAAAAGCGAGTTGTCATCCGGGTTGAACAGCAGCTCTTCACAGATATCGATATCTTCCTGACTCATTTTCGCCATAGGCACAATATGCTTGACATTGATGATCACCGAGGTCATCCCTGCCTGAATACAGTGATGTAAAAATACCGAATTCAGGAAAACCCGTGCATTCTTGTCCAGCCCGAAAGAGATGTTCGAAAGTCCCAGTGTTGAACCTACTTCAGGGTGGCGTTTATGCAGCTCTCTAATCGCTTCGAGTGTCTGAATGGCAGCGTCACGATACTCCAGATCACCCGAACCGACCGTAAAGGTCAGCATATCGAAAATGAGGTTACGCGGGTCGATACCGTGGCGGTTGACACAGAGGTCGTAAATGCGCTCCGCCTGTGCCAGTTTTGTCTCGGTCGTTTTGGCCATTCCCGTTTCATCAATGGTCAGACAGACCAGTGCCGCACCATACTTCTTTGCCAGCTGGCAGATGGCATCAAGTTTCTCTTCCCCGTCTTCAAGGTTGACCGAGTTGATAATGGGCTTGCCGCCTATGCATTTGAGTGCCGCTTCCATCGTATTGACTCGTGTGGCATCAGGCATCAGCGGCAGCGGTATCTTCTGATTGTACAACTCCATCACTGCGGACATATCGGTCGCACCGTCACGCCCGGCAAACTCGACATTGACATCCAGACAATGCGCCCCGTCACGTACCTGTGCCTGTCCTACGGTCAGTGTTCCCTCATGGTCTCCTGCAATAATCAGCTCTCTAAATGCTTTTGACCCCGTGGCATTGCTTCGCTCACCAATGAGCAGCGGTGCGGGTTTCTGAAAAAGCTCTACCGTGTTGAATAGTGATGCAATAGAAGGCTCAATGGAACCTGTCGGTGCTTTTGGCTTGATGGTCTCTACGGCTTTTTTAAGCGCCCCAATATGCTGTGGTGTCGTACCGCAGCAGCCTCCCAGAAAACTTACCCCGTCAAAGGCTGTGAATTCCAGCTGCTTCTGCGTAAATTCATCGGGTCCCATCGGATAGTAGGTATATCCGCCGCGGTTCTGAGGCAGTCCGGCATTGGCATGGACAGAGATGGGGATATTGCAAAGTTCACTTAGTGTTTTGAGGTGCTTTTTCACCTGATCGGGACCAGTACCACAGTTGAATCCCAAAGAGAGGATGTCAAAAGGTTCCAGAATCGTTACAATAGTTGCAGCATCTGTACCGATCAGCATAGAACCGCTCAATTCGATGGTCACGGAGATCATCACAGGCAGTTCTGTTTCACGCTCTTTATTGGCATCCTGACAGGCATGCAGTGCCGCCTTGATCTGTAACGGGTCCTGGCAGGTCTCCAGAAGAAAGATATCACACCCGCCGTCTATGAGCCCCAGAGCACAGAGTTTGTACCCCTCATACATTTCATCATAATGAATATGCCCCAAAGAAGGCAGCTTTGTTCCCGGACCGATGGAACCCAGTACGAACTTCGGCGCATCTTCTGTCCCATACTCCTCACAGATCTCTTTGACCAGCAGAGCACCCTTTTTTGAGAGTTCATAGGCGCGTTCACCCATCTGGTATTCATCGAGTACCCACGGCATCGTACCAAAAGTATTGGTTTTAATAAGGTCGGCTCCCGCCATGGCATAGCGTTTATGGATACGTTTGATAAGATCGGAAGCGGTATCGTTCAGCAGTTCATTACACCCCTCCTGCTCAACACCTTTATCATCGATCCATGCTTCTTTAGGTACTTCAAGATCCTGTATCTGGGTTCCCATAGCACCGTCAATGACAAGTATACGCTCTTTTAAAAGATTTTTAATCGTTTCTGTAACAGACAACTTGTTCCTTTTTGGGAAATTCTTCCCTTCAATAAGATATGTGCAATTGTATCAAAGTATCGTTAAAGTATATTTTTGTTATTTTTATATTCAGTATCTTGAGAAAAAATGAGACAAGCATTTATGAAAGAGAATTGCTCTAAAGTTTCAAACTATCTCAAAGAGAATTATTTTATTTACAGAACGTTTTTATTCAAAACTGTTCTTTTTACTATTTACAAACAGTAAAACACAATTATACTAAAGGATATTATAAGTAACCATGGGAAAAATAATTAAAAATATCATTACCGGCAAAACAATTACTAAACCAGACCCTATAGATGAAGAGATGCCTTTTGATGGAGGTGTCATGATCACAGAAACAGATACCGCAGGGATCATTACCTATGCCAACCGTAAATTTCGTGAATTGACCGGTTATTCAAAAGAAGAGCTCATCGGTTCTCCACACAATATTAACAGACATCCGGACATGCCAAAGGCAGCATTTGCCGGTATGTGGGAGACGATCAAAGGCGGTAACTACTGGGAAGGCCTTGTTAAAAATATGACCAATGAGGGTAAATACTACCTTGTGGTTGTCTGGATCAAACCAAAATTTGATGAAAATGGAAAAATTGTAGGATATATTGCCGGTAGAAAAATACCTGATAAAGATGCCATGGATGCAGCACTTGCCCTTTATAAAAAAATGAAAGCAGAAGAGGAAGCGTAGCACATTTGGCTACACTTTCGTAACATTTCTATAAGCTTTTTTTAGCTTTTTGAAGTGCTGCAATAACCTCATCAATATTTTCTTTTGGAATATGTACTTTCCAATCTGGTTCGTTTGCACCTGCCTGAAGAAAAACACCTATGCTTGCCACGCTCTCACTCTTTTCCCCATAAGGTTCTGAAATTGTTGTAATCGTGATTTTGCCTTCTTTGCTTCCGCTCAATGCCACTTCATCTATCGGCGTAACTGTTCCGCTCATTATAACTCCTTTAATATATTTGGAATTATTATATCACAAAAAAGTAATTATTTTTTCTTTTTCAGCAATCCCGCTATTTTTGCCTGAAGTCTAAGCCATAAACGGTGTTCAATAGCGGGGAAACCACCGTAGGTTTTACCGCCTTCAAGCGATTTGGTAGCCACACACCGTCCGGCAAGTGTTGAAAAGTCACCTATCTTTAAATGTCCGGTTGTAGCACTCTGTCCTCCCATAACCACATTACGCCCCAATGTGGTGGAACCCGAAAGCCCGACCTGGGAAGCAAAAAGGCAATGTTCTCCCACATCACAGTTATGTGCAATTTGAATGAGATTGTCTATTTTAGTACCTTTTCGTACATAGGTCGTACCAAAAACCGCTCTGTCTACCGTACAATTCGCACCGATCTCCACATCATCTTCTATGACTGCATTGCCATTCTGGTAAATTTTAACATGCTCTCCCGTTTTGGTATGTGCAAACCCGTAACCATCACCACCTATGACCGTTCCGCTGTGGATAATACAGCGTTTTCCCAACTGTGTACCGTGGTAAAGTGTTACATTGGGATGCAGAAGGGTACCCGAACCAACCGTTACATTGTCACCCAGATAACATCCGGAAAGAATTGTTACATTGTCACCCAAAGTTACATTTTTTCCAAAACGGACAAAAGCATCAATATCACACCCCTTACCGGTTTTCGGATCTTCTCCTCTGGTCTCTATCTTGTGTGCAAAAAGCTTTGAGACCAATGCCAGGTTCAAATAGGGTTCATCTGTAAGCAAAGCTATCGTTGTAGAGGGAAGATGCTCTGCATATTTTGCATCTATCAGTACGGCAGCAGCCTTTGTTTCGGAAAGCTGTGAAAGGTACTTTTCATCATTAAAAAAACTCAATTGCGTGGAGGAAGCTTCACTGAGAGTATGGAGACCGTCAATATTGACATCCTCTCCTTTAAATTCAAGACCTGTCTCGTTAGCGATATGGGAAAGTTTGTAAGTCATATAATATCCTTAGATGTGCAGAGTCGGTTAAACAAACAAAAACATACCATTAAGGTTAGTAAACCGACTCTGCAACAATTCAATTTGGTAAAAATTACCTTTCAATGGCAACCACACCCGAACGTACGGTTTCACAAGGGTTGTAGCGCTGTGCAGCTTCAATAAAATGCTTGATGCGTTTAGGCTCATCCGCTACCTGTGCAATGACCATCTCTTTACCGACATTGACAATACCGCCGTTATACGCTGCACAGAGTGCAGAGATATCACTGAGATTCTCGGCAATAGGAAATTTGATAAGAACCATCTCTTTCTCGACCATCTCCTCATGCTCAATAACCTTGTAGACAGGAATAAGCTTGTGCAGCTGTTTTGTGATCTGTTCCATCACTCTGGCATTTCCCTTGGTCTGTATGGTAATATGTGACATATCCGAATTGGGGATCGGTGCAACAGTCAAAGACTCAATATTGTAACCGCGTCCGGCAAAGAGAGCCGTCACCCTGGCAAGTACCGAACTCTCATTCATGACTACAACGGAGATTACACGTCTTTCATCTATACTTTTTGGCATTACTTTTCCTCCCCGTCTTTCTCAATTTTTGACGGCAGCATCATATTGAAAAGTGCCCCGCCTGCCGGTACCATCGGCAGTACATTTTCAAAACGGTTGACTGCAACATTCATGAAACAGACCTTGTCCTGTGCAATTGCATCTTTAATGGCTGCATCAAATTCCGCTTTGGTCGTCACATCATAACCAATACCGCCACAGGCTTCCGCCAGCGCTTTCCAGTTCGGTTGGAATGTCAGATCGGTTTCTGAATAGCGTTTCTCGTAAAAGAAGGTTTGCCACTGTCTTACCATTCCAAGGAAATGGTTGTTCAAAATCATATTGATCACCGGTATTTTATACTCGGCTGCCGTCACAAGCTCCTGCATATTCATCAAAATAGACCCATCACCTGTTACATTAATGACCGTTTTTTCAGGGAAAGCTCTCTTGGCGCCAATAGCAGCTGGAAAGCCGAAGCCCATGGTTCCCAAACCGCCGGAATTGATCCATTGGCGCGGTCTGTCAAACGGGTAGTGCTGCGCTGCCCACATCTGGTGCTGTCCCACATCCGAAGTGATGATCGCATCTTCTCCCAGCAGTTCACCGATACGCTCAATGGCCCATTGGGGCTTAATGACTTCATCGCTGTCCACATACGATTGCGGATGCAGCTCGTCATAACGTTTGAGGATCTCTCTCCAGGCATTATATCTGTCCGTATCAACACCGTCCAGCTGCGGGATCATCTCTTTGAGCACTTCTGTAATATCACCGACAATAGGATAATCCACATCAACCAGTTTACCGATATTTGCCGCATCGATATCCACGTGGATAATATCGGCATATTTGGCAAATTCTGAGAGTTTACCCGTTACCCTGTCGTCAAATCTCGCACCAAGGGAGATGACAAGATCTGTCTCGGACATTGCCATATTGGAGGCATAGTTTCCGTGCATTCCCAGCATCCCCAGAAGCAGCGGATTCTTCGCACCCATAACCCCTCTGGCCATCAGAGTTTCAACCGCAGGTATCTGTGTCTTTTCTGCCAACTGACGTACCAGTTCATAGGCATTTGAGAGAACAACTCCTCCACCTACATAAAGCAGTGGTTTTTTTGCTTTTCTAATAGCATCAACTGCTTTTTCAATCTGTCTTCTGTTTCCCTTGTATGTCGGTTTATAGGAAGGAATATGCACAGAATCAGGGTAGGTGAATTCTCCTATCTCTACAGTAATATCTTTGGGAACATCTACCAATACCGGTCCGGGTCTGCCGCTTCTTGCAATGTAAAAAGCCTCTTTGAGAATGCGTGGCAACTCTTCCAATGTACGTACTAAAAAGTTATGCTTCGTACACGGTCTTGAAATACCCACCGCATCGATCTCCTGGAAACCGTCCGTTCCTATTAGAGAAAGCGGTACCTGACCGGAAATAACAACCATAGGAATGGAGTCCATATAGGCCGTTGCCAATCCTGTCACCGCATTGGTAAATCCGGGACCGGAAGTTACCATGGCAACCCCGACTTCACCGGTCGCTCTTGCATATCCGTCTGCAGCATGTACTGCCGCCTGCTCATGACGGTTGAGAATATGTTCAAAACCGTTCTGCTTGTAAATTTCATCGTAAACGTGCATGATCGCTCCGCCGGGATAACCAAAAACCGTTTTGACACCCTCGGCAATAATCGCCTCACACACCATCTGTGCACCACTCATTTGCATGATCACACACTCCATATTATATTAATTTTAACCACGATTATATCAAAATAAGATTAGAGGTCACGCTTTTGTATTTTTGTAGGGAAGACTCCTCCTTTTTATTGACCAAAATCATGTAAAAGTAACAAATGATTCATTATACTTGCATATTATGGATTTTACACAACCAATTGAGATAGCAAAGGGAATATACTGGATCGGTATGTACCTGCCCAATGACCCTTTTCAATGTCATCCCTATTTTATAGAAAACGGAAAAAATTCTATATTGGTCGATCCCGGATCGATGCTGGAGTTTGATGCTGTTGTAAAAAAAATCAATACTGTCAGTTCCATAAAACATATCAAATATATCATTCTGCACCATCAGGACCCCGACCTTGCCGCTTCCGTTCCTGAAATGGAAAAACTGATCAACAGAGAAGATCTTCAGATCATCACACATTCACGTATGGTTCCCCTTGTAAAACACTATCTGATCCAGTCTGAGTATTATGAAATAGACAAACATGACCATCACCTGCAATGCGGCAACCTTACATTACGTTTTATCACGACACCCTACTGTCACTCTCCCGGTGCATTCGTTACCTATGAACCTGAAACAAAAACCCTCTTTTCCGGTGATATTTTTGGGGGCATTGAAGAGTCATGGGAATTTTTTGCCGAAGATGACTACTTTGAAAAAGCAAAACAGTTTCATGCAGAATATATGCCAAGCAGAGACATTTTTAACTATGCACTCAACAAAATAGAGGCACTTGATATGGAGAGGATAGCGCCACAGCACGGTTCAATTATCAGGAAAGTACAAATTCCCGGCTTGATAGCACAGATGAAAGCACTCGAATGCGGACTCTACATAGAAAAAGAGTACCGGCATGAACTGCTCTATACCATTGAAGCACTGAAACAGAAAGATATGGCACTGGAGGCATCTCTCAAAGCACTGAAAGAGAAAGAGGAATTTCTTTTTCAAAAAGCCAAAATGGCCGATATGGGAGAGATGATAGGCAATATTGCACACCAATGGCGTCAACCTCTGGCAATCAACAATACCATACTCTCCATTCTCAAGGAAAAATCAAAAATGGAGATACTTGACAATACGGAACTTCTCAGCAAACTCGAAGAGATGGAACACAATATTCAGTATATGTCAAAAACCATTGATGATTTTATGCGCTTTTACCATCCGGCAAAAAAGAAAACTATTTTCAGTGTCTCAGATGTTATTGCACATGCTTTGACCATTATACAGCCTATTTTAAACAAAGCTGATATTACCCTTGAACTTACAGAATGTCAAGATGCTTATGTCAAGGGGTATATGAACGAATATACCCAGGTTGTCGTATCGGTCCTGACAAATGCCAAAGATGCATTGATAGAAAGAAAAATTCAACATGCCAAAATAGATGTAATACTTTCAAGAAATAATGGGAATATCATACTGACTATCAGCGATAATGCAGGAGGAATCAAAACCGAACATTTACAAAAGATATTTGATCCTTACTTTACAACAAAACACAAATCCATGGGTACAGGTCTTGGACTTTATATTTCAAAAATGATCATAGAAAAAAATATGGGCGGTACATTAGGGGTGGAAAACCATGCAGAAGGTGCCGCATTCAATATTATTCTGGAGCATGCAGATGTCTGATGGAAAAATAGAAAACATCTCTATACTCATTGCAGAAGATGAAGAAAAACTTCTTCGTTCGATGGTTGAATATCTTCAACTTTTCTTTAGTCATGTTTATGCTACAGGAGATGGTAAAAGTGCCTATGCACTTTATCAAAGCAAACATCCCGATATTATTATTGCAGATATCCATATGCCGCATATGGACGGTCTTACCCTCATTAAAAAAATTAGAGAAAAAGACCGGGAAACAAAGATCATTATCACCACGGCACATTCTGATAAAGAAAAACTGCTTCAGGCAATAGAATTGAACCTGGTTAAATATCTTATCAAACCTGTACAAAGCAATATACTCAAAACCCTGCTCTTTACACTCGTTGAAGAGATACAAAACACACATACTTCCATACCATTAAAAGATGGATACAGCTGGAACACAGAAACAAAAAAGCTTTTTTATCAGAACAGGGAAATAGAACTGAAACCAAGAGAGAGAAAAGTACTTGACCTGTTCATATCAAAAGCAGAACAAACTGTTTCTGCTTTTGATATTTACAACTATCTTTATGAAGAGCAGCCTGAACGAGATTTTTCATCTGATGCCATTACATCACTTATCAAACGTCTTCGGCAAAAGCTTCCCAAAGGGACATTAAAAAGCAGTTATGGCGTAGGATATATTTTTTTTACAAAATAATTTTATTTTGACAAAATTTGACAAACTCTTTGATTATACTTCTTTTTAAGAGGTGAGTATCTACATACTTCCCCCCTTGTAATGCACCTCTAGAATGACTATACCGGTAACAGGCCATCTTCAGGCCTGAAGACTTATAGACTCTAATTCTGTCTATCTTCTTTTTCCTTACTAAACTCAACCGGTATAGGAGTTTGCACATACTTCCAAAGCAAGTCCTTCTCGCAGACCGTCATCAATCACAATACATGATTCCAATGCTACAATACGAAAAATTTCTTTAAAAATCAATATACCTGCCGCAATCAACTCACTTCTGCCTGTTCCTACTGCCCTTTCACGTTTTTCAAACGGCATGGCAAGCAGTTTCTTCAAATACAGATCCAATTCATATTGCTTCAGCAAAACACCGTTTATTTTTTTGGCATCATAATTTTCATAATTCATTCCCAATTTCATTGCGGCAATTGTGGTAGGGGTTCCTGCTGTTGCTACAAATGCTTTACTTTCACCTTTCGTTGCATATACCTCTGCACAAAACATCTGTATATCAAGCATCTCTTTGGGAAGTGCCTCTTCTATAGCAGCAAGACTTTCATAACGCTGTGCCATGGTAACAATACCTACCGGAAAACTTTTGGAAAGGGAAATATTATCGTAATGGAAAATTAATTCCGTAGAGCCTCCACCTATATCAACCAATACAAAACTGCTTGCCGCACAATAGAGCTTTTTCAGCCGATACTGCACAGCAGACAATGTAAGTTCTGCTTCTTTTTTTCCTGAAATGATTTCAAACAATATTCCTGTTTCTGCTACAATACGTTCAAGTACTTCCTCTTTATTGTCTGCTTTCCGAATAGCTTCTGTCGTGACCGCTTTTACCATAGCATCAGAGAAACCGATCTTCTTCTCTGCTTCTTTGAGAGCATAAATTATCCGATCAACTGCCTTAGGCTGAATTTCACCTGTACTTTCCAGCATATCTGCTGTTTTAACAATCTTTTCATAAACTGCAACAAATTTGCCTGTACTGCATTCAAGCTTGGTAACTCTCAGGGTATTGGAACCAAGATCTATGGCAACAATATATTTTTTCTCAACCATCCCTATTGTCCATTTCAGTGCTCTTCCCGAAACGCAAAACCACCCTCTGTCAGCTTCTGACGGATAAGTGCCTGATGTGCTTCTCCCTTGGTTTCAAGCGCCACAGATACATTGGCATCTCCAAATTCAAGATCAATGGACGTTCTGTCATATCCTATCTGGACAATATTTGCTCCTACATCTGTCAATATCTGTGTGAAAGATTGCAGTGCTCCCGGTTTGTCTACCAGTGTGACCATCAGTTTCATTTTTCGTGCAGACTTCATCAACCCTTTTTCAATAATAAGCGAGAGCATGGTCACATCAATATTTCCTCCACTGAGTACAATACCGATCTTGGAGCCTTTGGGCAGGGAAATCTTTTGATGCATCAATGCCGCCACACCGACCGAACCTGCACCCTCTACCAGTAATTTCTGTTTTTCAAGCAGAAACAAAATAGCCGAAGCGATCTCATCTTCACAGACAGACTCGAAAGCATCCACATTTTTAAGTATGTACTCCAGTGTGATCGGTGAAGTATCACGTACAGCAATTCCATCTGCAATGGTACGTACTGAAGTTGTATCCAGAGGCTGACGGGCATCATAGGAATTTTTCATGGCAGGGGCACCTTCTGCCGAAACGGCAATTACCTTAAGCTCAGGTTTGAGTGCCTTGGAAGCTACCGACATTCCGCTAATGAGTCCTCCACCACCAACAGGCACGATCATGGCATCCAGATCGGGTACCTCTTCGAGCATTTCAAGCGTGATGGTTCCCTGGCCTGCCATCACCTCTTCATCGGTAAAAGGATGTACAAAGGTATAGTGGTTCTCTTCTCCGAAAGTCACGGCATAGGCATAGGCTTCATCATAGTTGCTTCCGTGCAGTATGACATTGGCACCGAACTCTTTGACACCCTGTACCTTGGTCAGCGGCGTAGACTCAGGCATCACAATCGTTGCTTCAATACCAAAATGTTTGGCGGCAAATGCTACACCCTGCGCATGGTTCCCTGCACTTGCGGCCACAACCCCTCCGGTATCTCCCCGCTCAACCAGAGAAGCGATACGGTTAAAGGCTCCACGCAGTTTAAATGCACCGGTACGCTGAAGGTTCTCTTTTTTAAGATAGACTTCATACCCGCTTAACTGACTCAAAATAGGCGCGTATGAAAAAGGTGTTCTGTGCACCACACCGCCTACCCTTTCATATGCTTTTTTGATCTGTTGTAAATCTAACATTAATCTTTCCTAATTATAATTGAAGCGAATTATAACCAATAAAGGATAAAGCATGGAATGTGAATTTCCCACTGTAAACAGTAATAAAGAGGAGATCAGAGAAATATTTGAGAGTGTCAAGACCATTGCAGTTCTGGGACTCTCCCCCAATGAAACAAAGGCAAGCCACAGAGTTGCCAAATACCTTCAGGAAGTCGGATACAAGATCGTACCTGTCTACCCCAAAGAAGAGACGATTCTTGGTGAAAAAGTTTACCGTTCTCTTGTAGAAATTCCTTTTGAGATCGATATGGTAGATATCTTTCGTAAACCTGCCGCTTTCGATGCTGTAGCTGATGCCTGCATAGAAAGGGGTGATGTCAAAGTCTTCTGGGGACAGCAGGGGCTGGTCAACAATGCCGCTGCCCAAAAAGCCAGAAATGCCGGTATGACTGTGGTGCAGAACCTTTGTGCTATGGTAGAACACCGAAATATGCCATCATAAACTAAACTGTAACCTGGTGGAGCTAAAGCCTTTGACCTTTCCTTTACAAACCTTTTAAGGCAGTAAATGTATAGGATGTCAAGGCACACAGGAAAGTACCCTCTTCTGTTTGCTGTTTCAACTCTTCAACAATAGCCTTTGCCTCTTCTTGAGTTAGGTATTTCTCTTTTTGTGCTCTCAAGACTGTTTTTTCAATATCATAGATTCTATCGGCAGTAGCAAAATCCTCCAATACCAGTGTGCTGGGACAACAACTTATCTGCGTAAATCCCGCATGGTGCAAATAACCTTTTAGTTCTATAGCAACTCTGCCGTTTTCAAAAGCATCACACCAGTACGTTTCAACAATACGGCTTAGGCGGGTATCGCTGAGACTTAAGGAAAAAGTACTCCAGTCATTGTCATATACTACAAAAATACCACCCGTTTCCAAAACACGGAAAGCTTCATTGAGAGCTTTTTGCGGGTGTGCTATATGCTGGAGTGTTCTGTCCATTCTGCAACGGTCAAAACTCTGTGATGCAAAAGGAAGCGCTCGTGCGTCTGCCTGAGAAAATACAATATTCTCATACAATGCAAAGCGGGGGTCAGATTTTGCTTTTTCAAGCATGAACCTACTCTGGTCTATCCCGGTAAGCATACATTGTTCAGAGACACGCTGTGCCATACGAAAAACATCTGCACCCATACCACATCCGATTTCCAGGACAGCTTTTGCCTCTTTCAGCTTCAGCTGTTCATAACTTTTCTCTTTAATCTCTTTAAAATAGGGAATGGTATCAATATAGTTAAGGCACATCAGATAGACAGAATGTTCATCCGTCTCATCTATATTTTTAAACCCGGCTGCCAAATATTCCTTTTCTCTTTGCAATTGTGCATCCTTATATCATAACAGCCTACGCTAGGCGGAGACTCTTTTTTGTAAAAATACTCCGCTCTCTACATGTTCCGTATGGGGAAACTGATCATACATTGCTGCCTCTTTGACTTCATGCGTCAGGGTCAGTGTTTCAAGGTCCCGGGCCAGGGTTTCGGGGTTACAGGAGATGTAGATGATATTGTCTATCTTGGAAATAAGCCCAATCGTTCCTTCATCGAGTCCTGCTCTTGGCGGGTCAACCAGCACGGTTGAAAAATCGTATGATTTCAGATCTATCCCTTTGAGACGGGAAAACTCCCGCACACCGTTCAATGCTTCTGTCATCTCCTCAGAAGCCAGTCGGGCAAAAGTAATATTTTCCACACCGTTCAGGGCACAATTTTCCAATGCCGCATGAATGGACCGTTTGGAAATTTCCGTTGCCAACACTTTGTCAAAATAGTGAGAAAGCGGCAGTGTAAAGTTACCCAGACCACAGTAGGCTTCCAGAAAATCTCCACCATTTATTTTTTTTGCCTGTTTGACCGCCCACTCTATCATCTTTACATTTACTGCCGGATTGGGCTGTGTAAAGCCGCTTTCATACTCTACATAGGTAAAGGTTCTACCGTCTATTTCAAGCTTTTCGGTTACAAACTCTTCTGAGAGGATCACTTTTTGTTTACGGCTTCGTCCCATCACTTTACAGTTCAGTTCAGCTTCAAGTACCTTTGCTTCAGCTGACCAGACCTCATTGAGTTTTCTGTGGTAAAGCATGGTAATGAGGCATTCATCGGTTGTGGTAGCCAAGAACTCCACAGCAAACAGCTTTTTTTTGAGTACCTCTTGTGAAGCATTAATCTTTTCAAGCAACGTCCACATACGTTTTTCAATAGGCTCTATGACCTTCGGACACTCTTCAATCGTAATCGCACCCTTCTTTTCCATATTTCCCATGGCATAGTCACACCTGTCTCCCTCATGCCAGATACGAAATTCGGACCGTGCACGGTAATGGGCATCGGGAGAATCAAATATTTCAAGCTTTGCTTGATAGAAAGGTGCCAAAAGAGTAGAAACCCTCTCTTCCTTTTGATGCAACTGCTCCCGGTAACTCAAGTCATACAGTCCGCAGGAACCGCAGCTTCCAAAATGTTTACATATCATATACTTAAACCCTTAATTTCAATTAGATATAATCACGATACTATAATTATTTATGTAATTTTATCTAAAAGGTTCTCAATAATGTCTATATCTGTTGTAATTCTTGCCGCTGGTCAAGGCACAAGAATGAAATCCACAAAACCAAAAGTCCTTCATGAAATTTCAGGAAAACCGATGCTTTTTCATGCCATCGATGCCGCACAGGAACTTTCCGATGACATTACCGTCATACTCTATCATCAGGCAGAACGTATTGAAGCAATAATCAAAGAGCACTATGCAAATATCCGTTTTCACATACAGGATGCACAGCAGTATCCGGGGACAGGCGGAGCCATGAAAGGGGTGACGACTAGACATGCCCGTACCCTCATCCTCAATGGAGATATGCCACTCATCACCAAAGCTTCTCTTGAAGCACTCACTTCAGGTAATGCCGATATCAATATGTCAGTCATTGAACTTGCAAATCCTTCCGGCTATGGACGTGTCATCATTGAAAACAGTGAAGTCAGAGAGATTGTAGAACAGAAAGACTGTACAGAAGAACAACTGGAAGTTAAAACGGTCAATGCCGGTATTTATGCTGTTGATACAAGGCTTCTTGAACGCTATATTCCACAACTTGACAACAACAATGCCCAAAAAGAGTATTATCTTACCGATATTGTCAAAATGGCGGTCGATGAAGACAAAAGCGTACATCCTGTATATGTACCCGAAGAGGAGTTCAAAGGGGTCAACTCCAAACTTGACCTTGCCCATGCAGAAGAGATCATGCAGAAACGCATCAAAGAAGCTTTGATGATGTCAGGCGTGGTTATGAGACTGCCACAGACCATCTATGTTGACTGCCGCAGTACTTTTGAAGGAGAATGTATTCTGGAAAGCGGTGTAAGTATTCAGGGAACATCCAGACTTATCAATGCCCATATTAAAACAAATTCTGTTGTCGAAGATGCCCATATTGAAAATTCCGATGTCGGACCGATGGGACGTATCAGACCACACTCCAGACTCATTGATACTCATATCGGGAACTTTGTAGAGGTTAAAAAATCAACATTGACAGGAGTAAAAGCCGGTCATCTAGCCTATATCGGTGATGCTACTATTGGTGAAGGGAGTAACATCGGAGCCGGTGTCATTACCTGTAACTATGACGGAAAGAACAAATACCAAACCATCATCGGCAAAAATGTTTTTGTCGGTTCAGACAGCCAGTTGGTCGCCCCTGTAACCATAGAAGATGATGTCATGATCGGCGCAGGAACAACCGTGAACAAAAATGTGGAACAAGGCGCACTTGCCGTTTCCAGAACCCCCTTGAAGATCGTTAAAAACTTCTTCTATAAATTTTTTGGAGCAAAATAGATGCAAATCAACCTGACAGGAAAATCCATACTGCTTGGTGTTACAGGCAGCATCTCTGCCTACAAAGCCTGTGACCTGGCACGACTTTTCGTCAAAGCAGGCGCGCAGGTACATGTTGTCATGACCCCCAGTGCAGAACGTTTTGTCTCGGCACTCACTTTTGAAGCACTCACACGAAACCCGGTACTTACAGAAAACTCAGAGAGCTGGAGTACTGACCTCAACCACATTGAAGTAGGCAAAAAATGTGATGTTTTCATTGTGGCACCGGCTACTGCCAATACGCTCAACAAACTGAGCAAAGGGATCGCGGATAATATATTGACACAAACTGCACTTGCCTATGCTGGTCCTATGCTGGTCGCTCCGGCAGCCAATACACAGATGCTCAAGAACCATTATACTGCCGGCTCACTCAAAATGCTTAAAGTTAATGACTATATCGTCATTGAGCCCCAGGAGAAACAGCTTGCCTGTGGCGATACCGGCAGCGGTGCACTTGCAGACCCTCAGGAGATATTCTTTGAAACAGCCAAAGCTCTGCTTAAAGAGCCTTTCTGGACAGACCGCCGCGTAGTTGTCACAGGAGGAGGTACCAGAGAAAAGATCGATGATGTACGTTACCTTTCCAACTACTCTTCAGGAAAAATGGCAAAAGCTGTAACACTTGCACTCTATCTCAGAGGAGCAGATGTCTGCTATCTTACCACCAAAGATACAGAAGGCCTTCCCTCTGCCGTTTACACTATTGATGTAGAAGATGCACAAGAGATGCTTGAGTATACTACCGATGCCATCAGAGTCGCCAAAAAGGGTGTCATGAGCAAAGCCAGCATGAACAGTTCCGATCCACGTATGCTGATTCAAAAAATACCTTTCCTCTTCATGGTTGCGGCAGTCTCGGACTTTAAACCCAAATATCCACAGAACGGGAAACTCAAAAAATCAGCACTGGGTGAAAAATGGGACCTGAAGCTTGTTCAAACACCGGATATCCTCTCCTCTTTGAACAAAGACGGCATTCGTACTGTCGCCTTCAAAGCAGAGATGGATGCACAAAACGGTTTGGAAAATGCCAAAGCACTCTTGCACTCCAAAGAGGTAGATGCTGTCTGCTATAACTTTCTGAAAAACAGCAGCAGTTTTGGTACGGAAGAAAATGAAGTTACATTTATTAGCAAAGAAGAGATAACACCTCTGGGAAAAACAGACAAGCTGACACTTGCCCAGAACATACTTTCAATTTCAAAAAGTCTTGCCGATGATTAAACACCCGCTCAGGCATCTGGCAATTATTATGGACGGTAACGGAAGATGGGCTAAACAACAGGGGCTCAACCGTACCAAAGGACATGAAAAAGGCGCTGAGATCATTCGTGATGTTACAACTTACTGTGCCAAACACCCTAGTATCGAAACAGTCACTTTTTATGCTTTCAGTACGGAAAACTGGAAACGCCCCAAACTGGAAGTAGAATTTCTAATGAAACTTCTTGACCGCTATCTGCAACAGGAGCTGAAAACATATCAGAAAAACAATGTATGCTTCAGAGCCATTGGCAATATCGAAGCTTTTTCACCCAAACTGCAACAACGAATCAGACTGACACAGGAAGCTACCAAAGACAATACGGATCTTATTCATATTCTGGCACTCAACTACGGTGGCCGGGCAGAAATCACTGCCGCAGTCAATCGACTCATTGCAGCAGGAAAAACAGAAGTGACCGAGGATGATATTTCAGCAGCACTGCAAACACCATACAGCGATATAGACCTGCTCATACGGACCAGTGGAGAAGAACGTATCTCCAACTATCTGTTATGGCAGATCAGTTATGCCGAGTTTTATTTTACAGAAACATTGTGGCCGGACTTTACCACAGAAGAGCTTGACAAAATCATCATAGATTTTGAACAGCGTACCCGACGATTTGGAGGATTATCATGACAGAACCCACACTTATAGTATTAGCCATTTTTATTTTTGGAACCTTGATCGGCTCTTTTCTCAATGTAGTCATCTACCGTATCCCAAAAGGAGAGAGTATTGTCTTTCCTGCATCTAAGTGCCAAAGTTGTCAGACACCACTGAAATGGTGGCACAATATTCCCATTTTTTCCTGGCTTTTACTTCGGGGGAAATGCTATTTCTGTCAGGAAAAGATCTCTGCACAGTATCCGATTATCGAGTTTTTAACCGGTATTATTTTTGCTCTTCTTTATCTTAAACTGGGACTTGTCTGGTATCTCCCTTTTGTTGCCGCCGCCTTTGCCGCACTTTTGGCCCTCGTAATGATAGATTTTAAATATATGGCTGTACCGGACAATGTAAACTTTGCCGCCCTGCTCTTTGCACTTATCCAACCTGATTTTCTTCATGCTGCACTCTATGCTGCTCTTGCAGCAGGCGGTCTTTACCTTGTGGGTTTTCTCTCTTCACTGCTTGCCGGAAGACAGGCTATGGGTGGGGCTGATGTGATTGTCGCCGGTACAATGGGCGCACTGCTTGGTTTTCCAAATTTCTTTATTGCAATTTTTCTCTCTGCAATACTGGCAATCATTCCCGCACTTGTTTACCGTGAGAAAGGTGTACCTTTTGTTCCTTTTTTAGCCATGGCTACATTTATTACCTATCTATATGATACACAGGCAACACAGCTGTTGGAGAAACTCATTTATGGTTAATGTACGGGGGTATATTTCATCACACTTCAGTAGAGCATTTCTGACAATCTTTATACCTTTTTTTCTGATTATATCCCTCATTTATCTTGTTAAGATCGCTGCACTGACACAAAAAGTACAAATCAGCTTTTCCGAACTTTTATTGCTTTACAGTTATTCGTTACCCAATATTATTTTTTATACCATACCGCTCTCCTTCATTGCCGCAGTCACCAATACTTTACTTAAACTTTCCCAGGACAATGAGCTTATTGCATTGTATGCCCTGGGACTCAATGCACGAAAAGTACTCAGAAGTATTTTTTTGCTCAGTGTGATCTTTTCCGTACTCCTCGCCACAATCTCCTTCTTGGGTATTCCTATGAGTAAACAACTCTACAGTGCATTTAAGGAAAATAAAAAATCCGAAGCAAAATTTAATATTATCCCCGGAAAACTGGGACAAAAATTCGGAGAATATTATATTTACGTAAAAGAAAAAGATAGCGGAAATGACATTTTTCACGATATGGTCATCTATAACCGGACTAAAAAAAATGAGGAGCAGTTCTTCTCTTCCAAAGAGGGAAAACTCCTCAATAATCATAATAAAATCTCCCTTCTGCTTAAAGATGGATACGGCTACACTTACAGCCATAAAAAACTCCAACAGGCAAAATACAAAACACTTGAAGTGTACGATACAAAACGGAAATACAGCTACCATTTTCAAGATATTATCGCCTATTGGACTATTGCAAAAGAAAATAAAACACGTATGGGGCGAGCACTTTTTTATCTCTTTGTAAGTACTATTCCCTTCTTTTCAGTCTATCTTCTTGCTGCTTTCTCTATGATAAATCCTCGTTATCAGGCAAATCATTCGTTCATCATTATTTTTACTGTGACACTATTTCTCTATCTTGTCGCTTCTTCATTGCAAAAATGGGGAAATATATCAAGTCTTATCATAGTAGGTATTGCTACTTTTATTTTAGGTAGAGTGCTCTTTCAAAAACGTGTAGCACGCTACTTCTAACGAGATAGTCCATGAAAGTAAAAGCTGTTATTTCTTATGATGGAAGTGCCTATTTTGGGTTTCAAAAGCAAACCTCAACCAGACAGACTGTCACTACTGAAATAGAAGACGCTCTCAGAGACCTGCAAATAAACTCACCAATTACCGGTAGCGGACGTACCGATGCTGGGGTACATGCAAGTGGGCAGGTCATCCATTTTGATCTACCCACTTTTTGGACTGATTTAATCAGGCTAAAAACAATACTCAACAGAAAATTGTCCAAAATACAATTCAAACATATTTGTAAAGTCTCTGATAATTTTCATGCACGATATAGTGCAAAAGAAAGAATTTACCGATATGTTTTCAAAACGTATACACCTTCCGTTTTTGAAAACAAATACATTGCACACTACACTTGTTTTGATGCTGATATTTTATCTGAAGCACTTTCTCTTTTTATTGGAAAACATGATTTTGCCTATTTTCATAAAACCGGTTCGGATGTACATACAACAATCAGAGAGGTATACAAAGCATACTATATTCAGAGGGGAAAATACCATTTTATTTATTTTTCTGCCAACGGATTTCTCCGTTCACAGGTAAGAATGATGATTGAGGCATCTATGCTGTGTGCCCAAGGTGTTTTTACACTTGAAGCACTGGCAGAACAAATCACATGCAAAGGACAGATGCTTAAAAAACTTGCACCTGCCCAAGGGCTCTATCTTGCCAGAATCATTTATTGATATCTAGCTGTTCAGTTTTTCTTTAATCCTATCCACATGATCACCCTCTTCCAATACATCACAGCAGAAATCTATCTCTTTTTCATCATTTGAAATAATGACTAACGGTTTTGCATCGATAGCTTTTATCATATCACTGATGAGACACTTCAATGCTACAAACGGTTTTGCTTCAAAGATAACATAACGGTATGAACAACTGTCTTCAATACGGTCCATAAAATCTACTTCACTTGTAACTGTATCTACACTGTAACCTAAGTTTTCCAGTATACGTTCGTAAAGATCTGCAATCAGATGATATGAATGAAAGAGTAAAATATCTTTTTCAATTATTGCAACAGCCGGTTTTGCAACTTCTTCTCTCTTGATACTTTTTTGCTCTACATTATCCTCAAAAGTCCTATTCTCTTCTACTTTCTCTTTTGGTTTTTCCTCTGATCCATCATTCACTGTATTATCTACTGTTTTAATACGCGTAGGAAAATATTCCTGAAGAAGAATATTCAATCGTTCAAGGTCAATTGGTTTGGAAAGGTAATTATCCATTCCTTCATCAATATATTTTTCTCTATCTCCAGAAAGGGCATTGGCTGTTAATGCCACAATAGGAATATGATGTTTACGGTTTTTCTCTTCATATTCAATGATTTGATGTGTCGCTTCAATCCCTCCGAGTACAGGCATCTGAATATCCATAAATATCATATCGAATTCATTATGCATACGAAGGTTCACCGCTTCTTCCCCATTTCCTGCCAGGGTAACTTCTATTCCAAAACTGTTCAATACATTTTTAATAAGTTTTTGATTAATACTGTTATCTTCAGCTACAAGTACATGTACATTCTCAAATACAATATTCTTGTTTTCAGGTTTTGCTTTTGAAGCCGTACGCACCTTACTCTCATATACCACTTCCAGGGCTTTGAATGTTTTACTGAGGTTGAGCGGTTTATAAAGAATTCTGTCAATCCTGTCTGATAGTGCCTCTACACTCTTCTTCTTATCCGCATTGGTCATAAGTACAATCTTGCTGGCAATATCCAGATACTTGTCCAGTTCACCTTTTCTCTGGTACCTCATATGATCAATAAATAAAATATCCGGCAGCTCAGACTCATCCATATTTAAAATATTGTCTTCATCATACAAACTAAATTTGGCACCAGTATAAGTTACATATGTTTCTAGATTTTCTCTAATACTTGGCTGGAGATTTTCTTGATTTCCAAGCAACCCAACCGTAAATCCAAGCATATTAATATTTTCTCTTGGTACGGCATTTTTATCTTTTTCCAGTGTCAGACTGAAAAAGAAGGTAGAACCTTTTCCTTCCTCACTCTCTATTTCAAGCTCACCCCCCATGAAAGAGACCAATTTACCTGAAATAGCAAGTCCAAGTCCCGTACCTCCAAATTTTCTGCTGGTAGATACGTCTGCCTGAGAAAATGCATCAAAAATTTTGCTTTTCTGATTTTCACTTATCCCTATTCCTGTATCTGAAACAGAAAACATCATGGTAATATAGTCTTTGTTTTCAGCTACTTTTTCAATGGCAACATCTACCGAACCTTTGGATTTTGTAAATTTAATAGCATTACTGATAAGGTTTACAATTACCTGTGATATCTTGGTTGGATCACCCATTACTTTTTCAGGAAGTTCAGGATCAATATAGACACCAAGTTCAATTCCTTTCTCTGCTGCTCTTGCACCATAAGATTCTATGGAAGATTCAAATTGTTTTACAGGATCAAAAGAGATACGCTCAAGCTCAATCTTGTCAGCTTTAATTTTTGAAAGATCAAGAATATCATTTACAATTGTCAAAAGGTTATCTGAACTATGTTCTATAACCGTAATGAACTCCCGCTGTTCATCATCAAGTTTCGAATCTTTCAAGAGTTGTGTAAACCCGACAATTCCATTCAGAGGCGTACGTATCTCATGAGACATATTTGCCAAGAAAAGATCTTTTGCCTGATTGGCTGCCCTAATGGTATCTACCAAAAATTTATAGATACTGTTGATATCCCGTCTGTCAATAAGCTGTTGTAACTCTCTTTGCTGATCTTTATCGAGAACAGCTTCAATATCTTTAAGCGTATCTTCAAAGAGCTGTTTGTCTTTATTGATATTGTAATTGATTACAAGCATAATCAATAATATAAGAAGTGCGAATGCACTGCCAAGTACATATTTTATAAAAACACTTTTCATTTCACTGACATGATCTTCTACTTTAAGCTGGGCAGTACCTATAAGAATATGCTGCATTTGTACAAGATATCCTTTTTTCATTCCGCTTTGCTTCATCCATTCTTTGCTACTTACCTCATAATCTCCTTTAGGAGAAGCAAAAAGGATTTTAACCCGTACATTGTTTCCTATTTTATTGTATACATCAGCTGTAACAATTGATGTAAGTTGTTTTTTCAGTGTGTAATCTGTGATCTGTTTTAAAGCAGGGATTGCTTCATGCATCAACAGATTGTCCCACATCTTCAAATCTTCATCTTTCATGGGATAATGACTATTTAAAATAAAGAGTATCCCGGTATCTTCAAGTACAATATTTCCTATTGTAGAAGCATAATCCGCATATCCCGAAATATAGTTTTTAATCCTCCCATCTTCCTCTCGTGAAGAGATAACTCTGACCGCACCCAAGAGAGGCTGAAATATATCTTCATGATAAAGCGTATAAAAAGTATCACGATAATCTGAACTGAAAGTATCCACACGATGTCTGACTTCTGACAGTTTCTTTTTAACCAGTGCAATTCTTTTACTGTAAGACTTCATGGTTTCATTTTGATTAATATATTTTTGTAGTGCCGCAAGCGTACCGTCAAGTGCTTCTCTACTTTCTTTTAATGCATCTACCCGATTGTTTCCTCCGCTTCCGGTATAGATTGCACTCTCTATACGTTCATGAGAGAGAGCATCAATAACCTGCTCTGTCAAATCTACATAATAAATATTCTTTTTACTCTCTTCGGCCTGCATATAACTGTCGTATGTAAAATAGGTATGATAAGAAACAGCACCTAATACAGCAATAGCAAGTATGATCAGAAAGGAAAAGATGTTTTTGTTATTTAAAAAATTCATATTTTTTCCTTTTACTGGTTTTGATTATGATACAAAGCAATTTGCCCAATCTGTACTTCAAGGTACGCCGTTGACAACAACATCAGTTTAGGTATAAAAAGTGTTTCAGATTTTCCAAAAAAACCATCAATCACATGCCATCCCTTTATCATTTCATCTTTTACAATAGCAATCTCTTTAGGATATTTATACTCCTGAAGTATCTGTATATTTTTATTTACTTCAGCAATCGCTTCATGCATCTGATCCCGATTGGTAGGATTGTCAAATCCTACATGAACTGCCATATAATATTTCATGATACGCTCAATAAGATACTCCATCTGTTTGGTAACCATCAGCATACGCTCTTCTTTGGTAAAGTTATAGGCATGTGCCTCTGCAATAGAATCAGCACCTTCAAGAAGCGTTTCACTGTAATCAAGCATCAATGCTGCCTGTTCTTCATCTATCTTTTCGGTCAATGCCTCTGAAATCTGATCTTTACTGTATGCCAGAAATTCCAAAATATCTTTGGTATCACTGTCTTTGGTTGTAGTCGCGATGACTCTAAGATCATTACTGAGCTTCACTAAAAGTCTATTAAGCTGCTGCTTTGTTGCCTCCTTCTGAGGTGTTTTAAATAAGAAAAGGTACTCTTTGACAATCTGCTGACTTAAGAAACGAATATTCTCTGTTGCTTCAAGGATATTGATATCTCCCCGTGTCACAATAACAGGTTTTTTCTGTTCTCCTAAACGTATTGTACTGTTACTCTCCGAAACAGTACTCTCTTGACCGGCAGCTTGCAAATGCACAAGCATTAATACCGTCACAAAGGACACATAAAAGATTTTTTTCATCTTTCATCCTTTACTATTTATATAATTCGACATACATTCCTGTAATCGTATTCATCTTCTTGGTAATATCATCTGTTGTATTGAAAACAATAAGCGGCAATCCGCCTTTTTCAATATTTAAATAGAATTTATACACAATTTTCCAAAGTTTATCAATCTTATGAAGCTGTCTGTTGATCTCCGGAGTATTGGTGGGATTTGCCATCAAAGTCTTTTGTGCTTCAGAAAACTCCGCTACTGCCGCTTTCATCTGATCAATTGTGTTTTTATCTTTAATCCCTGCCTGATAAGCAATATAGTATTTGGCAATACGCTGTGCCAGCATTCTCTGCTTTCCTGCTTTTCCTACAATGGCAGATTCTTTTACTTTTACTTTCTCTTTAAGAGAATCCACTACATATTGACTTCCTTCCAACATCGACTCACTTAAGTCAATAATCAGTTGGGCATTGTCAAGATTAAACGGCTCATTTGCTGTTGTCTTGAAATCATCAATACTCAATTCAACAAAAGAGAGCAAATTTTTTATTTCAGGATCATTGATAGAATCAACCAATACCTTGTGTGCCGAAACCAATTCATTCAAAGAAGCTTTCAACTGTTTACTTGCTTTAGATACAGCAACTTTCTGTCCTACATAAAGGTAATCTTTTGCAATCCTCTGTGAAAGCATTCTCTGCTTTCCTGCAACATCTATCAGCTTTACAATATCTGCAATAGCAGCTTTATTGGTTGTTACCGCAGGTGTCTGTGTAGCCTGTTGTGCATATGCATTCCCTGATAAAAGCAATACTGCCGCCGCTGCCATACTTACATTTTTTATCCATATTTTTTTCATCTTCTTATCTCCTTTATTATTTCAATTCACTTGAAACATACAATTGTGTTACACTGTTCATGTTTTTCAGAATATCATTTGACTTTTTATAAATCAAAGTCGGAACAAATTTTGACTTTGAACGATTCATCATTTCAAAGAACATAAAAGAACGTTTTACCTTTGCAAGCAAAGCATTGATTTTATCATTGTTCAAAGAAGATTTTTCCAAAGTTTCCAGTGAACTTTTAAAAAGTTTCAATGTTTCATCCAATTTCACTTTAAATTCCGGATCTTTCACACCCCATACCTTCAACATATACAAACTCGCCATTCTTTGAGAGAGCATTCTCTGTCGTCCAGCTATATTGACGATCTCCCCTGAAGCTTTTCCTGTCTCTTTTGCAAAAAGCTTTGTCGTTTTATCTGATGCTTTCAAAAGTACTTCAAGATCTTTTTGAAGTGTTGCTACTTTATCAATACTCGGTGGCTCCTGCAATGTTTTTTGAAGCGGTGTCCACAAAACCTCTACCTCTTCAAGACTCTTTTTAGTGGCATCATCTTTAGCGTATGCTTTAAGAGATTGCAAATGCTCCGTAAAAGCATCTATCGTATTTTTCAAATCTTTTCCAGGATTATCATATGTATTGTTCATCCCTACCATAGCATAATCTTTTAGCATACGTTGGGTATACATACGCTGTTTCCCTGCAATATTTACAGCATCCTCCGGGCTTTTGATCTCTATTGCTCCTGCTACAGAGATCAATAAAGAACTACAAAGCAGTATCTTTAAAAATTTTATTTTCATTTTTTCTCCTTTCTATTTTTCCTGTGCCGCATAAAGTCCGGTTACAGTATTCATATCTTTTAGAATTTCATTGGACTTTTTATAGATCAATGCCGGAATAAATTTAGATTTTGAACGATTCATAATTTCAAAAAATTTAAATGATCTCTGAGCTCTTTTAAGCAATGCTGTAATCTCCGGGGTATTCATCTTTGATTTCATTAAAAGATCAAGAGAATCTTTGAAAAGTTTCATGGACTGATCCATCTTCTTTTTGAACTGTGGATCATCTACTCCCCATACTTTAAGCATATACAAACTGGCCATTCTTTGTGAAAGCATACGCTGGCGTCCTGAAATATTGATGATCTTGCCAGACTCTTTCCCTGTCTGTTTGGCAAACAGTCCTACCGCTTCATTGGATTGTTTCAACAGTGCTTCAAGGTCTTCCTGCATTTTTCCTGCTTTTTCTTTACTTGGAGGTTCACTCAAAGATGCTTTTATCGGTGTCCACATCGTCTTTACTTTTTGCAGACTTTCTGCTGTTTTTGGATCCTTATTGAATGCGATCAGCGCATCCAGATGATTTTCAAAATTAGCCATAATCTTTTGTAGATCTTCTTTGGGGTTTCCAAAATGATTCTGTAAACCTATCATGGCATAATCTTTCAGCATACGTTGCGTATACATACGCTGTTTCCCTGCCACATCTACTGCCTGGGAAAGGTTTTTAATCTCTATTGCAAAGAGAAAACTCCCAAATATTAGAAATATAAAAAATATATTTCTGAATAGTTTTATAACTCCACTCATACAAACTCCTTCTCGTTAATTTAATTGAGACAATCTGATTTTATCATAAAAAACAGATTTTTTATGGCATTTTTCTTAAAAGAAATTATTAAGAATGCCTAGTTATTTCCTTTTGTCAAATTCCAATAACTATCTTACTTTTAAGACTATAATTTCCTACCCATTTCAACTCCTTGTAAGTATCTAAAAAGAACCAAGCAAAGCAACAACCTAATTTATCTACCTTCCTACGGTCTAACTCCTCAGTTATCAAGTTATATCACTTCACCTCCTGCCTGGCAGCAGGTTTGGTTTTTTCAGTATTTAAATTAAGAATAGGTATAAACCTATCTTAATTAATTATACTGATTAAACTATTAATTTTAAATTATGATATATCTATTTTTTTTATTTATTTTATGTACTATTATAAATATATTTGAACTGGAGTAATTCAATGAAAAAAATTATCTTTATTGGACTATTGGCAAGCTTACTCGCCAATGCAGAAACAGCCGATAATCTTTATTTGAAAAATGCCTGTAATTCATGCCATGGCATGTATGGAGAAGGTATTGGAGCATCGCCACGTCTTCAAGGGCAAAGTGAAGCGGTATTGCTCAGACGGCTAAAAAATCTCAAACAGGGAAAAACGCGCACTGCTTTTGGGAATATCATGATCTCTTTTGCAAAAAATTTAAGTGATGAAGAAATAGTAAATATGGCAAAATATCTCTCTACACTCAAAAGAGTCGAAGGCAAAGAGATATATGAACTGGAGTATGAAGACAATACAGGAGACGGAAGCTCCTGATAAAGTGTTACTGGGCCGAAGTATTACTTTCGGCTACCGGTGCAACCTCTGTTTCTGAAGGTGTTTCAGATACTGTCTCGGTAGCTGTAGTTTCAGGCACAACAGGTGCAATGGCTTTTGCCGCTTTCTCTTTTGCTGCTTCCACTACCTCTGCACTTTTTTCTTTTACGGTTTCCACAGTTTCTGCCGCACTCTCTTTAGCACTCTCTACAGCTTTTGAAGCTTGTTCTGTTACGCTTGATGCTGCTTTGGAAACGGCTTTTTTTACTTCTACTGCTTTCTCTTCTGCCTTTTGTGGCACAGATTTTGCAGCTTCTTTCAACTCATCAAGTTCCTCTTTCAAATCAAAGATCTCACTGTCCATATCTGCAACTCTTTCAACATTCGCACCATATTCATAGACAAGCTCGCCTCCATCTTTACCCTGTTTTACAATACCTGCAACAAAGAGAATAAGAATCAAAAGATAAAGTGCTTTCATCAAACCTCTGTTAATAATAGCCGAGAGCAATTTGAATACAAGTACAATTATTGATGCCAACATCAAATATGTACCTAAGAGTTTATGTGCCTTCAGCTCCAGCTGACCTGCTTGACTTAAAGCATCAAATGCCTCTTTACCGTCAGTTGTACCGGTATAATATGCAGCAATTGCGGCCACTACTGCCAATCCGAGTAAAAAGAAGGAGGTGACACCAATAGCCCTTTTCTTTACAAAGAGATTCACAATCTCAAGCAGAAGCACGACAATGGGAAGTGCTATTACAAAATGATCGACCGGTGGGTGCATAAGCACGGGAATATCGAACGGTAACGCTAAATTTGGTATTTTAAACGGTAGTACTGGTAATTCCATGGTTTATTCCTTATATTGTTGAAGTTTAGAGATTATAACACAAAACTATTTAGTTTTATTGACTAAAACGGCTTGACCACAACCATAATGACAATAAAGATCATTAAAAGTGTCGGTACTTCATTGTAAAACCTGAAGTACTTCCCTGTTTTATAATATGGATCTGAAATCAGTTTTTTGCGTATGGTATTGAGTGAAAAGCTGTATGAGACAAGCAGTGTCAGTAAAAAAAGTTTCACATATATCCACCAGCCACTCTGAAAAATAGCTGTGTTCAGATAGAGCATCAAAGAACCCGAAAGAATGGTCGCCCACATCGCAGGAACACCTATATAGGTATAGAGTTTGTATTCCTGCACCTCAACCACTTCACCAAACGCCTTGTTGTCTGCATGCTCCCTGTGGTAGATAAAGAGTCGGGGCAGATAAAAGAGCATTGCCATCCAGCTTGTAAAACTCATCACGTGAAATGCCAGTATCCAAGTATAATATGCCATATTAATTCTCCAGAATCATAAAATCTTTTTTGCTGTAAACAACCAGCTGTAATTTCTTATAATACCCAAGATGCGCATAGGCTATCTTGATTTTTGTTCCGTTTTTCGGGGTAAGTTTCCTGTTTTTGAAATAGATGGGTATCTTTTTTCCATTGGTGTAGAAATACCTGTTTTTATACACCCCTACAAGGTCTTTTAGCACTTCATTCTGTTTTGCCGTATCTACGGAAGCATAAAACGGTTCAAGATCGACCCTCCCCTTCTCTTTGAGTTTGACAAGTGCCGTGATCTCTTTGAGACCTTTGTAAGTTGAGATCTCCTCTACCCGAATATCCAGTTTCATTCCCTCCTTCATACCCTGTACCGTACCAAAGATAAATATACCCCGTCCACCGGGTGACTGTTTGAGCACGGCATAGCGTCCCCGTTTAAGAACCACTACAACATTTTTCAAAAGCATCGGATGCCCCAGCTGTTCTTCTTTATAGAGATCTTCAATTGTTCCTACAGTACATTTCCCTATCGTATCATGTCCGGAAAGAAGAAAAGGCTTTGTATCAAAAGTCGCTACAACAGGCAGATGGTCTGAATAGCCCTTTCCGGTATGTTTCCCGTTCTTGATCTTCCATCCGTTTATGTAGCCCTTTTTTGTAAACAGGTACGGTGCCTTGAATACTTTGAACGAACCGTTGACGTAGTCTATGCCTTTGCCGTTAAACATCGTTTCGGGCATTAAAATATGATCAAGTGTACTCCGGTGTCCGTAAAACTTGTGACTCCATCTCTCTTTAAAGGGCAGTTCTGTCCAGGGGTTGTAGTGCCAGCCTTTTTCTGCCTGCGGCATTTGGGACCTGGACAAAAGTACATTGTTATGCACTGTCTTTAAAATATGGTTGATACCGGTCTTTCCTCCCGTATCGTTCAGTTTTTTGGACAGGGTCAGGTAGGCATCGTAGTTTGAGTTGAGATCTCCGAGTATGAGATACTCTTTTGGTTTGGGCATATGCATAATGCGTCTTTCGAGTGTTTTGGCATACGCGATCCGTTTGCTCTCAAACCCTTTTCTGCTTTTGGACTTCCAGTGGTTGACAAACAGCGTAAGAGGATGGCCTTCAACCTCAGCCTCTACTTCCAGTATGTTACGCACACGCGGTGAATAACTCACCTGAAGCTCTTTTCGTTCTTTTAGAGGGAAACGTGACAGAAGCGCCACCTGTATCGTAGCACCTTTTTTGTGGCTGATCGCACTGTAGCGGTAGGCACACCCTACTCTTTTAAGACGTTTTTGCAGTGCAGAGAACACCGATGTATTCTCAACCTCCTGCAAAGCAACGATATCGGCATCAAGATCACAGAGTACTTCTGCGGTATGGTTGAGTTTTATGTCAGCCATTCTGGGGGTCCAGTTGTGTTTTCCCGGAATATACTCTTCATACTCCGTTCCCTGGTATGTACCGTCAAAAAGATTTTCTACATTGTAGCTTGCTACGGTAAAAGGTTTGGCATAAAGAAAAAAGGAAATGAGAAAAAATAGTATGACGTATTGCAAAAAAGACCTCTGTTTTTAATGCTATTGTAACGAAGAAAGCCTGCTGCACTGCAAAAAGATGTCACATTGTCATACAGGCTGTGTATCAATACTGATATTTCAAAGATTCCTAACGGAACATTTTCCCCAACATCTCCATAGGATTTCCCGATCCGCTCATCATCTGATCTAAAATAGACCCTTCACCGGAGGTTGCCTTGTCGACTACCGGAGGCAAAGCATCTGCCAGTGCAAGTTTGGCACTCTCTTCACTTACACCCAGCTCCCGTGCAAATGCCTGCACCTTCTCTTCTCCAAGAAGATCTGCTACTCTGTCCGGCTCTATCGCTTTGTTTTCTCCGTTACCCAGCCAGGAACCCACGATCTCACCCAGTCCATTACCTGAAAGCTTTGTGAGTATCGAAGCCAGATCAATATTGCCATCCTGATTTATCAGTATTTTCTGCATAGCATTTGTAATTTTGTCAATATCAAGCCCCGTTGTTGTATCATCACTGTTGCTCTGTATGAGCACAGCACCTATTTTAAAAAGTTCGTTCAAATCCATATGTCATTCCTTTTTGTAGTATTTTACTTCTTTTTTACACTTTCCAGCAGTTCAAGAAACTCATCAACCGTTCCCGTACCCTGCACCATTTCCAGTACTTTCGTACCTGTTTTGTCAATAAAGTAAAAAGAGGGGGTTCCCAGACGCTTTATCTTCAAAGGCAGTTTTTCAATCAGAAGATTTTTCCTGACCAGTACAAAGTTTTTATTCAACGCAGTTTTGACCTTCTCATCGACAAATACTTCCCTGTCCATTTTGATACAGCCGCGGCAAAACGGAATAAATCCTTCAATCAAAACGATTTTGTTCTCTTTTTTGGCAATTTGGAGTGCCTCTTCGTAACTGTGGCGGGGAACAGTATGTTTCACTGTCATCTTCTCGGCATATTCGTATATGAAATCTGTCAATGCTTCGACCTCATCTTCATTGACTTTGCCTTTCATACTCGGCATCGGCTTGAAAAAACGGGTAAATTCATCAGGGATCACCCCTTTGTCTTTACTGGGGTTGTCAAGATAATCGGTCAGCCACTCCTCTATCTGGAATTTCTGACCTTCAGGGTCGAGTGTTCGGTCTCCCACCTGGTCTTTGATCATGAATGACATCTCCGTCAGTGTCGGTGCTGTCAGGTTCAGGTCGGTATTGTTATGTTCCGCGCTGGCAATGATCTTGCTTTGAGGAATGTAGTACCGGTGACAGGAGGCACACTTCTTCGCAAAGACCGCTTCACCATCTATGGCAAAAAGTGCTGTATGCAGCAACAATACTGTTACAATCAAAAATTTCATTACACTACTCCTTGGCTGCTTTTATCGCATTGTCAAGCAAAATGATCTCTTTTTTTTCTATCAGGGCAGTCAGTGTCCGCTTAAAGTTCTTCTTGCTCAGACCGAAAACTTTCTGTATCTCTTCTGCATCACTCTTGTAAGTAAAAGGAAGTTCTCCTCCCGCCTCTTCGAGACGTTTCAAAATGCTCCCTTCCGCTTCACCTATTTTAGCCTGTTTGCCTATGGGTTGCAGTGAAAGGTCGAGCTTCCCGTCTTTTCGGACTGTCTTGATATACACCTTTTTTTGGTCTCCTACTTTGATCGGTTCGAAGATCTCATTCTCAAAAAGCATCCCCTCATACTGGTTGTCGGCGACCACTTTGTACCCCAGCGGTGTCTTTGCCAGCACAATGGCATCAAGTACCTTGTTCTGATGCAGCCCTTTCATCTCACGGTTGAAATACTTGCCTATCTTCTGTGTACCGTAAAGCCGCCCGGTCTGTTCGTCAAGGCAGACACGAAGCAGATATTTCTTGCCGATGGTGAAATACTCCTTTTGCTGTGAAAGCGGCACAAAAAGGTCTTTTGGAAGCCCCCAGTTTACAAAGGCACCATACGATTTGTAATCGACCACCGTAAAGTAGCCGTATTCACCCAGTTTGGCATAGGGCATCTTCGTTGTTGCCACAGGACGGTCTTCGCTGTCGGTGTAGATAAACACATCCAGCAATGACCCCATGGGCATCTCGTCTTCCATAATGTAAATGTTTGGAAGCAGCACTTCGTTGTAGTCTTTGGCAACAAGATAATAACCGTAGTCAGTATCGCGCTCTATCTTGAGGGTATTGACCTCACCTATTTTGATCTGTTCGTTTTGGGTTTTTGTTTCTGACATGTACTTCCGTTTCTTTGATTGTATGTGATGTGCTCACATTCTTTTTGGAGGTATTATAGCGTAATTTGCAATAGAATTTTTTCCAATCCCCTGATAGAATCATTTAATAAACTTTTCATAGCATAATGGTTATAATCAAATAATCTTATTAAAAAATAAATATAAATTTTCAATTATGTGCATAAATTTATTAAAATTGGAAATTTAAAGGTCAACGAATGGTCGATATCTCTGCACAACAAAAATTAAAATTCTTTGATGAATTTATGGAAAACTCCAATGTTGGTATTTTGGTTGCAGATAAAGACCGTCATAATATTTTCGTCAATCAGCGAACCTGTGAAATGTTTGGATATACACAACAGGAACTTATTGGCAAATCAGCTGAAATATTTCATATCTCCCATGAAAGTTTTCAAGCCTTCAGAGACATAATCCTCGATACTGTTTTACAGGGAGAAAAAATCGGTTTTGATTACCAGTGGCGGCGTAAAGACGGCTCAACATTCTGGGGACATATCGCCGGAAGTATTACCAAAGAGAGTGAAGAAGTTCTCTGGACACTTTTTGATGTAAGTGACCGTATTGAAGCAGAGGCCATACAGCTCCGTAACCATCAGCAGGCACAAATCATTGAACAGATTCATGAAGCTGTCGTTATGACAGATCTTGAAGGTATTATCGTTAGCTGGAACAATGGTGCATTTAAAATGTTTGGTTATGAGCCACAAGAAGTTTTAGGACAACCGTTAAGCCGGTTTTATCGTCCCCAAGACCGAGAACTCCTCAAAGAAGGTATGAAACAGGTACTTAGAGAAGGCAATACAAAACAGGAACGGACTATTATTAAAAAAGACGGTTCCTACATAGATATTCTGCTTTCATCCTCACTTTTACATGATGAAAACGGTATCGCTACCAATATGGTAGGATATGCACAGGATATTACTCTCATTAAAAAAGCACAAAAAACACTGCTTCAGGCAGATATGTTTTATGCCCTGGTTGAAAACGCCTTTGTAGCCATCTATGTAATGCAAGATGGGAAATTCATTTATACCAATAAAAAATTTCAGGAGATATTCGGTTATAGTGAAGAAGAGATGCTCAATAAGCCAAGCTATGACCTCATACATCCGGATGATGTTGCACTTGTCATAGAAAACATTAGAGAACGTACCCAAGACCTGGGACACGGTATAGAATACTGTTTCAGAGGTGTAAAAAAATCAGGAGAAATTTTAGATGCACATGTGTATGGTTCATCCCTCATGTTAACCGAAAACAGAAAAGCTATTATCGGAACACTGACAGATGATACAAAAAACAATTTAGCCCAAAAACAGCTTGAAGTACTTGCAAATCACGACACTTTGACAAAACTCTTTAATCGTAACTATTTTAATACACAGTTGGAACATGCTATTAATTTGGCACAGACAAACAATCAAAAACTTGCACTCATTCTTTTTGATATAGACAATTTCAAACGTGTCAATGACTCACTGGGACACCATGCCGGCGATGTTATTATTCAAGAGACAGCCAAACGTATTGCCGCACTTTTAAAAAAGAGCGATACCTTTTCCCGTATAGGAGGAGATGAATTTACTATTCTTATTGAGAATTACCAGACAAGAGACAATTTGACAACTCTCTTATCACAAATTAACAGTGCCATGCATGAAAGTATTGAAATAGAAAATATTGCTTTTCATATCTCATTGAGTATTGGCGTTTCTCTCTATCCGGAAAATGCAGATTCTGCCAGAATGTTACAAAAAACAGCAGATATGGCAATGTACGAAGCAAAAAACAAAGGAAAAAACCATTTTGTTTTTTATCATGAAAACAATGAGGAACAACGGGACAGAGCCATCTTGGAAGATGAACTTTTTTATGCCTATGACCATGATGCCTTTGAACTTTTTCTGCAACCTCAGGTTCTATCCTATAGTGAAACAATGCAGGGAGCAGAAGCACTGATGAGATGGCGGCATCCTCAAAGAGGCATTATTGCTCCAGAGCTGTTTTTGACATTGGCAGAAGAAGCCGGACTTTTATATAAACTGGACCTTTTAATGCTTGAGAAAGCATTAAAGCTCATAAAAAACTATCTAGGGAAAAATATATCTGATTTTACACTCTCTGTAAATATTTCCAATGCCCTCTTTATGCATCAGAAATTCCTGACCACAGTTGAAACCTTTGCTTCAGTTTATAACAAAGAGATCCCTTATATTCAACTTGAAATCACAGAAAATATAACCATGAAAAATGAAAGCTATTCAAAAAAGATCATACAGACATTGAAATCTCTTGGGTTTAAAATATCAATTGATGATTTTGGAACAGGCTACTCCTCCTTGAGACATCTGAAAATATTGGAAGTAGATGAACTTAAAATAGATAAATCTTTTATAGATGATATTGTAACAAACCAAACGGACAGATCTATTGTAAAAGCGATTATTGATATGAGCAAAGCATTGTCACTTAAAAGCATAGCAGAAGGTGTTGAGACAACAGCTCAATTGAATGTACTCAAAGAAATGGGGTGTGATATCATACAGGGATACTATTTTTCAAAACCAATCTCCATCAGTGAATTTGAATCAAAATGGCTTTCTGATTTGTTATAATCAATATCATTCAAAAAAGAGAACTTTATGAAAAATTTTATTATAGTATTTTTAGGTATTTCAGTATTGTGTATTGCTCAAAATAAAACCGATTCCCCTTACAGTACAACGTTTACCGCCTGTATCAAAAAAATCCCCAATCCAAATGAATGTCTGGAGCAAGAATTAAGATTACAAGACAAAAAACTCAATATTGCTTATCAGAAGGCAAAAAAGTCCATACAGGCTTTTAGAGTTGATACACTAAGAAAGGTGCAAAGGGCATGGATACACTATCGTGACAAAAAATGTGCATTTTTTTATCATAAGGAGAGTGGATCCGGCGGTATTAGTGATGCTTTACAGTGCGAACTTGACGAAACAATCCGAAGAACGAAAGAGCTTGAGACTTTATATTGAATATATTTATATACTCTATACTGTCTACTTGGCCACTTCATCCAGATGCTTTGCAAATACTCCTGGTTTAATGAAGCCCGTCAAACTTTTTTCAGGCAGATAATGATTGTTTTTGTCAAAGAAGATAATATTGGGTGTACCAAACAATTCAAACTTCTTTAACAGAGCTTTTTCCGCATCAGTATTGTCTGTAACATCAATCTTGATAAACGTGAACTTTTTCAAAGCTTCCTGCACCTTCGGATTGGGAAAAGTGATCTCTTCGAGTTCTTTACAGGCTGTACAAGAGTCTTTGCCGAAATCCACGACCACCGGTTTGTCAGAAGCAGCCACCTCTTTCATCAGACGGTCAATACTGTAGCCTCTGTGGTTTGCTTTTGCTTCTGCCGAAACAGAAACAGCCGTACCGCCTCCCGCAGTGAATTTTTCAAAGGGTCTGAGCATCGAAGATGCCCCGCTGATCGCGCCGATGAAAAGTGATGAACCGTAAAGTAAAAAGAGCACAGCAAGCAGCTGTACCAGCTTTTTCATCCCTTTTTTGGCACTGCCGGGGTCGAACACACCCATATAGAGCGCAGAGCCGATAAAGAGCAGAGACCAGAGCATCAATGTCACACCGTCAGGAAGAATGCGCGAAAGCATGAAGATACCAAGACCGAGCATCATGACACCAAAGACCTGAGACACCGTTGTCATCCAACCGCCCGGTTTTGGCATGAATTTACCCGCACCGATACCCACAAGCAAGAGTGGCATACCCATTCCCATACTCATGACAAAAAGTGCCACACCACCAAGCAGGGCATCTCCGGTATGGGAGATAAAAAGTACCGCTCCACCCAGAGGAGGTGCCACACACGGCCCGACGATCAGTGCCGAGAGAAGTCCCATAATGGCCGTTCCCACAATGCCGCCTTTCTGCCCGGCTTCATCACTTGCTGCCGAAATTTTAGACTGCCATGAGGCAGGAAGCCCCAATTCATAGTAGCCAAAGAGAGAGAATGCAAGCGCAACGAACATAGCCGCAAAAGCAGTCAGTACCCACGGGTTCTGCATGGCTGTCTGTATATCCGCACCCAGAAGTCCGGCAACCACACCCACGACCGTATAGGTCAGCGCCATGGAGACCACATAGACCAGAGAGGTGAAGAAGGCTTTGCCCATACTAGGCTTTTCACTGCCAGACTGTGAAACAATGATCGAAGAGAGTATCGGGATCATCGGGAAGACACAGGGGGTCAATGCCAGTAAAAGACCAAAAATAAAGAAAAGCAAAATAATAAAGAAAGAACTTTCACTGCCGAGGACATCAGCGATCTTGGCGGTATTGCCTTCGTGTGTCAAAGAAGATATCTTGTCGAAAAATCCTGGTTTGACCCCTTTGAACTTGAACTGTTTTTTAATCGGCTGGTAACATATACCCGTATCGGAGCATCCCATAAATTCTATCTGAAGGGTATAGTCCCCTTTGACCTTTGAAGTAATCTCTTTTACGGGAATCGTTACCGAAATCTCTTTTTCGTATACCATATCACCGTCAAAATCATGTGCTTTGGGTTTCTTGACATTCAGTTCAAACTTCTTTGGTGCTACGATACGGTAGTGAAGCGAATCTTCATAAACATGAATTTTGTCTCCCAGTTTGATCAGGGTATCGATCTGGTCACCTTTGAGGACAGCTGTAGCCTGAAACGCCTCTTCCGGGGACAAAAATTTGTTTTTCTTCATGGCGGAGCTGAAACCGCCAAACAGCAAACCGCTCAAAAGTAGACTAAAAATAAGTAACTTTTTGATCAAATTCTGCATTTTCTCTCTTTTGTATGAAACTTTTATAACATTCTATAGTAAGATATGCGTATAAGCTGTAATAGTAACAAAAATGGATTAATCATTCATCAATAAGAGGACAAAATGGCCAACCATCTCCAAAATGAACACTCCCCCTATCTCCAGCAGCATGCTGACAATCCTGTAGACTGGTATCCGTGGGGAGAAGAAGCATTCAAAAAGGCCCGTGACGAGCACAAGCCCATTTTTCTGAGTATCGGATACAGCTCCTGCCACTGGTGCCATGTCATGGAACATGAATCGTTCCAAGATGAAAAAACGGCAAAAATTCTTAACAAATATTTCGTCTCGATTAAAGTAGACAGAGAAGAGCGGCCCGATATTGACAAGCATTTTCAAAGTGTCTACCAGCTGATGAACGGCCGTCCGGGAGGGTGGCCGACTTCCATCTTTCTGACAGAAGAGCTCAAACCCTTCTACTCGGCCACCTACATCCCAGATGAACCCAAATACGGCATGATGAGCTTCTCTTCCCTGCTTGAAGTAGTTGCGGACAAATACAAAAATGAGAAAGAGGTACTTGTTACAGAGGCTGACAGAATCCTCAAACACCTCAACCCAAAAGAGGATAAGATACAGGCAACCAAACTCGATGAAAGCATTATGGCAAGAGTGCTTAAACAGGCTGAAGAGCTCTTCGACAGCAAAGAAGGAGGATTCAACAAGGCACCCAAATTTCCTCAGGCATCTACACTGGAACTTCTGCTTAACCTCTATCGTATTACAAATGAGGAGAAGGCACGTGACATGGCTCTCTTTTCTCTCCTGTCTATGGCAAAAGGCGGTCTTCGGGATCTTGTTGACGGCGGTTTCTGCCGATACTCGACAGACAATGAATGGCTGGTACCCCATTTTGAGAAGATGACCTATGACAATGCCCTGCTTGCTTCGGTTTACCTCAAAGCCTACCATGTCACCCATAGCAATTTTTACAAAGATGTCGCTTTTGAAACTCTCGACTTTATGCTTAGAAAAATGTGTGAAGACAATCTTTTCTACTCTGCTTCCGATGCAGATACCGATGGAGAAGAAGGAAAATATTTTATCTACAGCTATGAAAAAGCCCTGAAATCCTTTGCCAAAGCCGGTATTCCGGACAAAGCTCATGCAAAACTGGCGGAGGCACTACATATTTCCAAAGAGGGAAATTTTGAAGGCAAAAACATTGTCAGAGTAGACAACCCGGCCCATATTGATATCCCCTACTACCAAGAGGCCATAGAGGCCCTGAGGAAAAGAAGAGAAGAGAAACGGGTGTATCCTTTTATAGACACCAAAGTAATCGTCTCATGGAATGCTATGATGATCACTGCCCTTTTCCAGGCAGGAAGAATAGAGAAAAAATACCTTAAACAGGCCAAAAAATCCCTTGACAGACTGCTTGGGACTATGTACATCAATTCTCAGCTCTTCCACTCCACACTCATAGGGAAAGAACCAAAAATACAGGCATTCCTTGAAGATTATGCCTATCTGGGAGAAGCACTCATAGAGGCTTATGAAAGTACGCTGGATGAAACCTACCTCATCATTGCGACCAAACTGGCGAACAATGCCATAGAAAAGTATTATCAGCATGGAAAATGGAAATTCTCACGGGGTGAGTTTGATACCGATGCCGACATTTATGACAGCTCCTACCCCTCTTCGGTCTCTACCCTGCTTTCCGTACTGCACAGTCTCTCTTCCCTGGTCGATACGGTTTATAAAAAGTTCGTATTCAAAACCCTTGAGATTCACTCCTATGATGTCATGAGACAGCCTATTTCAACACCAAAAATGAGTAACATGGTCATTCGCTATCTCAAAGATGACATTATCATCAAAGCACAGACAGAGCGACTTTCTGCACATATTGCCGAACTTGACGACATCACTTATCCTTTCACCTTCTTAAAGAATGATACCAACGACGGGTTCATGCTTTGCAACTCCAACAGCTGTTTCGGACACGAGAAGAACTTTGAAGGCATTGTCAAAATTCTGGAGAAAAGAGGGAACTGAGCCCTCTTTACATATACCACTGCGTAATCTCTTCCATACTTTGCCGCGTTTTTTCAGGCTGTTCGTTCACCCTGTAGCCAAAAGCGACCATGACAGCCACACCAAATACTTCCGTATCTATCCCGAATGACTCTGCCATCAGTTTTTCAAGCTCTTCTGCCTTGAAGCCCTCAACAGGGCAGGAGTCGATCCCCAGCATTGCCGCAGCGGTCATCATATTGCCAAGCGCGATATAAGTCTGTTTTCCGGCCCAGTCAAACGTGGCACGTTCGCTCTCAAGCAGTTTGAAATCTTCCTCCTGAAAGGTTTTATAGAAACTTCTTCTCTGTTCCGCCTGCGCTTCGGGGATATGATGGACATCATACATCATATGGGTAATGTAGTCACTGTCATAACGCATACTCTTCTGTTTTCGTGCCAGTATGACCACAAAATGGCTTGCCGTAGGCAGGGTACCCTGTGCACCCCAGGTGACAGATTTCAGCGTTTCACGCAGCTGGCTGTTTTGCACCACAAGAAACTTCCAGGGCTCGAAACCGAAAGAACTGGGACTCAGTCTTCCCGTCTCCAGTATGGTTGAAAAATCATCCTCGCTTATTTTCTTTTGGCTATCAAATACTTTACAGGCATGCCTGAAATGAAATGCCTTTATTATTTTTTTATGTTCTATCATTAATATTGCCACTCCTCTCATAGTTGTATATTTATAGATGCATTTTAGCATTTTCCTGTAATTTTATATAGGTTTTTCTATATAAATACGACACTCAAAAAAGTACTTTGACTCACCTATGCCCTTAACCGGCAACTAATTGCAAACATGATAAAATCGTTGTTTATATTGATATATTTTCTAAAACTTTTAAACCTTTAAAGGATTATACTTGATTAACAAATGTTTATTCCCCGCAGCAGGTTACGGTACACGTTTTCTACCTGCAACCAAAGCCACTCCTAAAGAGATGCTTCCGGTTCTTACCAAACCACTCATTCAATATGGTGTAGAAGAGGCCCTGCATGCCGGGATTCATACTATGGCTATTGTTACCGGCCGAGGGAAACGTGCAATTGAAGACCATTTTGATATCTCTTATGAACTTGAACATCAAATCAAAGGAACCACGAAAGAGCCTCTTCTTAATGAAATCCGATCACTTCTCTGCGAATGTACATTCTCATATACCAGACAGACTGAAATGAAAGGTTTGGGACATGCTATTCTTACAGGGGAAACGCTCATAGGGAATGAACCTTTTGCCGTTATTTTGGCAGATGACCTTTGTACAAATGAAACATATGGGGTGCTCAGCCAAATGATCAAAGTATATGAGAAATATCAATGTTCAGTTGTCGCTATTGAAGAGATTCCTATAGATCAGACAAATAAATACGGTGTGATTGCAGGAAACCTTGTAGACGGAACAGATGATACTTATCGTGTAACCGATATGGTAGAAAAACCTGACCCAAAAGATGCACCTACCAATATGGCCATTATCGGCCGATATATTTTGACCCCGGATATTTTTAAGATCCTTAAAAATACTCATCCCGGAAAAGGGGGAGAGATACAAATTACCGATGCTCTTTTAAAACAGGCTCAAGAGGGTAAAGTCATTGCCTATAAATTCAAAGGGAAACGTTTTGACTGTGGATCTGTAGATGGCTTTGTAGAGGCTACAAACTATTTTTACTCCCAGATAAAAGGTTGAAAATGAAGGGTATTATTTTAGCCGGAGGATCAGGAACCAGACTCTATCCTATTACCAAAGGGGTCAGTAAACAGCTTGTACCCATTTATGACAAACCAATGATCTATTATCCTCTTTCCGTACTTATGCTGGCAGGGATTACCGAAGTACTTATTATCTCGACACCAACGGATCTCCCCCGTTTTGAAGCGCTTTTGGGAGATGGTTCAGATATTGGTATGAAATTCTCTTATGTAGTTCAGCCTTCTCCCGATGGTTTGGCACAGGCATTTATACTTGGAGAAAAATTCGTTGGCGATGAAGATGTCTGTCTTGTACTGGGAGACAACATTTTTTACGGTCACGGTCTGACAGATCTTCTTGCCCAAAGTGTCGAGCATGCAAAAAAAGAGAACAAGGCAACTGTATTTGGCTACTATGTCAAAGACCCCGAACGCTACGGTGTGGCAGAATTTGACAGCAATGGCAATGTGACAAGTATCGAAGAGAAACCGACAACTCCAAAAAGCAACTATGCAGTCGTCGGACTTTATTTTTATCCAAATGATGTCATACAAAAAGCCAAACAAGTCAAACCAAGCGACAGAGGAGAACTGGAAATCACTACACTGAATCAGGATTATCTTAAAGAGAAACGTCTGAAAGTAGAACTGATGAGCCGGGGGTATGCATGGCTAGACACGGGCACACATGAATCCCTTCTGGAAGCGAGTCTGTTTATACAGACTATTGAAAAACGTCAGGGTCTCAAAATTGCCTGTATTGAAGAGATCGCATATGAAATGGGCTACATATCAAAAGAAAAGCTTATTGCACTGGCACAACCTCTCAAAAAAAACCAATACGGCCAATATCTGTTACGCCGGGCAAAAGAAGAGTTGGTAAGACGATGAACTTCACCAGAACAGCCATTCCTGATGTCATTATTATAGAACCGACTGTACATGGTGATACACGGGGCTATTTTGTCGAAACATTCAGAGAAGATAAACTTGAAGCATTTCTAGGTTTTAAAGTATCTTTTTGCCAAGATAACGAATCAAAAAGTTCCAGAGGTGTCCTTAGAGGACTACACTATCAACTCCATCCTGCCGCACAGACCAAACTTGTACGCGTCATCGAGGGAAGCGTACTTGATGTTGCAGTAGACATACGCAAAGGAAGCCCGACCTTTGGTAAATATGTAGCAGTCAAACTGACGGCCAATAACAAAAAACAGATGTTTATCCCACGCGGTTTTGCCCACGGATTTGTTGTTTTGGAAGACAATACGGTCTTTGCATACAAGGTTGACAATTACTATTCTCCCAAAAATGACCGGGGCATCGCATTTGATGATGAGACACTTGATATTGACTGGGAAATTCCCAAAGAGATACTACAGCTCTCCGCAAAAGATCAAGTCCAGCCAAAACTCTCTGAAACAGAGGATATATTTGATTATAGGATAAATTACTACAATGACTAATATCTTGGTAACAGGTTCCAATGGACAGGTGGGTTCAGAACTGCGTGAACTTTCTAAAAGTTATGATGCCAATTTCTTTTTTACCGACAGAGAGAGTTTAGATATTACAAACAGTGAAATGATCACAGATTTTGTAGAAAAAAATGCTATAGAGATCATCATCAATACAGCAGCCTATACTGCGGTGGACAAAGCAGAAGAAGATAGAGAAAATGCCGACAAGGCAAACCATCTTGCTGTCAGGTATCTTGCAAATACGGCAAAAGAAAAAGGTATTAAACTTATCCATATTTCAACCGACTATGTCTTTGACGGAAAAAACTACCAACCCTACAATGAAAATGACAGGACAGCTCCAAACGGTATTTACGGCAAGACCAAACTTGCAGGTGAAGAGGCAATGCGTGAGATCAATCCGAAAAATTCCATTATCATCCGTACCTCATGGGTCTATAGCAGCTTTGGAGCCAATTTTGTAAAGACAATGTTGCGACTTGGAAAAGAGAGAGATACACTGGGTGTCATTTTCGACCAGGTAGGTACACCTACCTATGCAAAAGATCTGGCAAAAACGATTTTGGATATTTTACCAAAGATAAAAAATGAAAATGTCTCTCTCTACCACTACTCCAATGAAGGTGTTCTAAGCTGGTATGATTTTGCCAAAGAGATCATGTATATGGCAAACATCGCCTGCAACATAGATCCTATAGAGACAAAAGAGTACCCGACGCCGGCTTCTCGGCCACACTATTCTTTACTGAATAAAGCAAAAATAAAAAGTGAGTTCGGCATTACAATTCCATACTGGAAAGATTCATTAGATCGCTGTTTAAGTACTTTGGGAGAAAGAAAATAATGTTTAACAATGACCATAAAACTATTTTGGTAACAGGCTGTGCAGGTTTCATCGGAAGTAACTTTGTTCCGTACTTTGTAGAAAAGTATGAAACATACAATGTCGTAAATCTGGACCTTTTGACGTATGCCGGGAACCTGGAAAATTTAACTGAGGTGGAACATCATCCAAGATATAAATTTATCAAAGGTGACATCTGCAACCGGGAACTGGTTGAATTTATCTTTACCGAATATAACATTCAGGGTGTTATTCACTTTGCAGCAGAATCCCATGTTGACAATTCCATCAGGAATCCGGGAGTATTCATTGAAACCAATGTCAATGGCACATTTACACTTCTGGATGTGGCCTACAAACACTGGATGGAGAAACCCTTTGTCTACAAAAAAGCGTATGAGGCATGTCGTTTTCACCATATTTCAACCGATGAAGTGTACGGAACACTGAACGAAACAGACCTTTTCACAGAAGAGACACCATACGCACCGAACAGTCCCTATTCCGCTTCCAAAGCAGGCTCCGATATGATCGTGCGTTCATATCAGGAAACGTATGGCATGAATACGGTCATTACAAACTGCTCCAACAATTACGGCCCCAAGCAGCATGATGAAAAACTTATTCCAACCATCATCAGAAAAGCACTGGCGGGAGAGTCCATCCCTATCTATGGTGACGGAAAAAATATCCGTGACTGGCTTTATGTGCTTGACCATTGCAAAGGTATCGACCTTGTCTACCATACAGGCAAAGAAGGCAATGTCTATAATATAGGCGGAAGAAACGAGCGTACCAATCTTCAGATTGTCGACAGTATCACCTCCATACTCGATGAAAAAATACCACCGCAAGAGCGTATTGGCAAGAAGAGTTACAAAGCACTCATTACTTTTGTAGAGGACCGTGCAGGACATGACAGACGCTATGCCATAGATGCCACAAAAATCGAGAATGAACTTGGCTGGAAAGCCGATGAAAATTTTGAAAGTGGCATTATTAAAACTGTTGAGTGGTATCTACAAAAATACCTTTGATTACTCCTCCATATTGATAGTATCTAGGACATATACCCATTCATTTGGGTTAAATTGGGTTAAAATGTTATAATCATTTTTGTAAATTTCGTAGGGCATACTTAACCAATGCCCAATAAATCTCTAAACGAAAGATAAAATATGGGAAACTATACTATTATAAACTTCGATACCTTGGGAGATGAAAGAGGATCTCTAATCTCCATAGAAGAAGGCTACAATATCCCCTTCGAGATCAAACGTGTTTATTATATATTTAACACAAAACAGGGAGTTATCCGAGGGTATCACGCTCATATCAATCTCAAACAGTTGGCTATTGCCGTAAAAGGAAGCTGTACTTTTATGCTTGACAATGGAAAACAAAGAGAAGAGATTACACTTAACAACCCAAACCAGGGTCTACAATTAGAAGGACTGATATGGAGAGAAATGAAAAATTTCAGTGATGACTGTGTACTTCTTGTACTTGCAAGCGAACATTATGATGAAAATGACTATATTCGTGATTATCAAAAATTTGTGGATATTGTCTGGCATGAAACTAAGTAATTTTTTTTCAAAAGAGAAGCTCTATCGGGATGCCGATGTTACATTGACACACTTTGCCAACCAGTCAATCGACGGTATTGTCTGTTTTGCACTAAATGAAAATTTTATTGCACAGGCAAACAAAAACAATGCGGTAAAAGCAGTCATTACACAGGAACAGTACAAGGATCTTGTAGATAGAAACAAAGGCCTTGTCATTTCAGAAAATCCAAAAAAAGATTATTATCTGCTACATAATTATATGTTCTTAAATGGAGAAATGATACTTGTAAAAGAAGGCTATATTGACCCTTCTGCACAAATTTCACCTACTGCCATTATTGAATCCAATGTTATTATTGGGAAAAATGTCATTATCGGTGACTATACCATTGTTAAAAATCAATCTGTTGTCGGTGACAATACCTATATCGGTTCTCACTGCATCATAGGGGCAAGAGGATTGAACAATACCCGCATTGACGATACTTTTATTTACGTGCATGATGCAGGAGGGGTTTCCATAGGCAAAGAGTGTGAAATTCTTGATGGCAGCATTATCCAAAAATCGATTCATAAAGAGATGACACGCATAGGTGATATAACAAAGATCAGTGTCAAGGTCAATATAGGACATGGCACGATTATAGGCAAACGTACACTGGTTGCCGGAAATGCTCAAATAGCCGGCTATGTCACCATTGGAAATGATGTATGGATAGGTCCCTCTGCCGTCATTGCCCATAACCTCAAAATCGGCGACAATGCAGAAGTTAAACTGGGCAGTGTTGTGGTCAAAAGTGTCAAAACCAACCGCGCTGTTTCCGGCAATTTTGCCTATGACCATACACAACATCTGAAAAATCATATAAAGGCACAAAGATGACAGCAAAATGTAGTTTTGGATTTTGTTTCAAAGGCAGCCGTACGTATGTCCACGGGACAGATATATATACTCAATTGACTGAATATTTTGGTTCAGGAATTAAAAAAATAGATTTGGCGTTTCATGGTATTACTGTAAAAAACCTAAGCTTTTATGAAACAAAAACTGATGACATGGATATCAAAGTAACATTTCGGTGTCAACTGGAAAATGGAAAAAGAATAAAACTGTTTGGAATTGAAAACAATACGAATGTTAACTGTCGCTATGAATACATGGAAGAAGAAATTGTTCGTCATTCCTCTGTAGATCGTACAACTGAAAGGATCTCTCTAATCACCCAGACAGAATATAATTTCATTGAGCATATTGTTGCGATGAATAAAGCCCTGCTGGAAAATCTCTATCCTGATCTCAATGGAAAATGGTATTTTACCCGTCTACAGCTTCCTTATCCGGCAGCAATGGAAAATATAAATTCATTGATTTTGGAATTCAAATCAAATTTTCAATTTAAACTGACAAAAACTGCTATTTTTGTTAATAATGAAAATTTGGGTTATATCTACTTTTCACTTATTCCAAAGGAGTCATAATGCTGGGAATTGAAACGGTTGCAGGCTACCTGCCCAAAAACAGAGTGTCAAATTATGATATGAAAGAGAAGTTCGGTATTGATGATGACTTTATTGAGAACAAGATCGGAGTCAGGCATCGTGCCCTAAAAAAAAGTACTTGCCGTTCTTCAGACCTATGTGTCAAAGCTTTTGAGAAGCTTCAGGAACAGCATTCGGTTGAGCTTTCCGAAATAGAGTGCTGTATTGTCATTACCCAAAACCCAGACCATAATCTTCCCCATACCGCGGCCATTGTACACGGAAAACTAGACCTTCCTGTAACCTGCGCCGCTTTTGACATCTCTTTGGGATGTTCCGGATATGTTTACGGTCTGGCAAACATTCTCTCTTTTATGCAATTCAACGGTATGAAAAAAGGTTTGCTCTTTACATCCGATCCATACAGTGATATTATTGATCCCAACGATAAAAACACTGCCCTGCTTTTCGGGGACGGTGCCACGGTAACACTCATTGGAGAAAACCCGTTGCTGACTGCTATGGATTTTAGCTTTGGAACCAACGGAAAAGAGTATGAAAGCCTTGTCTGCAAAGAAAATCTTTTCATGGACGGGAGAGCTGTGTTCAGCTTTACGGCAACAACTGCACCCAAACATATTAAAGCACTGCTGGCAAAAAACAGTCTAAGTGACAATGATATCACCAAATACTATCTGCACCAGGGAAGCCGATATATTGTAGACACTATTCGGAAACGACTGAAAGTAGCAGAAGAGAAAGTACCCTTTGATATTGCAGAATACGGTAATACCATCTCCTCTTCTATTCCCATGATCCTTGCCAAGGAACTTCCTACACTTCCCAAAGGCCACTATATTCTAAGTGCCTTTGGGGTAGGACTTTCATGGGCTTCTGCTATAATAACAAAATTAAAATAACTGAGGATTGCAAAAATGAACGTAAGTATAGAAGAGATTAGAGAAATCATTGAAAATGCTGACACCATGGCCGAGATGGATATCCTTAAAAATGACATACCGCTAACAGAACAAGAAGTAGATTCTCTTGACATGGCAAATATACTGCTTCTTATTGAAGAAAAATATGAGATCAAGATCCCAAATAAAGATCTTGACCAGCTTCAGAGCGTTGATCATATCGTTTCTTATCTTTCCAAACGCTAAGACTTTTAATGACTGTCCCCTTTTTAAATCTAAAAGAAATCAATGCGCAGTACCAACAGGAACTAAAAGAGGCCTGTAACCGTGTCATTGAAAGCGGATGGTATATTCAGGGAGAAGAGTGCCGGCTATTTGAAGAAGAATTTGCCAATTATTGCGGCACAAGACATGCCATTGGTGTAGCCAACGGCCTCGATGCCCTCATCCTGATACTCCGTGCCTATAAAGAGATGGGTATCATGCAGGATGGGGATGAAGTGATCGTACCGGCAAATACCTATATTGCCTCCATACTTGCCATTTCCCAGAACAGTCTTACACCGATACTTGCAGAACCTGATCCAAAAACATATAATATTGATCCAAAAAAAATAGAAGAGAAGATATCACCAAGAACCAAAGCAGTCATGGCCGTTCACCTTTATGGTCAGGTTGCCGATATGGATGCGGTCAACAAGATAGCAAAAAAACATGGTTTAAAAGTCATTGAGGATTCTGCCCAGGCACATGGCGCATACTATAACAATAGGCGAACAGGCAATCTTGCCGATGCAAGCGGATTCAGTTTTTACCCGGGGAAAAATCTTGGTGCATTGGGTGACGGTGGAGCGGTCACCACCAATGATGACACACTCGCAGAGGTTATTAGAGCATTAGGAAATTACGGAAGCCATAAAAAATACGAAAACCTCTACAAAGGTATAAACAGCCGTCTGGATGAAATACAGGCTGCTATGTTACGCGTAAAACTGAAATATCTTGATACAGAGATTGCCAGACGGCGTGAAGTTGCACACTATTATCTGGAACATATTTCCAATAAGGCCGTCATACTCCCTCTTGATACAAAGACTGTCCCCGATGCCCGTCTTTATACATCACATGTTTGGCATCTTTTTGTCATTGCAACAAAAAAAAGAGATGCTCTTCAGGCTTACTTAGACAAATGTGGTATACAGACACTTATCCACTACCCTGTTCCTCCACATAAACAAAAAGCCTATAAAGAGTGGAAAAATCTTAGTTTCCCTATTAGTGAGCATATACATGAATCTGTTCTCAGTCTTCCTGTCAGCAGCACCATATCGTTGGAGGAGCTTGCCTATATTACAAAAACAATCAACCATTTTTCATATGTATAGCTTGAAGATTTTATATTTCAGGAAATTTCAGTGACACTCATACGAACATCGATTCTTTCAGCAATTTCCACCGTAATAACCATATTCTCCGGTCTTATTATTAATAAATTCATTGCTCTCTATATTGGTCCGGGTGGACTCGCAATGATCGGTAATTTTCAAAATTTTATTCAGATCATCAAAACCCTTGGAAGCGGTGCTATTTCAACCGGTGTTGTTAAATATACTTCAGAATATTCATCAGACCGTCAAAATCTGGAAAAATTTCTAAGCACTTCTTTTACTTATATTCTTTGGACTACTCTTCTTTTGAGTATCATTCTTTTCCTTTTCGGTACTCCCATCACAAATGTGATTTTTGGAACTGAGAAATACCAAAACATCATTTACCTTATGGGTGCGACTGTAGGCATGTTCTTTTTTAACCAGTTTTTATTTTCCATACTTAACGGTTTAAAACAGATAAAACTCTATACCATATTAAGCATTATGAACAGTATTGTCTCTCTCTTTATCACTGCTGTCCTGATCTATAAGCTACAACTTCTCGGTATTCTTATCGCCATTGTTCTCAATCAGTCACTCACATTTGTTCTTTCTGTTGCACTTGTATTGAAATTTAAAATTTTGACATTTAAACTCAAACTTTTCTATAGAGACAGTATAAACACAAAACGTTTGGCAAGTTTTTATTTAATGGGTATCGTTTCCGGGATCAGTGTACCTGTGTCACATCTGATCCTCAGAGATTATATTGCTACAGATATCTCTATGGAATCTGCCGGGTACTGGGAAGCGATGTGGCGTATTTCAACGGTCTACCTTCTCTTGGTCACAACTACTTTTTCTGTCTATTATATTCCTAGACTTTCAGAATTACAAAGTATTAAAAAACTTCGCCAAGAAATTTTTCACGGATATATTATGATTCTTCCTATTGTTGTTTTTTCAGCTTTTTGTATTTATCTTCTCAAAGATGAAATTGTCCACTTGCTATTTACACATGAATTTCAGGAGATGAAAACACTCTTTTTTTATGTTCTATTGGGAGATATTGTCAAAATAGCATCCTGGCTGCTTTCAACACTTTTAGTAGCCAAAGCAATGACAAAAATTTTTATATGGACAGAACTTCTTTTCAAAATCCCTTTTCTTGCTTTGACGATAGGTCTTTCCAACATTTATGGCTTGGAAGGTGTTGCACTTGGTTATTTCATTAACTATCTTCTCTATTTAAGCGTGATGCTCTATATCTTTAAAGATCTCATATTCAAAGCAAAATTCAATTTTTCAAAATATACTATTTAGAACAGGAATCTCTATGCCATCTACATATCCGCTTGTATCCATACGAATTGCAGCCTATAATCATGAAGCCTTCATTGAACAGACACTCGACTCTATTCTTGCAGACAGTTATCCTAACAAAGAGATTGTAATCATCAATGACGGTTCACCCGACCATACGGGTGATATTATTCAAAAGTGGATAAACCTACATCGGCATGAGATAATGGTTAAATACCTGTCACGTGAAAACCGTGGGCTGACCAAAACCATCAATGAATTGTTGAGTATGTGTGAAGGTACCTATATCTGTGGTGTTGCAAGTGATGACTATCTGCTTGAAGGCGGAATTGCAAAAAGGGTTTCCTACCTTGAAAGTCACCCTGAAAAGTTTGCTGTTATAGGTGACTGTATTGTAGTAAACGAAAAGAATGAAATTATTTTTAAAAGCGCATTGTCCGATTACTACAAAGTCAATAAAAACAACTATTTCACCAATAGCGGCCTGAGGAATGAGATTATCCTTCACTGGGCCATACCGGGACCTGTGCTTATGGTAAGAAAACAACTCTACACCCAAACAGATATCACATACAATACCAACCTCATTGTTGAAGACTGGGATATGTACCTCAAACTGGTTTCCAAAAATCTTCTCGGATTTACAGATGAGCCTGTAAGTGCCTACAGACTGCACCAAAACAACCTTTCGCTTGCACTCAAAAACAAGGTACTCTATGATAGAATGTTTACAATATTCTATAATATTCGTCATTTTGATTTTTCAGGAAAAGTAAAACTTCTCTATACAGGAATGCAGCTTATGTTCATTTTTGTCCGAAGATATCTTTCCAAAATTAAAAAAATAATTAAAAAAACCGATGAAGACAATACAAAGGTATCTTTATGATGCAACATCATATCAATCCATACATCAATAAGTATACTGGCATAAACTGTTCCACTATTTCTGCATATTTTCACTATAAACGAACCATATAGATATGAATAGTAAAAAAATCATCATACTTCTGGCAACATACAACGGTGAAGCTTTTATCTCTGCACAACTTGAATCTATTCTATCTCAAACAAATACAGACTGGGAACTACTCATCCACGATGACAATTCAACAGACAGAACCGTAGAGATTTTAAGAGAGTATACACAAAAGTTTTCGGACAAAATCACCTTTATTGATGACACGATATCTTTAAAAAGTGCGAAAAAAAACTTCTCCTATCTTTTGGAAAAAGTCAAAACGGCCAATACCTACATTATGTTTGCCGATCAGGATGATATCTGGCATCAGGACAAAATAGAAGTCACTTTACAAAAAATGTTCACTATAGAAAAAGAGAATCCTGACATACCGGTTTTAGTGCATACAGATCTGGTTGTCACAGATGAAAAACTTACACCTGTTGCCTCTTCTTTTTGGAAGTATGCAAAGATTGATCCTTCAAAAAGCTCTTTGGCAAAAATACTGATGCAAAACAGTATTACCGGTTGCACCGTCATGATAAACCCCCTGCTGGTACAAAAATCTGTTCCCATACCCGATGAGGCCATTATGCATGACTGGTGGCTGGGCTTAGTCGCAGCAAAATTTGGAAAAATCGGATGGATAGACAGAGCAACTATGCTTTACCGTCAACATAGCTCCAATGACACCGGTGCAAAACCATTTAACATCCGTACGGTTATCCATAAAATACTTGCATACTCCGATAAAACCCTATTGCAGGAAACACTGAAACGGAACTTTATACAGGCACAAGTCTTTCTTGAAAGATACCGTTCTGAGCTGACAGAAAATGAGATAGATATGCTTGAACAATTTTCACAACTGGAGAAAAAAAACTTTTTTGAAAAACGTTTCATCTTACTTAAATATGGATTGTTAAAATACGGATTTATCCGAAATATCGGATTGTTGGGGCGCATATGACAGAGATAAAAATTTCCGTTATTATTCCTACATACAATGCAGAAGCCTATCTTCCTAAGCTTTTGGCATCTCTTTCCAAACAGACTGTACCGTTTGAACTGATTATCATAGACTCGACATCCAATGATCGAACTCTTGCAATTGCCAGTAAATATACGGATCATATCATTACAATACCCCAGGAAGAATTTGATCATGGAGGCACACGGACAAAAGCAGCACAAGCTGCATCTGGAGACATCCTTGTCTTTTTGACACAGGATGCATTACCGGTGAATGAAAATACACTACAGACCGTTGTCAATACTTTTAAAGACTTTGAAATCGGTGCTGCCTATGGCAGACAGCTTCCCTACCCAGATACCACCCTTTTTGGGAAACATTTGCGTTATTTTAACTATGGAGACACTGCTTATATACGTCATAAAAAAGATATTGCACAGTATGGTTTGAAAACTGCTTTTCTCTCCGATAGTTTTGCTGCCTACAGGAAGAGCACTCTCCAGGAGATAGGATGGTTCAAAAATGGACTTATTTTGGGTGAAGACACTTATGCCGGAGCAAAAATAATTCTTTTGGGACATAAACTTTCCTATGTTGCAAATGCACAAGTTTACCATTCTCACAGCTATACCATTGCTGAAGAATTTAAACGCTATTTTGACATTGGCGTATTCCATAGCAGGGAAAAATGGATTTTAGACTCTTTTGGAAAAGCTGAAGGAGAAGGCATACGTTATATACGCTCAGAGTTCAAATATCTTCTTTCAAAAGGTGCATGGTATCTTGCTCCTGAATTTATTTTTAGGAATATGATGAAATACCTGGGATACAAATTTGGACAACACTATAAACAATTCCCTACAGGAGTCATCAAAAAATTAAGTATGCATCACAGATGGTGGGACAAGTAACAAAAATCTATTGTTTTTTTGTTAAAATACTTTATTTACATCAAGGATACAAATGAAAGACTACCTATCAAAGACCATATTTGTTCTTTTTGATATCCTGATTATTGTACTTTCAATCTATCTTGCCTATATCATAAGAGGAAGTATCGAAACCCTGCATGAAAATACAATTCCCCTCAAACAGTATTTTCAGTTTTACCCCCTTTTTGTTGTACCTATTTTACTTTTTGCCTATGAAGGCATCTATACCTACCGGTATGACTTCTGGCATGAAAGCAGACTCATTTTCAAAGGTATTATTTTTTCGGCCATACTTATATTTGCCTACTTAGCTATGACAAAAACCATTGTTGAATATTCACGTCTTGTCATTGGACTTTCTTTTGCAATGATGACCCTGCTTATTCCTCTCTCAAAAAATATCAGTAAAAAAATACTGTATAGATTTGGGTTATGGCAGAAAAAAGCCAAAATATACGGAAATGACCCTTTCCTGACCGATGAAATTTATGGAAATCCCTATTTGGGATATATTAAACCAGAGTCTGATGAAGACCCTTCAACAGTATTTGTCAACTCAAAAGAGAGCGATATTCAAACACTTAAAAAAATTATTTCCTCAGAAATCAAAACAAAAAAAGAGGTGATTTTTATTCCTCTTATGGATGATTATGACTTGACACATTCCCATATCTATGATCTTTCCAATACACGAACCAATCTTATTATTTTTCAAAACCGTCTTAAGAGCCGTTACAGAACAGTGTTTAAAAATATCTCCGATTTTACCCTCTCCTTGATTATCTTTCCCGTATTGATTCCCATTATGCTTCTTATTGCCTATAAAATCAAAAAATCCAACCCTGATGAGCATATATTTTTTAAACAAAAACGCTTGGGGAAAAATGGAAAACCGTTTACCTGCTACAAATTTCAGACAATGTACGAAAATAGTGATGGACTCCTTGAAAGCTACCTGCAAGAGCACCCGGAGGAGATAGCCTATTATGAGATTTATCATAAATATAAAAATGATCCCCGCATCACCAAAACAGGCCATTTTCTCCGTCGTACTTCTTTAGATGAACTCCCTCAGATTTTTAATGTTTTCAGAGGAGATATGAGCTTCATAGGTCCACGCCCCTATATGCTGAATGAAAAAGAAAAAATAGGGAAAGAAGTAGAGACCATACTCTCTGTAAAACCGGGGATTACAGGTCTTTGGCAGGTTAGCGGTCGTAATGATGTAGATTTTCATTCAAGAGTAGCACTTGATATCTGGTACATTCGAAACTGGAATCTCTGGATGGATTTTGTAATTTTTATAAAAACCATTAAAACTGTACTCCTCAAAGATGGTGCAAGTTGATTTTTATTTATATTTATTTACCCTGATTATTCAGATGCTTCAGTTATACTTCTATCTATGAAAGAAAGCCTGAAGATATTTGCCGGGGATTTGAAGAACTCCTTTAAAGACCTGCTTCCCATTATCATTGTTGTGGCCCTGTTCCAGGGAGCGATCATCCGTGCCGTACCGGACAACCTGCTCTCCATTGTCATCGGACTGACCATTGTCGCTGTGGGACTTGCACTCTTCATCCGGGGACTGGAACTGGGTATCTTTCCCATTGGGGAAGGACTGGCCGTAGATTTTGCCCGCAAGGGTTCTGTTTTTTGGTTACTGCTCTTTGCTTTTACCATCGGTTTTTCCACCACGGTCGCCGAACCGGCGCTTATTGCCATCGCCAACAAAGCAGCACTGATCTCCAACGGGCTCATCGATGCTTTCTGGCTTCGTATGACCGTGGCACTCTCCGTAGGCTTCGCCATTGCCCTGGGTGTACTGCGCATTTTGCTGGGACATCCTATTGCCTACTACATCATCGGCGGATATATTCTGGTAGTGATCGTCACATTTTTTGCTCCTGTGGAGATCATCGGGCTGGCCTATGACTCCGGCGGGGTCACCACTTCAACGGTCACCGTTCCTCTGGTTGCAGCTTTGGGTATTGGACTGGCTTCAAGTATCAAAGGGCGTAATCCGGCCATAGACGGTTTCGGTCTGATCGCTTTTGCCTCACTCACCCCTATGATCTTTGTACAGTTCTACGGGATTCTTGCCTACTCCTGGGCCGATGCCCCGGCTGCTGTACAAACCGCTGTACAAACGGTATCTGAAACTGTCCCGCAAATAGACCATTTTGTCTGGAGTGACCTCTTTTTTGACCTCATCGGCACAGTCAAAGATGTGGCACCCATCATTGCTGTCATCTTCTTCTTTCAGTATATCATCATTAAAAAACCCGTGGCACACCTACACCGTATTGCTACGGGTATCGGTATGGTCATACTTGGTCTCTATGCCTTCATCGTAGGGCTTGAAATGGGACTTTTCCCCATCGGTGAGACGATCGCCTACCAGCTCACCTCGATGAACAACGATCTTCTGATCTACCTTTTTGCCTTCCTCATCGGTTTCTCTACAACCATGGCGGAACCGGCACTTTTGGCCATTGCCATCAAAGCTGAAGAGATTTCAGAAGGGAACATTAAACAAAATGTCCTTAGAATGGTGGTAGCACTAGGTGTTGCCATAGGTATCGGGTTGGGAGCCTATCGTATCGTGGCGGGAGATCCGATACACTACTATATTATCGCAGGGTATATTTGTGTGATCATCTTTACCTATTTCGCGCCCAAATACATTGTTCCCATCGCCTATGACAGCGGCGGCGTGACCACTTCAACCGTGACCGTACCGCTGGTTGCCGCACTGGGCCTGGGTCTGGCAGAACACATCGAGGGGAGAAATCCGCTTATTGACGGTTTCGGCCTTATTGCTTTTGCTTCCCTCTTTCCCATGCTGACGGTCATGGGCTACGGTATACATGCAGAGTACTACAAAAAACGTCTTTTGACAAAACAGAAATCCATGCAGCAGGAGAAAAAATGAAATTCACAGCACTCATAGCCATTATTCAGGACAAAGATGAAGAAGATGCGATCAAAGTAGCCAAAGAGGCCGGAGCAGGAACCGTTACCATTGTACATGGAAGAAATATCGGTTTGCAGGAAAAAAAGGTCTTTTTCGGACTCACCCTTGAAGAGAATGTCTCCATACTTCTTTTCATCCTCCCAAAACGCCTCTCCATGAAGGTCATGAAAGCCCTAAGAATCTCATTTGACCTCGATAATCATGAGAACAGCGGTATGGCATTTACCCTGCCGCTAAGCCATGTTGCAGGTCTGGATAACAATGAACTTCACAAATTTGAAGACGATATCAAAATCACACTATAGGAGATAACAGATGTTAGTAGAAGAAGTAATGACCCCAAAAGAAGCACTTATCATAGTCTCACCCATGGCACCGGTGAGAGAAGCACTCAATCTTATGAAAAAACATTCGGTACGCTCTGTCATTGTAGACAAAACAAAAGATGACAGTGCCTATGGCCTTGTCACTTTCAAAAACATCCTTCAGAGCATTGTGGCAGAAGATGGCGATATTGACCTGCTGAATGTCTATGACATCGCTTCCATTCCTGCTATTTCCGTTTCGGCAAAACTGAATGTCAAGTATGCCGCAAGAATGATGGTCAAAAGCAGCATCAAACGTATTTTGGTACTTGACAATAATGAACTTTACGGTATTTTGACCATGACAGATATTATCGGTATCCTGATGGAGACTGTTGAAAATTAGCTCTCACAAAGGAAAGCTGTTTAGAAACTTTTTGCATTTTTAAATTCTGCAATTTCACTCTCTACCATCGCATCACCAATAATAGAACGCAGAAAGAACAAAGTTCTTTCTGCTACGTTGTCACTGAGACAACTTCAGCAGTCTGCTCATGCGACTTAGCCGCATTGGAAAGCCCGTTTAGAAACTTTTTGCATTTTTAAATTCTGCAATTTCACTCTCTACCATCGCATCGATCATTCGGACATAAAGGTCATTAATGAGATTGGGAGAAAGATCCAGATCGATTGCCTGCTGACGTACACGTGATATAACATCTGCAATCCGATCTTCCGCTTTTACCTCGTCTACCGATGTTTTGAAATGTGCTATCTGTTTGATATAGTTGTTTCGTTTTGCAATCAGCTTTACAATCTCTTCATCTACAGCATCAATCTTTTCTCTCGCTTCTTCAAGAGTAGTACATTTTTCAATTTTCATACACGATGTCCTTCTATAAATATCCATTATTTTGTAGAGTTATTATATCCTAAAAATTCTAATATACTTTGGCTATAATTGTTTCATGAAAAATAAAAACCGACTACTTATCTCAACTATGGCAGCTTCACTTCTATCGGGACAGGCACTCTTTGCCGATACAGACACCGATAACAATTCAACCATACAAAATACAGCAACAAAAAGTAGGGATATTGTATATATTCCTTATGTATTTTCTACAGACTCAACCGGTTTTACCGGTGGTGTAGGTGTTATTAAACAGGGGCTTCTACAACCTCAGACGACAACCATTGCCACACTTTTTTATGGTGCGGAACAAGACATCATTACCAATAACCAGGAAGATACGGCAAATTTCTCAGGAGGCTTTGCTGCATTTTTAGATTACCTTATCCCGGGAACAGACCGTATGCTCTTCTCTGTTATGGGCATGAAAAGCTACTTTCCCAAGGCACGTTACTATATTTATGACCATAGTAACACTTCAGATGAAAATGATTATGTAGAAACTTCCGGAGATGCAGATTTTGTCTATGCAACATTAAAATATGTACTCCCTATGGGTGACGGTCTGGACAATCCGGAAGGTCATTATGTATTGAAAAACGGCTTTGCCGTTGACCGTGAAGGGTATGGAGGAGGCAAACCTTTTGTAACAGGAAGAACCTCCCTTGGTATTACCGGATTCTATGAACACAATACCTTTGACAACTATCTTCCCGGCAGTCCAAAGTCTTCAGATGGATTAAGAAAATGGAACACGAACGGACTACGTTTTTTTGTAGATCATGACAATACCGACTATGACCTCAACCCTTCACGCGGTTATCAATTCAAACTGCAATATTCCAAAGATTTTGGATGGGGAGATTCTGTACAAAGTTGGGACTTCCTTGAATTTAAATACAACCAATATATTGACCTGCCGACATTCTCCTTTACCCAGCAGAATGTCCTGGCAATGAGTTTCTGGACAGGATACTCCTTTTCATGGGAGAGAGAAGATGATCTCGTCATTGCTGCACACAGACCACCCCCTTGGGAAGGCGGAAGGCTGGGTGGTATGTTCCGTATGAGAGGTTACAATACGGATCGTTTCTCCGACAAAGCGGTCATCTACGGTACTGCCGAATACAGAGCCATTCTTGACTGGAACCCTTTTAGAAAAAATAAATATATCCCTGTAGCCGTAGACTGGCTGCAGGTTGTCGGTTTTGTAGAAGCAGGAAGGGTCAACGACACTTACAACACAGACCTTCTGCAAGATATGAAGTTTGACGCAGGTATCTCTTTGCGTGCCATGGCTGCACAGGTTCCGGTACGTCTGGATCTGGCCTATGGTGACGAAGGAGCCAACTTCTGGGTAATGATATATCAACCATTTGATTTTTAAAGAGTAAAAATCAGACATAAAAAAAGCCCAGCTCCCTTTTGGGAGACTGGGCTTTTTAAATTTGCTTAAGCAAAGTCACAGAGATTATTCAACCTCTGCATCGATGACATCGTCATCATCTGCTTTCTTGCCTGCATCAGCACCTGGTTGTTGACCACCCTGCTCTTTGGCATAGGCTGCTTCTGCAAGTTTATGACTCTTTTCAGTCAACGCTTTGACCTTCTCATCGATCTGCTCTTTGGTAGCATTGTCATCTTTGAGCACTGTTTCCAGGTCAGTAATAGCTGCTTCGATATTTGCTTTTTCGCTTGCATCAAAGTTTTCACCCAGATCATCCAGTGTTTTTCTTGTCTGATGGATCAGAGCATCTGCCTGATTTTTTGTCTCAACAAGTGCTTTGCGTTTTTCATCTTCTGCTTTGTGTGCTTCAGCATCCTGAACCATTTTTTCGATCTCTTCATCAGAAAGTCCTGACGAACCGGTGATCTTGATCTCCTGAGATTTTCCTGTACCTTTATCCTGTGCCGATACCGTCAGGATACCGTTGGCATCAATATCGAAGGTCACTTCAATTTGAGGTACACCTCTTGGTGCCGCCGGAATATCTCTAAGCTCAAACATACCCAGTGACTTATTGTCTTTGGCAAATTCACGCTCACCCTGGAGTACATGAATACTTACTGCGGGCTGGTTATCTTCCGCTGTTGAGAATACCTGTGACTTTTTCGCAGGGATCGTT
>Ga0256843_1000086_pt1 | contig 76572 bp, 67 predicted proteins | sample AlvinellametaG_FD_191572 | JGI IMG/M metagenome (GOLD analysis project Ga0256843, IMG submission 191572) | Pompeii worm associated microbial communities from hydrothermal vent at the East Pacific Rise, Pacific Ocean - Alvinella | ecosystem: Host-associated > Annelida > Integument > Unclassified ... | reverse complement strand
AACTGTTAATACAACAGGGGCAAAAATCATTAAAAATTTCATTAAAATCTTTCCTCTTGAACTAAAATCAATCATATTTTATCGAAAAGTTCTATAATGATGATTAAACAAGCATATATTCAGTATACTTTAAGCTTCTTTGAGAGTATAATTAGGAAAGTGTGATTGTACTTTGCTACATGAGCCCTGCACACGTGTGCAGAAAAAAAACAAGGGGGTTCTTATGAATTTCATTCGATATTCACTACTAATAATACTTCTTACTACAAAAGCACTATTTGCTTTTCCTATAATCGGAGGGGGGACAACATCTGAAAATGATGATGGTTCTCAAACATCCCCCTATCAACTTGTTATAGACGGTGATAAACGGGATAATGATGATCCTACTAAATATTATAAGTTTACCTCCCTTGTAAATCAAAAAGTTACAGTTCATATCACAGATCATGATGAAAATACAGAGTCATGTCTACCATACGGTGGGTGTTCAACAATCAAACATGAAGTTGAACTCAAACTACACCCTTTAAATGATGATCAAAGCTGTAATACAGATGTCATACTCTCTTCTAATCCTTCTGAAGATGGAGAGTTTACATGGGATGTTGATGTCAATGCCATGAATTCATATTGTTTAGAAGTTATTGATGATAGTTCAATTGGTGCATCTAATACTTATGATATACAACTCACAGGGGATGCACCACTGGAGGCTGGAATTAGTGATGCTTCAGCAAATGAATCTAATGGTCCACTAGAATTTACTGTTGCTTTAACAAAAGCATCAAACGAAGATGTTACTATCAACTATACCTTCACAGACAATACTGCTCATGCTGGTGTAAATTATGATGGAACAAATGGCTCTGTAACAATACCAAAAGGTGCACTCTCTACAACTATTTCTGTACCTTTAACTGATACACATATGGACACAACAAAAGATTTCACGATCACAATCAGTTCTTCTGATCTTGATATTTCAGCTCAAAGTTCTCAAGCTACTGGAACAATCTATGGTAGTCAAGCTTCTAGCGCTGATGGAGATTATAACGGGCCAGATATTTGTTACGATTCTAGAGAAACGAGTGGGTTTTGTATGTTTGGATCGTGCTTTATGTATAAAGAACAAACACGTGTTCATGCAATGGTTAATGGACTTGATGATGTTGATGTAAAAAAAGCCCTGACACGAGGAATCGCTTTTATGGATTTTGGATCTGAAATCGGTACCAATGATGAACAGCGAACTCTTGATTCTGGTGATGATGAAGCTGAAAAACGCTCTTTTGCCAATGCTGATTTCATGGGCTTTTATAACGCTTCTATGTTCCCAAATGGTGCTGAATATCGCTTAGGTGACGGTGCAGATGCAACACATGGTGGCTCTATGGACAAAGATGACAGAAGCAGTTATTATGATCAATCGATGTTTAAACTTGGTTTGTTTACCGATTATACCACTTTAGTTACTTATACAAAAAATGGTATACGATATCAAGAAGTTTTACAAGCATGTAATCCTGATTCATATGGTTCATTAGATAGCAAACCTGTTTTAAACGACTGTGGTATTTTCCTTGGAGCACTCAACTCACAAAACAAAATCAAATTCACATCATCAGCATGGCAGACTATCCATTATCAAACTGACTTAGCCACACCAGTGATAGAGGGTTCAACTGGATATTGTTCTGCATCATCACAAACATGTACAGCTAATGGCATTGGTATTGGTGTCATGCCTCTACCTACTTTTAGAAATTCTCAAGTCAACACTATTACACATATACCATACAGCATGGTGATTGCACAACAACATGTAGGTTCATTAGTTGTTGACAATGATCAAAATACACAAAGTGATGAAGACAACAGAACAATCGTTTTTGAAGCACCATACTCATCATCATATGGTGGTCGTGTAATGTTTATTAAATCGATTCTTGATCATGATGATCATGCACAAATGTACCATTATGTATTCAAAGAAGGGGACTATTGGATAGGTGATGTAGAGATCAGCAAAGATCATCCAGTAACTATTGAGACTGTTGGGAATGTTCGTTTCTTTATTAACGAAAACTTTTTAATTAGTTCATCAAGTGGTGAAGTACGTATAGGATATCATCCTGCTGTAGAGGAGGAATCTTCATGTCAAGATCCACATTTTTATCTTTATGTTGCACATGATATCACATTACGTACACAAGGTTCAGGACATATCAAAAATGGTTATATCTATGCAAAAGGTGCAGTTACTATAGAAGGTGGTGGTGCATTTGCGTCATACTATTCTGCGATTACTGCCGATGGAAGTATAGAAATCGCTACTGCTGGTTCTGGTTCATTTAGTGCAAGTGATGCTTCAGGAACATGTAAAGATCCAAATGCCCAAACACTTTTTGCTCAATGTGTAGGCAGTGGTGGTGCTTCAGGAGAGGTTACAGGTCCATTTAATGCGTGGGACACAGATAGTGATATCCTCTCAAGAATTATAAAAACAAAAATTACTGCTCAGAGCTTCAGTCTTGTTATTGCATCTATGAATAAAGATGATAATGCAACAGAAACCAAAGAGGGTATTGATATGCAATACAGACTCTATGATGTAAATAATTCTGTAGCTGTAACAGCATGGCAAGAGTATAATGCTACAACAGGTGCTGATGGGGCAAGCGCTACAAAACTGTTTGACACAGTTACTACAGCACATAGAGATGTGCAAGTTCAGTTTAAATTTTGTGCAACACATACTGAATCAGGTGAGATGCAATTACACCCTTTACTTTTTTGTACAAATAATGGCATTGAGACAAATACAACAACATTTAGCCGTGATCATTTTGCCATACGACCATATGCATTGGCTGTATTTGGTAAAAACCAGTATAAACGTGCTGGTGAAGATTTCAATCTAACAATTAAAGCTGTGACACAAGCAGATGCATCAAAACTGCTCAATAGCTCATATGCTAATCAAAATGACACAGTTGTACATGGTATTGCTGGATATGACAATACACTTAACAATCTCAATATTAATGTGCAGTTTTATCAACCATCAGCATCTGAGCTTAATCAAATGCGATCTGACACTGGTGCTACTATTGTCTCCAACTGTCCTAATGCAGGAGTTTTCTCTTTAATGAATGGAACAGAAAATTTCCATACTGGAGAGATCAATGCTTCATTACGATTTAGTGAAACTGGTATCTTAGATGTTAACATCAGTGAAATAGTTGGTCAAGAATGGGCTAAAATCGATACAAATGACACCTCTGTAACACAACGTTTAATTCAACCTTCAACAATAACTTGTGATATAAGTGATATCTCAAGAAATATTTTAATGTTATTTGTGCCATACAAATTTGACACAAACGCTACATATACTACAAACACAACTCATAACTGGCTTTATATGCACGATATCAACAGCTCGCATACTACGCTGACAACTCCTCAGCACTCTGCATATATTAGTTATACCATTGTTGCAAAAAACAAAGCAGGTAATATAACACGCAACTATACACGCGAGTGTTTCCCTGATACTAAAACAACAGCTCCTAGAGTAAATGGTCTAAAACTCAACACAACATTTGATCTTTTCTTAGATGCAAATATCAATATTTCTCAAAATGCTGATATGACCCTCTATACTGAAGATCAGTATGGTAATGCTGTTTGGACAATAACAAAAAAATATACTTTTGCTCAAGGAAACAATGCTATACGTGAATGGATATCTCCAATGCAGTTTCTCAATGGCCAAGGTCAAGCTAAAGTCTACTTTAGTATAGATAGGAACTCTTCTGTTGCAAGAAATCCTATTACAGTTCGTGTAGATGATGCAAACACTTCTACATCATGGATGAGTAATCCAGGATCTCCTAAACAATTTAATGGACAAGCACTTAATCAAAATAAGATCTTCTATTATGGTAGAGTTCACGCACCAAGAACAAAAATAATCGGTGCACAGGGTAATGCAAATCTCTATTTTGAAATATATTGTAATGGTGCTACATGTAATAAGGCACAATTGCCAAATGGTGCAAATGCTAAAATCACGGATGATCCTCGTTGGTTTATCAACAGTGCGCACACTGTACCAACAGATGGTAGTGCTTCATCTGTATTGCAAAAAAACAGTACAGGGCATATTACAGCAACTACACCAACTATCGCAACACCATCACAAACAACACTACAATATGATGAAAGTAGAGGATATCCATACAAATCAACAATGCTTATTAATGCCTCTTCTTGGTTGATTTATAATAAATATAATGCCTCAAAAACGACAAATGAATTTGAAGTTGAATTTAGTAATGGTACACAAAACTGGGCTGGAAAAGCTGAAACAAATAGTACAACAAACAATAATGCTTCTTCATCAACTACTAGGAGATTAATGTGGTAGTAAAAAAAAGTGGTTTTACACTTATTGAATTAATCTTTGCTATTGTTATTATCGCTATTGCTGTGCTTTCGTTGCCTGTAATGAATCAGGTAACAGCACGCAATTCAGAAGAAAGTTTAGTTCAAGAAGCGATCTTTGCTGCTGCTACACAAATAAATGAAGCAACAAGTGCACACTGGGATGACAACTCTATTGAGCCAACATCAATATCACTCTATGCTCGAGTTATTGATCTCTCGGGTGCATGTGACAACAATCCTCTTTCTCCTCGTTACCGACTCTTACCCGGGCATATTAACGAGAGTTTACACAGACGATGTTTAGATAGCAATACAACAACTGCTGCAAATGCAAATACAAACAATAATGTAGAATCTTTAGATGATAAAGAGATCACAACACCAGTATCTATATTTACTGAAAATGCTTCTGCACAAGGATATAAAGATGATTATAAATATACCCTTGATGTATCACCAAATGCAACATTTGGTGGAACACAAAACAGTGATATAAAACGTATTACAGCAACAGTTATGGATTCTCAAAACAATGTTGTTGTACGCCTTTTTAGCTATAGCGCCAATATTGGTGAAGTTGACTACTATAAAAAGGAATATTAAGATGAAAGCCAAAACAGCCTTTACCCTATTAGAACTTGTTTTTGTGATTGTCATTATGGGGATCATTGGAAAATTTGGTGTAGAATTTTTGGCACAAACATACAAAGGTTTTGTCTCTTCATCAACTAATGCACGCCTTGAAGCTTCCACGGCAACAGCTGCAGAAGTGATCGCTGCACGTTTACAATACCGTATCAAAGACTCTGTCATAGCTCGTACATCACCAACTGCTACACCAGTAGGTGTAACAAGTGCATCAGGGAGTAACTATGTAGTATTAGAATGGGTTGGTTATGATGTTGAAGGATTTGATGGTCAACTCTATACTAACTCGTTTTACAAACCCGACTGGAGTGGTATCTTAGACCTTGATGCTGGTAATGCAACAAACCTTTTCTCACCTGAAACTAATACAACTGCTGTTGATAATATGATCCAATACCTCTCAGGAGGCACAACTACTATCAACGATATAGCACTCTATTTTCCAGGTTCAAACTCCGATATTCAAACTGGATATGGATGGGATGGAAACCTCACGGATGTAAACAATCAGCAAGGAACAATGCATCCTGTAAAAAATGTAGCAGCTGATATAAGAATGTTTACTTCATCAACAGCACATGATTTTAATGGAACTGATGTTTATGAATACTACAAACTTGCATGGACAGCTTATGCGCTTGTGATTGAAAATTATGATGCAAACAATGATAGTACAGGGACACTAAAACTTTATTACAACTATCAACCATGGCTTGGAGAAAACTTTTCAACTGCCCAAAATGTAAAAAGTTATACTGTGATGGAAAAAGTGAGTACATTTCAATTTACTGCTGTTGATTCAATACTCAAAGTACAATTGTGTGTAAAATCTGATCTTATAGAGGAGTATTCAATATGCAAAGAAAAAACCGTATTTTAAAGCCACATAAACGTCATGGTATGGCTATGGTAATGGCTATTAGTGTTATTATTCTCATGGCTACAATCATGGCTGTTTCCCTTTCACTCTCCTCTAGTGCCGTTAAACAAAGCACAAATCTTTACCTCTATGAACAAGCACAACTCCTCTCAAAAAGTGCTTCTGAATATGCCTTACTACGTATTGCACAAGATGGTCCTTGTACACATACGAATGATCTTAATTTTAAGCAAGATGGTATCTTTGATGTAAACATCTCATTACGCTATATCTATACAAATCCATCCCCATGTACTGCATCACAAACGTACACAACTGTTACAACACCTGAACAAAATGGTTCTATACTTTTAGATGTAACTGTTAGTGTAGATCAAAACCTAACGGGCGAATCGATACGATATTGTAGAAGAACTCTCCAAAAACTCTAAATTTAAGTTCTAATTGAGCCTTTATAATGCTATAATTTACTATATTTCATTAAAAAAGGATTCAAAATGAATATTTCATTAACTGGAAGAAATTTAGAACTAACTGATGCTATTAAACAACATATGACAGCTTCATTAGAAGCACTAAAAAAATATAATATGGATATTATTTCTGCAAATGTAGTTGCAAGTACTCAAAGCAAAAAAGGTAAAGAGCATTTTCATGTAGAATTTGTTATTAATCTCCCACAAAAACATACGATTGTAATCAACCAAAATGATGCTGATCTTTATGCTGCTGTAGATATGGCAGCTGAACGTGCAGAAAAAGCACTACGTCGTCTCCATGATAAAGAGGTAGATCATCAAAAAATTGGTCTTAATGAACTAAAAGCTCAAAATGTTGATCTTAAAGAGGTTCAAGAGGAACTTGAAGACGAGATCATTCCAGTTGAATTAGAACTGTATAAACCACGTGAAGTTGAAGATGTACTTAATGATCTTAAATCAAGCGATAAAATGTTTGAGATCTTTATCGACAACGAAAATAAAACACGTGTTTTATACAAAAGAAATGATGGTAAATTTGGATTATATTAATCATCTTTAGTATAAAGGGAGAGATCCCTTTGTACTCTTTGTACTATCTGTTCATCTTCAGCCATATCAATCCACTTAAAACGACTTCCACTTTGCACACTGCCTTTTAACAAATCACCACTTTTTCTATATTTAAGATCCAAATTTGCGATATCAAATCCACTTGTTGTATATGCAAACTCATCTAATCTTTTTGAAGTATTTTGTTTGGTATATAAAAAGCAATACCCTTTTAACCCTGTACGACTCACCCGTCCACGAAGCTGATGCAATGTTGAGAGTCCAAGTCGCTCTGCACCTACGATCACTACTGTAGTTAGTCGTGGTAAAGAGATACCAACCTCAACAACTGTTGTTGCTATAAGGATATCTCCTTTATCTCTAAACTCAAGCAAGACATCCTCTTTATGTTTATCTTTTCCATGTGTAACATACACATTGTTAAAATTTTTTTCCCAATACCCTCTTGCTTCATCAATACTTTGATAATCGAATGCTTCACTCTGTTCTACAAGAGGATAGACCAAAAGTACTTGGTTCTTTTTTGCTATTTCATTTTGTATATGTTCAATCAAATCTGAGAAATCCTCTTTATGGATCACTTTTGTATCTATATCTTTGCTAAAGGGTGTAGTTGTAATTAAACTCACATCGATATGAGCTGATTCTATCATCGCTTGTGTTCTTGGTATTGGTGTTGCAGAAAACTGTATATAATGTGGTCGTTTTTCCCCTTGTGCTACAAGTTTTTCTAACATATTTCTTTGTTGCGTTCCAAAACGGTGTTGCTCATCTACCATTACTAAGGCTGCTTGAGGAAGCTCTCTATAGAGTAATGCGTGAGTTCCTATAATACAGTCATACTCCCTTAGATCCACTTTTTTTGTTTTATTTGTTACTAACACAACACGCAGATTTGGCAAAAATTTCACAGCCTCTTCGTAGAGTTGATTTGCTAAGATGGTCGTTGGTGCCATCAGTATTGATTTTGCACTTCCTACCATATATGCACTCGCTAAGATCACCATTGTTTTTCCACTGCCAACATCTCCAACAACCATCCGTTTGGCTGCTACACCTTTGGTAAAATCATTTTGTATATCCTCTATCGCATTACACTGTTGTGTCGTTAGAGTAAAAGGGAGCGATGCACTCCACTCTTTATAACTACACTCTTGTGTAAATGATGCAGGAAAATAGCGTCTTTTAACTGCTAACATCCTCATGTAGCTGTAAAGCTCTACGTATTTAAGTGCTTCAAGTACATTTTGTGTAAGTTGTTTAGGTGGTGGGGTATGGGGTTGTGGAAAGTGAAGAGAAAGTATCTCAGATGCTATAGACTCTGCTATCCCTTCATTTTTTAGTGCTTCAAGAGTTAATTCTTGTTGTATCAATCTATACAACACATCGCTTCGCAGTGGTGCTTTGTATTTTGGGATAATAGAGCCAATAAGCGTTACCCTTTTTGGCATACTCATACTACACCCTCCCCCTTTGCACTCTATTTTCCCATAATAATAATCCCTTTGTCCCACACAAAATTGATGTAGCATATAAGGCTTTGGTTTAAAAATAACCCCTTGAAGTGTATGGGAAAAGTTATGAACATAAAAAGTGATCTGCAACGAATTAGGTGCTTTATAAACCGATTCTATTGTTGCATCAATAAGTTGTTCTTTTCCATCTTGAAGTGTTTGATGGAGTGTAAGATCTTCATATTTATATGGTGCAAAAAGGGCGAGTTCACTTACTGAAGAGATAGAAAGTTTCGCAAACTTTTCGAGTGTCTGTTTAGAAAATGGCATCTTTACGACTCAAGTTTTTTCTCTAAAGCATCAACACGCAACCATAAACGCGTTACCATAATAACAAGTATAACAATAATAAGCGTAAGAAGTGTATCTGCCATATTTTCCATAATTTGCCTTTTTGTGTTATAATCCGACTGATACTCTCGGTAGGAATACCCATATACTAACAAAAAATCAAAAAACTTTTAAAAAATATGACAATATGAAATATTTTTAACCACTAACACGAGCTATACGCTCTTGCTCTTGTGCTTTATAGAGTTCTGCACATCCACGTGAGAGTTCGCGAATCTTTAAAATATAGTTTTGGCGTTCTGTTTGGCTTATCGCTTTTCTTGCATCAAGCACATTAAACACATGAGAAGCCATCATACATAAATCATACGCAGGGAGTGGCAAACCAGCCTCTAGTGTTCTTAAACACTCTGCACTTTTTGCATTAAACTCTTCAAAAAGCATCGCAGTATCTGCTACTTCAAAGTTGTACTTAGAAAACTCTATTTCACTCTCTTTATGCACATCTTTATACAGCGTTTTACTTCCATCTGGTGCAATATTCCATACTATATCAAAAACAGTATCAACCCCTTGTAAGTACATAGCCAGACGCTCTGTTCCATAAGTGATCTCAGCAGTAACTGGGTTACACTCTATACCACCAACTTGTTGAAAGTAAGTAAATTGAGTTACTTCCATACCATTAAGCCATACTTCCCATCCAAGTCCCCATGCACCAAGTGTTGGAGATTCCCAGTTATCTTCGATAAATCTGATATCGTGTTTACTTACATCAAGCCCCAAATACTCCAAAGATTTCAAATAGAGTTCTTGAATATTATCTGGAGATGGTTTGATAATAGCTTGAAACTGATAGTAACTTCCCAAACGGTTTGGATTTTCCCCATAACGACCATCTGTTGGGCGACGAGATGGTGCAACATACGCTGTTGCCCACGGAGTAGAATCGAGTGAACGCAAAAAAGTTGCTGGGTGGAATGTTCCAGCACCTGCTGGTATATCATAAGGTTGTACAATATTACACCCTTGTTTCATCCAAAATTCTTGTAGTTTTAGTAACATTTCGCTAAAAGTTATCATATCTGCTCTCTTGTAAAAATTGGGGTGATTATATCTCAGTATCGCTTATAATTAAGTGAGATAACAAATAATATCACCAAGATCTTTTCCTAAAGATCGTGCAACTACATTACATTTGACCTTTAGTAAAAAACATATCTTATCTCGGTGCGTGGGACTAAGGGATTCGTAATTTCCCATCCCTTTGCTTATCACAACATCTGCATTATCAAACAGCTCTTTTGCTTCTTGTGTTGCTCTTGTATATGCAAATCCTGGTGTGTCTACACCACTATCTACTACATGGCATAAGTTTTCAAAACCAGCTTCTTGAGCCTCTTTAATCGTTACATCATTAATTATCGGACACCCTCGTACAAAATAGGAAAATTTTATCTGTGGATAAAGCTGTTGCAATGTTTCTATATAAAGATAATCAAAAATATGTTCTCCGACATTATCACCAAGAACAACCACATCTCTTGCATGTTGGAGCTCATAATGAAGTTTTTGTACATTATCAATAGCAAAATCAGTCTCAAAAATCTTTTCTAATTCTAAAGCAAGATCAAATTCTACTTCAGCTGCAAGATCTATCACATTACCTGCAACGGCAATTTTTGTAGCTGTTAAGAGTTTCTCTTTTGATGTTGCAACTCTCTTTTTTAAAGATGGAAGAAATGAAAGAGCTTTTTGTGTTGCGTGTTGCTTTTGCTTTCTGTAGAGATCTTCTTTTTGTGCTATTTTTGCCATATCTGCATAAACACCTGCTGCGATCTCAGGTGGCGTGTTTGTAAAAGAGAATGTTTTTGAAGCTTCTTGTACATGATTTAAAAGATTATGACGTAATACCTCATCACTTCCAAGAGCATCAGCAACCTTAAGACTTTGATTAATAATACATTCAACACATGCCGGTTCTATAAACATAAACTACTCTGAAGGGTTTGTTGTGTGTTCATCGATCGCTCTGTTCCACATCAGTTTATATTTACGACGCATAAACTCGACCTCTTGTTGAGAGAGTTTTAACTGTTCTTGTAAAGTATGAATCGTTTTTCTATCTTCATCATAAAGTTCTTGAAGAGATGCAAGTGCTTCACGCAAAAACTCATTCTCAGTACGTACAGCCTCAAGTGTTTCATCCTTTGCATCAAGAACTTTCTCATGAAGATTGATGATAGTACCTATCGTTTTTTCAATAAATTCAGGTTGTACTACCATCTCTTGCGTGTTATGCTTAGCTAATTCTTGGAGCTTTGTTGGAACTATGACATCAGTAGCACCTTCAGATGGATTGATAAAACGTTCTCCATCCTCAATCTTTACAGTAAGTTTTCCACGATCTATAAGATCTTCAATAGCTGATAACTCTAAACCTGTTAACTCACTGTACTCTTGCTCACTCATCCATTTCATAGTTTCTGCTCCTGCTTCTTGCGTGTTTTACGCTATGATTGTTTCTATCTCTGAAGAATCAAGTTCAACTTTTTTTGCTTTTGCTATACGATCCTCTTGAAGTTTAATAGAGAGTTCTTCATTATCAAGTGCTAAGATCTGCATTGCCAAATATGCTGAATTGATTGCACCGGCTTTTCCTATTGCAACAGTTGCAACAGGCATACCAGCTGGCATTTGCACAGTTGAGAGGAGTGCATCAATCCCACTCAGAGCTGAAGCTGACATAGGAACACCAATAATAGGTTTTACTGTTTTTGATGCTAAAACACCTGCTAAGTGTGCAGCCATACCAGCTGCTGCAATAAACACTTTTGCACCCTTTTTCTCAGCATTTTGGATATACTCTTTTGTACGTTCAGGTGAACGATGTGCTGATGAGATAATCAATTCATAATTAACACCAAACGCTTCTAATGTATCTGCGCATGACTTCATAACCTCATAATCACTTTTTGAACCTATAATAATAGAAACAAACTTCATTAATTTTCCTTACTTGTGTAATGGTGTTATTATAACATGTTATTTTTAAGAATTTTATTGGAAAAGAAAAAAGGGAAAAGAAAAAAAGATCACAAGAAAAGAGAAAAAACTCTTTTCTTGCTATGATAGGAGAAAGATTAGTATAGTTTTGCTTCTATACGTCTATTTTCACGTCTACCTTCAGGAGTATTGTTTGATGCTACAGGATCTGCCTCACCATAACCAACATATGTTAAACGATTTGCTGCTACACCATCTTTGATAAGTTGTTTATACACAGCTTTTGCTCTTCTTTTAGAAAGTGCAAGATTATACTCTTTTGAACCTCTGTTGTCAGTATAACCTGCAATTTCAGCTTTTTTATCTTTGTTCATATTCATATAATCAGCGAACTCTTGAAGTCTTGGAAGAGAACCTCTTTCAATAACATCTGAATTTGTTTGAAAATTTACTTTTAAATTGATCCCTCTACAATCTGTAGTTGAAACAATTTTTGCATCTGGAAGATCCTCAATGCTTGCATATAAAGACCCTACTAACAGTGCTAATAAAACAATAATTTTTTTCATCTGAACTCTCCTCTATTTTATATCAAGTGCGTCTAAAGACTCTAATGTCAATGCACCACTTGAAAGTTTGTTGTCAATTTGGAATGCATTCAATGCAGCTTGAGTTTTTCTGTCATATCTTCCAGTGATAGCACCTCTGTAATAGTTACGAGATTTAAGCTCTCTTTGTAACTTAGCGATTACATCTTTACTTGCATTTGTTTGACATAAAATTCTTTCCCAACGTAACTCTTCTGGTTTAACAAGACGTTTTGTTTGTACTGTCTGATATACATCTTGAGTCATTGTTTTAACAACACGAGCAGATGTGTTAAGTTCTTGAACAGTTACAACTTTGTATTTCGCTGGAATTGCTACTTTTTCAACAGTCGCATTTCTTTCTACTACACGTGCTCTAATATTTCTATATTTTGCAGGAATAACAATTTTTTCTACATGAGCTGGTTTATCAACTACAGTTTTTTTCACAGTTTTATACTGTGCAGGAACTGTAACTAAACACATAATCTCACCTGTTTGATTATCAACTTTTGTGATTGGTCCGTGACCTTTTTTCCATACTTCTCTTGAAGGAGCAACTAAAACTTTTTCTGTTACAGTTTTATATGTTGCTGGAACAACTTTATACTTCACTTTTTCTGGTTCAACCATAACACGGTTAAGAACACATTTATATACAGGTGGTTTTACAACGTATGTATAACTTGCTTCTTTGTCGATAATTTTATATTTAACTTTTTTATATGTAGCAGGAACAACACGTAGTTTTTCCTCTTTTGCTCTTAAAAGTCTCTTTTTTGTATCTGTAGCATATTGTGCAGGGATAAGTACTTTTGCATAACATTCACCAGCTTTTGCATTTGGAGGAGTTAAAGATGCTGTATCTTTTGGTGCATCTGATGCTCTTTGTACTGAACGCTCAGTTTGTGCTTTTGCTTGTGCAAGTTTTGCATTAAGCTCCTTGATTTGTGCCTCTTTTTGGGCAGCCTCTTCTTGAGTCTGTGCTAAAAGCTCCGATTTTGTTTGAAGTTGCTGTTCTAAATCAGCAACATCAGGAGTTGTCTCAGCACAACCACTGAATATCATCCCTGCTGTTAACACAGATAATGATAATGTAGCGAGTTTACTTCTTCTCATGTCTCTATCCTTCGTGAAATTTCAAACCAATTTTACATGAAAGAAGTGAAAAAATAATGAGCTTTGTGATTTTTTTATGATTTTTTTTGCAATAACAGTTCTTTGAGTTCTTGTGAACTCATAGGTTTTGTATAGATATAGCCCTGTACCACATGGCATCCGTAACGATTTAAAATCTCTTTTTGTTCTTGTGTTTCTACTCCTTCAGCAAGAACATGAAGATTGAAATTTTTTGCAAGTTCAATAGTACTTTTTGTAACAATCCCCTCATCACTGTCTTCAGATGATATTTTTTGAATAAATGATCTATCAATTTTCAACTTTGAGATTGGCAATTTTTTCAGATATAACAATGATGAATAAGCAGTTCCAAAATTATCTATAGTAATTTGTATGCCCAATGTACTAATCCCTTGTAAAATAGGTTCAAGATCTTGAGGTTTTTCCATAATGATAGCCTCTGTTAATTCAAACTCTATACACTCTCCATTGATATTATATTTTTTTAATAATGTTTCAATATATTCTAAAAAGTCATTTTGAATAAGGTGCTGGCGAGCAATATTAAATGCCAATACACCCGGTTCAAGTCCTTGAGCCTGCCATAAACTATATTGTGATAAAGCGTAATTTAAAACATATCTGTCGATAGCGACTATCATCCCTGTAACTTCAGCAATATGTAAAAATTCATGTGGAGCAATCAAACCTAATGTTGGATGTTGCCATCTAACCAAAGCTTCAAGCCCTATCAGGTCATTTGTATGTGTATCTGTCTGCGTTTGAAAATATACAACAAGCTCTTGAGATTTTAACGCATCTTTGAGTTGTGTTTCAAAAACAACACGTCGCATCATATTTGATGTAATATGGTGTTCGTAAAAATTATATCCACCACGACCTTTCTCTTTACTTGTATACATTGCAGCATCTGCGTGTTTTAAAAGTGTTTTTTCATCTGTTGCATCATCAGGGAAAATACTAATACCTATACTACAAGATAGATAAAAATGGTGTTGCTCAACCTCTATTGGTTCACAAAAAATATCTAACAATTTATGTGCTAAAACTGCAACACCCCGTGTATCACTAATATTTTCTATAAGTATTGCAAACTCATCACCACCCAGACGAGCTAAGGTATCTTCGACGCGTAAACGATCCAAAAAGAGGTTTGTCACTTTTTGTAAAACTTTATCTCCCACTTCATGTCCAAAAGAATCATTAATATCTTTAAAGTAATCAAGGTCAATAAAGAAAACAGCAAATTTTTTCCCAAATCGCTTCGATTTTGCCAAAACTTTTTTCAATGTTTCTTGAAACATCAATCTATTGGGTAATCCAGTCAAAATATCATGATGTGCTAAATAATCTAAATTTATTCTTTGTTTTTTCAGTTGCGCTTCTATATCTTTTCTTTTAGTAATATCTTGAGCATAACCTACAAAACCACACAATATTCCATGTTCATCGCGTAATACAGACAAAGAAAGATCAACAAAAATAGTTTGATCATCTTTTTTTCTTAAAACAGTTTCAAGATGAAACTCTTTATTGTGCTTGAGAATCGAGAGTGCTTTTTTTATATTTTTATATGTCGTGCCCTCTTTTGGATATAAGATCGAAACATCTTTTTGAAGTACTTCATTTTTGGTATATCCTAATATCTTTTTTGCACCTCTATTCCAACTTGTAATGTGTCCATCAAGATCAACTGAAACTATAATATCATGTACTTGATCGATAATCTGTGCTTGTTGATAGTAACTTAGTTCAAGCTCTTTTTGATCACTAATATCGGTATGTAATCCAATAATATGGACACTACCATCATCTCTATAAATAAAAAGTGCTCTTGAGAGAACCCAAATCCAATGTCCATCCTTATGGCGCTCTCTATGAACCCGTTGCCCTTTCTCTTTTCTATTTTTAATACTGTTAAATAGAGAATACTTAATATCTTCTATATCATCAGGATGAACAAACTCCTCCCAGTTTGGTAAAGTATCAGGGAGTTCATCATTTTCATACCCCAACATCTTTTTCCATTGAGATGATACTGTGACACTATTATCTTTTGTATCCCATTCCCATAAACCAGCTTTATAACCCAAAAGGGCTAGTTCCATTTTATCCTGAAATGTTTCTATCTCTTTTGTATACTCTTTAGTATGCATATATTCTTCAATTACCTCTTTGGAAATGTGCCCATATCTTGATGGGATGGTATTCTAAAAAAACTAAAAGGTGGAAACTGCGTTGGTAATTCTATAGGATTAATATTACCACTGTGTACTGCTTCCCACACCTTGCCATTTTGAGCACGCAACTGTTTAAACTGCATATAATTGCGCCCATCTTTTTCATATACTGTACCTATCTCATTATCAACATACTCTACAGTAGCATCATTTGGAATCACTATTTCTAATTCATCTCCAGGCTTTGTTGTAAATTTACACATATAATATTTACCAGATGCATCACTCACACCTGTAACCTGATGTGTTCCAAGCTGAATCGTAAAATCTAGTGACTGCGTGTCATGCTTTTCAAATGGACGTGAAACTAAATAAGCATCTGTATATCCTCTATTTTGCAAAGATTGCAATTCATATTGATACTTTTGTGTATCTACTTTTTGTGCATAATAATCATCTATTGCCATACGATACGCTTTTGCTGTTACAGCAGCATAATACGCTGTTTTTGTTCGTCCTTCTATCTTAAGACTATCCACAACACCACTATCTAAGATCTCCTCAATATGGGAAGCAAGATTAAGATCTTTTGAATTCATAATGTATGTTCCAACACCCTCATCCTCTTGAAGTTTAAACAGTGTTCCCGTTTCTGGATTTGCAGCATAAATCTCATAAGGAAAACGACAATCATTAGCACAACTCCCACGATTTGGCACACGCCCACTTTGAAGTGTTGAGATTAAACAACGTCCTGAATATGCAAAACACATTGAGCCATGTACAAATACTTCAAGTTCAAGGTCTGGCAACTCCTCTTTAATAGCCTTAAGATCTTTTAATGATATCTCTCGAGCAGTAATTATTCTGGTTGCTCCCATATCATAATACACTTTTGCATCAAGCACATTCATAACATTTGCTTGAGTTGAAAGATGCAATGGCATATCAGGTACCAACTCATGTGCTAATTTTAATACACCTGGTGTTGCTACAATAAAAGCATCAGGTTTTAGTTCAGCCATTTTCAATATATGCTTTTTCAGTAATTCAAGTTGTGAATTAAAGGGAAAACCATTAATAGTTGCATACACTTTTTTCCCTCTTGCGTGTGCATAACGTATACCCTCTTGAAAATCTTCAAAGGTAAACTCTTTTCCACTTCTAATACGTAAAGAGAAATGGCTCACGCCTCCGTATACTGCATCAGCGCCGTAATCTATCGCTATTTTTAACTTCTCTAATGTTCCAGCCGGTGATAATAATTCTACTTTTTTCATTAAATCTTTAGTTTCCAAATTGTTCTAAAAGTGCTTCAATCTCTTCATTTGAAGCAACATCGTTATGTGTATCGCCATGTATATGTGTAGCAGATGAAACCCTTTTTTCATCGTCAATTTTCCCTTCAAATAAAGTATTCATATAACGGGAGAGTGCACGCATAACATTAATAACACGCTCTATTTTTTGACGATGGATATCTTGATACTGCATAATATCCATCACATTCATTATAGAATCTCCACTATCTTGTAGAGTTTGAATTGTTGCTTCAACTTCCTCTTGAGCTTGTTGATTTTGCTCTAATTGTGTAGCAAAAGCTTCAACATCAGGAAACTTTTGTGTTAATTTTTCAAAGAGTTCTATATTGTTTTGCAACGTTGCAGCAACATTTTGAAGACTCTCTTCTTTATCCATAAGATCACCACTGATACCTTCAATGATATCAAAAATCTCACTCGCTTTCTCTTCAGACTCTTTGGTTACATCATCAAGTTGATGCACCATCTTATTTTCATCTGTCGCCGGTAAAGGAAGTGTTGCTGTCTCTATTTTTGTGACAAGTCCATCTTCATCAGAGCTATCATCAACATCAGCACTCTGTGATGAGAGAACATCCTCTTCTTGAGCAATATCATCTTCGATGTCTGCTACATCAATATCGCCACCCATTAATGCATCGAGTTCCTCTTGAGTCATAACGCTTCTCCTGTCACTGTTTAATAATTAGCACTATAATAACATAAAATATCTAAAGATGAGACAAAAATGGTAGTAGATTTACACAACCACACTCCCTTATGTAATCATGCACAAGGGGATATGGAGCAATACATACAATCAGCTTTGCAAAACAAAACACAATATTTTGGTTTTGCAGATCATGCTCCTATGGATTTTGACCAAAAATATCGTATGAGTTTTGAACAGATGCGTTCATATCAAGAGGATGTCCTTTTCATGAAAGAAAAATATGCTCAAGAGCTTACTATTCTTTTGGGATATGAAGTTGATTATCTTCCAGGTCATATAGATACTCGCGTTCTTAATGCAGATGTAGATTATCTCATAGGTTCAGTACATTTTATCGATAAGTGGGGTTTTGATAATCCTGAGTTTATTGCTGAATATGACGATAAAGATATTGATACGATCTGGGAACAATATTTTACTACACTCTTGGCAATGGTACAAAGTGGTCATTTTGATATTGTTGGGCATCTTGATCTTATCAAAGTTTTTAAATTTTTACCAACAAAAAATATCGTGGATATTGCATCAGATACACTGCATGCTATCAAAACTTCAGGAATGGTTCTTGAGATCAATGGTGCTGGATATAGAAAACCTATCGCAGAAGCATACCCATCAAAAGAGCTTTTACATTACGCATATGAACTAGGTATTGATATAACCCTTTCATCAGATGCCCATACACCTCAACAAGTTGGACTCTATGGTGATCAAATTGTTGCATTAGCAAAAAGTATTGGATACACAAAATGTTGCTATTTTGAAAAAAAAGAGAAAAAGTATATAGAACTTTAAGGGAAAGACACAATATTAAGATAAAGTTCTAATTAAACATTAGGTTTGTATAATACTTTCAACATAATAATAAAAAGGAATCCAAATGGGTAAATATATAGAATTATCAGCTTCTAATTTTGAAGCAACATTAGCAGAGGGTGTAGCACTCGTAGACTTCTGGGCTCCATGGTGTGGACCATGTCGTATGATCGCTCCAGTTATCGATGAATTAGCACAAGAATACGATGGTAAAGCAAAAATTTGTAAAGTAAACACTGATGAGGAGCAAGATATCGCTGTGAAATTTGGTATCCGTTCTATTCCAACTATCATGTTCTTCAAAGATGGCGAAATGGTAGATCAAATTGTAGGTGCACAATCTAAACAAGCACTTGCAGAAAAAATTGACGCTCTACTAGCGTAATATTTTATACAGATGGCAAAAAAAGGGGGGAAATCACTCTTTTCCCTCACCACTGTTTTTGCTTCTTTTTTTGGCGCTGCAATGATTGCAGGTGCCTTTGCTTACTATAACTATAAATTTTCCGAATTTAAATTTATTAATTTCAAAGAGTTTGTTTTTTATGAACAAAGTGCAATATTTACTCCTACTGCTGATCGCTATATTGTTGTATTTTATTCATCAAAAAAACCAAATACTCAACAACTTTTGCAAAATATAAAACTCCCCTACCCTGTCTTGGCGATAGATTACTACAATAGTGTTGCAAAAAATAGCAAAAACACCACATTTTTACGTACAGGAACAACTACATCACTGCTGTTTATTCAACGTTTTAACATCTACCATGAGCCCTCTATCTTTTTTATTAAAAAAACTAAAGATACTCTTTATAAACAAGATAGTATGATACATAAACTCAATAGTATTCAAGAGCTGCAACACAGCATCGATAAACTATAAAAAAGGAGTGCACATGGAAACTATTTTAGATTGTGCTATTATTGGTGGAGGTCCAGCAGGTCTTACAGCTGGTTTATATACAACTCGTGGTGGTTTAGAACATGTAACAATGTTTGAAAAAGGGATGCCAGGTGGACAGATCACACAAAGTTCTGAAATAGAAAACTACCCTGGAGTTACTGGTGATATTACAGGGATGGATCTTATGATGCCATGGCCAGATCAATGTAAAAAATTTGGACTCGTGCATGAAATGGTTGAAGTAACACGTGTAAGTAAAGATGGAGACCTTTTTACTATTACACAAAGTGATGGTTCTGTTCAAAAAGCTCACAGTGTTATCGTATGTACTGGTTCTTCACCTCGACACGCAGGTTTTAAAGGGGAAGAAGAGTTCTTTGGTAAAGGTGTAAGTAGTTGTGCTACATGCGATGGATTTTTTTATAAAGGCAAAGAAGTTGCTGTTATTGGTGGTGGTGATACTGCACTAGAAGAAGCTCTCTACCTCGCAAAAATTTGTACAAAAGTATATCTTATTCATAGACGTGATACTTTTAAAGCTGCGCCAAATACTGTTAAAAGAGTACAAGAGAATGAAAATATAGAGATCATCCTTAATGCAACACCTCAAGAGGTTTATGGTGATGCCATGGGAGTTACAGGGCTTCGCATAGAGTATAAAGATCATACAACAAAAGATATAGAAGTACCGGGTGTTTTTGTTTTTGTTGGTAACAATGTTAACAATCAAACACTTATTCAAGAGGATGGAAGTTTTTTATGTGATGTTAATGATCAGGGCCAAATTATCGTTGATCTTCGCATGAAAACCTCTGTAGCTGGTTTATTTGCAGCAGGTGATATGAGAATAGAAGCACCTAAACAGGTCGTAAGTGCGGCTGGCGATGGAGCTGTTGCAGCTCTAAGTGCAATTAGCTATGTTGATGAATTATTAAACTAAGGAGAAAAAATGGCAGATATTAAAGTTGGTGTATTTGGAGCAAGTGGACGTGTTGGAAAACTTCTTATTGAAGATTTAAAAGCACAAGACGGGATGAACTTAAGTGCAGTTTTTGTGCGAAATGATCTTGATTTTTCAATTGATCCTTCTGTACTTGTTACATCTGATATGCATGCATTTTTAAATGGGTGTGACATAGTAATAGACTTTTCGTTACCTGAAGCATGTGAAATGCTTTTAGAAGAAGCTATAAAAACACCTAAACCACTTGTTATAGGAACAACAGGACTAAACACACATCAGCTTAATCTTCTTAAACAAGCAAGTGAACTTATGCCAATCCTTTACGCAACAAATATGTCTTTGGGTGTAGCCCTCTTAAATAAACTGGTTTATCAAGCTTCAGCTGCACTTGAAGGCTTTGATATTGAGATTGTAGAGATGCATCACAGACATAAAAAAGATGCACCTAGTGGTACAGCACTCACACTAAGTGAATCAGCAGCAGCAGGACGTGGTCTTGAGATTGACAAAGTTCGTGTAAGTGGACGTGATGGAAATATTGGAGAAAGAAGCAAAGATGAGATCGCTGTTATGGCCCTACGTGGTGGCGATATTGTAGGACGCCATACAGTTGGCTTTTACAATGATGGAGAGTTTATAGAGCTCAACCATACTGCAACTTCAAGAAATACATTCTCAAAAGGCGCACTACGTGCTGGAAAATGGCTTGCTAACAAAGAAGCAGGTCTTTACTCTATCAGTGATTGTTTAGAACTCTAATATAGCGTTATCATTGAAGTACCTCATAAAGCAGGTACTTCATATGTTAGAGTTTTTACTGCAAAGTTAGAGCTGTTATTAACATCTCCACTCACATTTACCTTAAACCATTTATCTTGCACTTCATCCGATTTTTGCACAACAAAGACAATCTCAATATGACTTGGTAACGATACCCAATATGATGGTGTAATATAACTGATAAAATCAGGTTTTTCAGTAAGTTTTCCATCATCAATAATCGTATAGACTCTATTTTCATACGAAGATTCTAATTGTAAACCATCTATACCCATTGATGTCTCAATCACCATTTTATAGACCACAGATGTTTCATCTTCACTTAAAACTCTAATATATGCAGATTCTATCTGAATTGACTCTTGTTGTGCATCTATAGTGTATGTTTTTACTATTTTTTCAGTAATGCCCTCTTCATCTGTTACTTCAATAGTAAAACTTGTATCTTGCAAAAGCTTGGCATCTAACGTATATGACACATCCCATGTTAACATATCTGTCGATGTTTGCACAGCAAACGTCACTCCATCTCGAGTAGATGTATACTCATCTCCAGCTTGCATACCTAAAAAATCAAATGTATCCTTATCATAAATATCATATTTTATCCCATCTTCTGTAATAAGCTTTATTGATTGCACAGATTTTTTGAGTAACACTGTAAATTGTAGTGTTGTATCATCACTCTCTTGAACAACACGCACATCTGACACACTTTGAATCAATTGATTATTTGTAACACTTTGCAATATATCCTGATCCGTTTGCTCGTCACTTATTGTATCCTCTTGACCTATTGTAATCTGTTTTTCTGACACTGCTCCTTGAGCACTAAAGCGTACAATATATATACCATCTTGTGTAATATTTGGTTCAACTTGCAATGTTGCTTGAGTTGATGGTATAAGATCTCCAAATCCATTATCTTTATAAAAATCAAGCACTACAGATTTGTTATACACAACAACATTATCTTTAATAATTTCTAAAACACCAAATATTCTATTATCTTTTATCACATCTGCATAAACTTTTGTAAAGATCAAATTCGAAATACTTTCTTGATCTTCTGTACCTATAACAAACCCTTGTTCTATATTAAAAAGATAAGGATTAAAGGTGTAATTGTTTGTTACAGAATCAATAGCAAATGGAATCGTTCCATAATCATTTTTATCAATAGTTAGCGTATTGAGTAATTTTGGATCATTAAATACAAAAGAAGCACTCATATTAAGTGTAATTGTCTGTGCATTTTTAAGAGCTGTAGCCTCTTGTTGTGTAAAAAACCCCAAAGAGAGATCTTTGTTAAATCCATCATACATAGCAGCAGTATAATGTTTTGTGAATGTAGTATTCCCATCAATAACAAAATTAAAATCAGCATCAAAATAAACTTTTCCAAACTGTTGTAAATCACCTTTATTTTGCATTGTTAAGAGTGCCTTACCATACTCATCAATCTTCAGTGATGGAAAAGAAAACTGCATATTATCATATGCATCACTGCGTGTAAGTTCTATTCTATTTGCCAATTTAGTTATCTCTATAACATCATCATATGTATAATTCATCAACTCTTCGTCATATATATAACCATCTGAGTATAATTTCCCTTTCATAATGATATGAACAGCTGTTTCTTTATCTAAACTACTATTTATTGCAGCCCCTGTTACACTATAACCACTAGCATCTATTTTATCAACATCTATAGAACCTATCTCATTTTCTTGGTTATCTAAAAATACAAATGTAACATCTTTAAGATAATAATCTTTTTGTGGTTGAACAAACAAGATTGTTGTATTATCAGTAATGTAAAAATGTTCTTTAAGACCACCATTGCTGTTTAGTGTTTCTCTTTGACTTCCATCCTCTTTATACACATACGATACCTTAACAGTATTTTCAATCCCTTTTTCCATTCTAAGTTTTATTATTTGCATTACTAATGCGATAGTTTGATTAAGGAACTCTTTTTGCCCCTCAATATGAGACTTGTCATATTTTTGATGTAACATATACATCAATAAAAAATCATTTTTATCAATCTTAACATATGTTCCACACTCTAAAACTTGTTTCTCTTCATTAAAAGCAAGATGAGCAGTTCCAACATCACGCAAATCAATTTGCATCACATCATTCCACCAGCTAGTTGCATCACCTTGAGGCTGGCCAATATTATTATCAATATAATTCATTAAAAGATTAATCTCTTCATTATATAAAAGATAACTATCTTCTTGAATTGTATCAATTGTTTTTCTTAAAGCACTAACCTGAGCATCTCTATATCCATCAAAAACACTCCCTACAATATTTGGCAATGCCATATAAGATGCTTCAATCCAATTAAGAGCTTCAATACCTTGAACAGCACTATACCAAGGATCTTTATATTCAACTATTACATTTTTGAAAATATCGATAGGTTGTAATACATATTTAGAAAAATAATCTCGATAACGTGTATAGATAGTATCTCCCCAAGCTAAACTACTTACAGGCAATTTGTATGTAGTTCCATTAAGGTTTATAGAAAAGTCAAACACCTTGTCAATCGAAATATCTTCACCTAGCTGAAAAAACTGATCTAAAGAGTTTAGTGTATCTCGTAAAATCTTATCATACTGAGCATCATTGCCATATATTTTATACATCATATTAATATATGCTGGATAATCATTCGAATAATCATTTTGTATATCAATTAATTGATTATATAGTGTTACAAGTGCAGAAGCAAGTGTTGTTGTGCCATTATCTAATCTTGAGTTTAAAACATCTGAGGCATCAATCTCTTCATCTTTTATAAGAGCGAGAAGCTCTTGTGTTGTTTCATCAGAGTTATCATACAACACATCGTAAAAAGTTTTATTCTCTGCATTAGTCTCATCACTTTTCAGTGCAGAGATAAAAGTATCATAATCAACATTTTTTGTATACTCTATCGGTTTATATAATGAAAATGTTGTAACCTCTACACTTGCCGTTTTATTATTGTCATCTATAATAGGATCTAAGAGTGTAGTACCAAAAACATCTGTTTTAGCAATCTTTAATCTTCCATCAACAGCTAAATTATACATTTTATCTGAAAGTGGTATCGTTATTTTAACTGGTTCTTTTGATACTTCTATGTTATTTGCAGGTGTAACTTCAAGTGCATACTCCGGTTCAACAGAATCATCAGCACTATAACTTAAAAGTGATACTGTAAGATTTATATCTTTGTCAAAACTATTTGCAGGAATATCTACGCGAGCTAAATCTATTGAAATATTTTCTTCAGTTGAAGCTGAAATAGTACGTTGTTGCTGATTATGTACATAATACTTATCAATCGTTTTATTTTTCATATAGCCATCAGACCAACGCATTTGAATAGTCGTATCGCTGTTAAGATCATATGAAAATGTTTTTCCTTGATAAAGAGTTGTATTGTTTTCGCTCCATGATATCGTATCATCAGCGAAACATGTTATATGAAGAGGATATGTTGTATTATTTTCAAAACATTGAACATTATGCTGTGTTGTATCAATCGCTTCTAACTGCTGAGCTAAAAAATCTTTATTTGCATTTTCAATAAGTGCATTAAACTGCTGTGGATCATTTTGAGTATAATTGAGTAACTCTTTTAATTTATTAAGCATTGCAATATGTAATGCCGGATGACTGGCACTAGGATAGTGTGTTCCTAATTCCTTTTTTAAAAGCAATAAAGGAGAAATAATCTCATCTTTTTCAATGACATCTTTATTGATGGTATATAGTAGATCAGAGCCTTCAAAAATACGAATCTGTGTGTAGTCTTGATCTAAGTTAATACTAAAATGACCATCTATATCAGTTGCATTTTCTTCTTTTACTATTAAAGTATTGCCGTTATACACTTCTATAGTTGCACCAATTACAGGATCATCAATAACATACCCACTGATTGTTTGATCTTTAATAACTGTTGCAACCGTACTTTGATCACTACTATTACAAGAACTCAATAACAATATAACAAGTAACGCAGATAAAACTATTTTAAACATTTACTCCCTCCCCCTATAACAACAATAAAGAACAATTGTAAAAAATAGTTTTTAAAAAAAAGCTTAATAGACTTTTACTTATACGCAGCAAAACACAATGCTAAATCTCTAATGCAGATTGAGCTAATTGTGCCCATGCCGATTCTTTATCTGCTTTTATCGATTCTTTATAAGCTTTTTTTGCTTGCTCTTTTTTACCTAACTTTTCTAAAATATTTCCCAAAAGGTAATATGCACGAGCTTTTTGCTTTGATTTTAGTTGCACACTCTTTGTAAGTGTTTGTATAGTTTTATATGCCTGTGTATATTTACCCTTTTGAAGGTAAGCATTGTAAAGTGTAAAATCTATATATGGTGACTGTGGATAACTATGTATCTTATTTTGTATATCAACAACTTTTTGTGCATATGTAACAACTACTGTATCATCTTTTTTCTCTATTGCTCGTCGCACTACAGCTGTATATCTATCTATATCTTTATAGCTTTGTGCAAATATCTTTTGTATTTTAACAATAGTATCAATCATCCCTTGATAATTATCTAAGCGATCATAAGCATCAAAAAGATATCTATAGACACCTTTATATGGCGATTTTTGTGGATTATCTATCAATGAAATAAGATCATGTGCAACATCAATAACTTCAGTATAGTTACCTGTTTCAAAATCAAGCTGAACATAACGATATAACCATTTTTGACGCTGAGCAATTGATGAAGCATGTATATGTTTCATAACAGTTTTACGTGCTAGATCAAACTCTCCACCTTTTAAAGCACATTGATATATCTTATCATCCCATTTCACCTCAATGGTAATATTATACTCATTGGCAATTGTTAATGCACCTTGGCATTTATTTTTCTGTAACGCCTCTTGCATCGCTCCTTTTGCACTGTCTGTAATAATAGTCTGAACATCAGTATACACTTCTGGATCAAGTGCCTGAAGCTCTTGTTTCATTCCAAGAACAGCATTATATTGTTGTTGTTCTAAAAGAAGTTTTGCTTTTTCATATAACGCTTTATCTCCAATAGTATCATTTGGATATTCTTCAATTAGTTTATCATACTCTTTAAGCCGTGCTGTAGCATTTTTATCGGCAGCTACATCAAAAAAGAGCTTGTCTTTTTGCACTACAATAGTATCAATATAATCACCTTCTGGAAATGCCTTGATATATTTATTTAACGCTACAAGTGCTTCTTTTTTCTTTCCTGTCTTACTTAACCATAATGCCCAATTTTTCAATATATCTTCATAATCATCATAGGAGGGATTAATGCTTTGTAATAAAGCATGTGCAATTTGTGCTGCTGGTTCATATTCAGCCATATCAGCAAACTCTCCCATCATCTGTTTTGATTCTTTATAATGATCAAAGAAAAAAGATGGTTTTTTTACAGCAATTTTATCTATATATTTAGCAGCTTGCTTTGGATCTGTATGCAATAAAAGACGTGCTAAATGATCTGCTGCATCTACTGCTACATCTATATCTTTAGTACCGTATAACGCTTTTTTGTAATAGTTTTTTGCTTTTTTGGTACTACCAGATTCTTCAAGAGCTTCACCTTTATAAATATACCCCTTATATGTAAAAAGAGTATTTGGAAACTCACTAAAAAGACGATCAAAAAAATAATCAGCATCAATATACTGATTCAACCGTGCATAAGCTTGTGCTATTAATGAAAGTACCTCTGGAATATTTTCATCCGAAGAGTACTCACGTAAAAACACTTTTGCTTGTTCAATAACATTATCATAATCATGTAATCGCTGATATATCTTAATTTTATAGTATAAAAGTTCTGCACTAAAGAGGGTATTTGGATACTTCTGTACTATATCATCAATTAACTCTAATGCTTGTGTATATTTCTTATTTGCAAAAAGTTTTTTAACTCGTAAATATTCCTTAACATCCTCAACTTTTTTTATAAAAACTGGATTGCCTTTAATATCTAAGCTCCCAACATATGGCAATTGCTCTGTATCAAAATAAAATGGAAGATTTAAACCTGAACTTTTTTGTTTTTCTTTTAATAAAGGAAGATCTTTTTTGAATCCTACTATACTCCATGTTTTTGCTTTGGATGGTTGTGCTACAAAAGTAGTTTTATCTTTTGTAAGATCAAATATTTCTGCATAAAGTTTTAGTTTATATCGTGGTGTTATTGTAATAACAAAATGTGTATCTTTAATAGAACTTGAAATTGTAAAAAAATCATCATATACATTCTTAATCTCAGTAGTACTTTTTTTATCAAAACTACACGCAACATATTGTGTAGTACCAAAGTCATCTTTATGTTCTATACATCTAAATGGTTGTTTATCTTTAATATATACGACAGAATAAGGGATAAAATTATCTTTTGCACTGTCAACACTTATGTGCAGTGCAAAAAGATATAAAGGGGAAAGGAGTAAGATAAAAAAGGTATAAAGTTTATTATTCAAAACTTTACCTTTTTACCTACTAATAACCACTGTTATATACAAATGCAGTGATAAATTCCATTAATGGGTTAATAACCACAAATGCAAAGATTGTAGCTACACCAGCAATACCAATGATAGTTTTAAGTGCTAATGTAGCATTTGAAACATACACTTCTCCACCATTTTCAAGTACTGGCTCTTTCATAAACATATATACAATAAGTTTTAAATAGTAATAACCTGCAATTGCAGAGTTTAATGCCATAATCAATGCTAAAATAGTATAGCCACTAGTTACAGCTGAAGAGATCATATAAAGTTTACCCCAGAACAATGCAAATGGAGGCACACCTGCTAAACTTAACATAAATAGACCCATAATCATTGCTGCAACAGGAGCTGTTTTTATCATACCAGCAAATTTATCATATGAATGATCTGAACTCTGGTGTGGAGCAAGATGTTTTTGTCTTGACATCCATAACATAGAGAATGAACCAAGATTAGTAAAACTAAATAGTACCCAGTAAAAGAACAACGCTGTATTTGCTTGTGTTGTACCTATTAAGATTGCAGCCATTACAAAACCAGCATGTGAGATTGATGAATAAGCCAACATACGCTTTACATCTGTCTGTACTAATGCCCACATATTTGCAGCAGTCATTGTGATAACAACAAATGCATACAGAATAACTTGTAACCAAACAACTCCACTATGAACTAAGAACTCAAAAAGTCTCATTGCTACTACAAATGCCGCAATTTTTGGAACAATTGACATGTATCCAGCCATTGACGCCGATGCACCTTCATATACGTCTGGTGCCCAAGTATGAAATGGCACAATAGAGAGTTTAAATGCAAACGCAGCAAGTAAAAATGTAATTGCAACTAAGACATATCCCATATCAGCATAGTTATTTGCTTGTAATACAGCAGCAATTTCATGAATCTCAACACTTCCAGTTAAAAGATAAAATACCATAGAACCAAAAGAGAAGAAACCAGCTGCAAGAGCACCCATTGTAAAGTATTTTACAGCTGCTTCAAATGATTTATCACGGTTATGCATAGCAATTAATGTATAGAGTGCTAAAGATGATGTTTCAAGCCCAACAAATACCAAGATAAGATTGTCTGTTGCAACCATAAACTGAAAACCTGCAATCATAAATAAGAAAAGTGCAAAGAATTCAGGATATGAAAACTCATGGAAACGTTTATGTGTCATTGCTAATGGTATGAAAAGCATTGATGCAATAACAATAATAAACTGTGACAAAATAGCCAAACCATCTACTAACATTACATTAAACAGTCCATGCACTGTACCATTTGCACCAAAAACTCCTGAAGCATCAAGTAATGCTCCAAAATCCATAATTAAGAAGAGTAAACTTAAAACTACGTAGAGAGATTTATGAAGTTCACTTTTAAATAAATCTACAACTAAGATCAACAAAGCACCCACAATTGGTATAAGCATAGGAGCTAGAGTCATTAGATTCAATGACTCTAAAGATATATTTATTGGCGCTAACATTAGTGTACCTCCCCAGTAGAAGTTTTTGTTTTAACAACAACCCCTTTTTCTAAATTAGGGATTCTTTCTAGTGCAAGTTTTGTAGTCGCTTTATTATGCATAAGTTGTACTACAGACTCAACAGAAGTATTGATCGGTTCTAGTACAGGTTTTGGATAGATACCTAACCAAATCGCTATAATTGAAAGAGGGATCAATGCAATCAATTCTCTTTTGTTTACATCTTTTAATGTTTTGTTTTCCTCTTTAGTTACTTCACCAAAGAAAAGTTTTTTATACGCTGTAAGCATATAGATAGCACCAACAATAATTGCTGTACCTGCTAAAAGTGTAATAATATGTGATTGTGCATAAAATCCAAGTAAACTTAAAAATTCACCAACAAAGTTGATAGTAAGTGGCATACCAACTGATGCCATTAACATAATACCAAAGATTGTTGCATATCTAGGCATAACATGTGCGATACCACCAAACTGATCCATCATCTTTGTATGACGTCTGTCATAGATCACACCAACAAGTAAGAATAGTGCTCCTGAAACAACACCGTGACCAATCATTAAAAAGACAGAACCAGAAATACCTTCAACATTAAGTGCAAATGTTCCTAGGATGATAACACCCATATGTGAAATTGATGAATACGCTACAACTTGCTTTACATCTTTTTGTGCGTATGCGATCATTGCAGTATACACAATCATAATAATTGCAATAATTGCGATAGGAATCATAAAAAATGCTGACGCATCCGGGAACAATGGTAATGAAAAACGGATAAATGCGTATGTACCCATTTTAAGTAAAATTGCAGCAAGGATAACAGAACCGATTGTTGGTGCTTGACCATGCGCATATGGTAACCATGTATGGAATGGAAACATTGGTACCTTGATAGCAAACCCTAAGAAGAATGCTGCAAAAAGCCACAATTGTAAATTCTCTGGCAAAATAAGTCTATACCAATCAAGGATATTAAAACTCCAAGCACCAGTTGCTTGATAATAGAAATATGCCATAAACAGCATACCAACAAGCATTACAAGAGAACCTGCAAATGTATAAAGGAAAAACTTAATAGAAGCGTAAACACGCAATGGACCACCCCATGCACCAATAATATATAACATAGGTACAAGTGAAAGTTCCCAGAAAACATAAAATACAATTGCATCTAGTGCAACAAACACACCAGCCATTGTCATTTGTAAGAACAACAGTGTGATAATCATATTTTTAACATTCGGCGTATCTGTAAGACTAGCAATTCCTAGCATTGTAAAAAATGCTGCTAACACAACTATAAATAAAGATATACCATCAACACCTAGTGTATAATTAATACCAAATGAAGGTACAAGAGGGATACTCTCCATAAATTGCATCCCTGCTACACTTGGATCAAATGCATACCAAAGCCATAGAGCTAAACCAAACTCTATAGCAGCTACACTAACACCATAAGCACGAATTCCCTCTTTTTGGATCATAAAACCAAAAACAGCAGCTATTGCTGGAAAGAAAATTAAAATCGATAAAATATGATCTAACATTTACATAACTCCTATCACTGATAAAACCGAAGCGATCTCACCAGAATTTCTAGCTGCTAGTCCAAAAACTATAGCTAATACTAATAAAGAAACTGTACCTACAACCATCCATTTCAACATAGTTGAGAGGTTTCCACTTTGCATATCTCTTGTTTTCTCACCTGTATTGTAAATAATACCAGCAATACCATCCACAGTTGCATCAACAACTTTCATATCAACTTTAGTCCAAAAAACTTCCGAAAGTTCTCTATATGGTTTTACTAAAAATTCCTCATATGCATACGGAATATAATATTGGTTGATAAGTAATTTATACATAAACGAGTTTTCTACTTTACTTGTGCCATCAGGAAGTTTGATAGTATTATTTGCATATTTTTTATAAGCATATAAAATAGCAAGACCAACAAATACCTGTGTACCTACCAACATTATCCATAATGTAGTATGAGAATGGATATGATACTCATGAGCTGAAAGGATCTCTTCTACCATATGTAAAAATGGTTCTTGGAAAACACCAGCAATAACTGCTAAGAAAAGTAATGGACTCATTGCAATAAGCATAAATCTATACGCCTCATGTGGATGAATACCATACTCTTTGTAACGCTCTTCACCGTGGAAAATAAGTGCAACAAGTCTAAATGAATAAAACGCTGTTAAACCTGCTGTAAAAAGTAACACGCCATAAATCACCATATGATGTTGTGCAAATGCTGCTTCTAAAATCGTATCTTTCGAGAAGAAACCTGCAAATGGGAAGATACCAGCTAGTGCAAGTGATGCAATAGTCATCATAATCCAAGTCCATTTCATCACTTTCTTCAATCCACCCATTTTAAATGGATCAAGCTCATCATGCATTGCGTGCATAACATTACCAGCACCTAAGAAAAGAAGTGCTTTAAAGAATGCGTGTGCCATAAGGTGAAATAACGCTACCCAATATGCACCAAGACCAGCAGCTGCAAACATATATCCAAGTTGTGAAAGTGTTGAATATGCAATAATACGTTTCATATCACGATTAACAAGTGCCATAGATGCAGCAAAAAGTGCTACAAATGTACCAAGTGAAGCGATAAAGAGACCAACTTCTGGAATCATACTGTAAAGTTCATTTGAACGAATTACCAAATAAACACCTGCTGTAACCATTGTCGCTGCATGAATAAGTGCAGAAACTGGTGTAGGACCTTCCATCGCATCTGCAAGCCAAGTATGAAGTGGGAATTGTGCTGATTTACCCATTGCACCTATAAATAAGAAAATACCTATCCATGTAAGTGTTGCATTGTCTAAATGTTTAAATGCTTCAAATGCACCATCATACTGAAGTGTACCAGTATTCCAATATACCAAGAAAATACCAATAAGCATTCCAAGGTCAGCGATACGGTTCATAATAAATGCTTCATTTGATGCCCAAGTAGCACTCTCTTTATGAAACCAAAATCCAATAAGACCCCAAGAACATAGACCAACACCTTCCCAACCGATGAACAATCCTGCATAGTTATCACTCATAACAAGAATCATCATAGAGAAAACGAAAGCTGATAACCATGAGAAGAATCTATTAAAACTCTTATCATGATCCATATATCCAATAGAATAGATATGAACAATAGTTGAAACCAATGTTACAACCATCATCATTGTTACAGAGATTTGATCTACTACAAATCCAAATGGAATATAAAGATCGCCTGTAGCCATCCAAGTCATCATCTCAACATGAATAGGTGTTCCATTATTTAAAATATGTGACAATAAAATACCACTACTTACAAATGATGTAAAAATAAGCAATGATGCAACAATACCTACGAAAGTTTTCTTTGGTGTAGCAGTAAAAAGTGCTGCAAAGAGTGAACTAACTAGAGGTGCAAAAAGTGCTATATATAAAAACTTTTCCATTCTCTACCCCCTCATACTTGACATAGAATCAAGGTCAATATTTCCATGACGTTTAAACCAAACAATCAATAGACCAAGCCCTACAGCAACCTCTGATGCAGCAATTGCTATAACAAAGAAAGCAAACATTTGACCAGTCAAATCGCCATAGTAGTGTGAAATCGCAGCAAATGCAATATTTACAGAATTAAGCATAATCTCTGTTGCGAAAAACAATAATAAAAGGTTTTTTCTTTTCATAACACCCATCAAACCGATAGAAAAAAGAATAACCGATAAAACAAGATAATGATTTAAACCAATTTCCATCATGAGAGCACCTTTTTATTTTGTTTTTTCATATCTTCAATCTCATCAGCACTCATAAGAGTAAGAGAGATATCCATTTTTTTACCAGCTAATACAATACCAGCAATCATTGCAACAAGTAACATTACAGCTGCAACTTCAAATGGGATAAGATATTTTGTAAAAAGTACAATACCAACTTCTTGAGTATTTCCTACTCCCTCTGCAACTGGATAAAGAGCTACTATATTTTCACTTACCATCGGTGTAGCAAAAATCACAACAACTAAAAGTGCTGCCAATGAAGATAATCCAACGATAATAAATTTATTACCTTTTTTCTCTTTAACTTCGCGTGTTGTATCAAAAAACATCATACCAAAAGCATACAGAGCCATCACTGCACCAGTATAAACGATAATTTGTATCGCACCAAGAAAATCAGCACCTAGAATAAAGAAAAATGCTGATATAAAAATCATCCCAGCCGCTAATGCAGTGAGTGCATATAACGCTTGCTTTGTTGTTACAGTAATGTAAAACATAGCAATAGTTAAGAATGCAAATAAATAAAACGCTATTGCTTCAAACATAATTCTAACTCCTTAATATGCCAGAGGTGTTTTCTTAACACGCTCATCTTCATGTGGTGTAATAGCACCAAAACCTTCAAATTCAAGCTGTTTTCCAGCTTTCATTACATCTATTGGTGTTAACATATCTTCATATGTAGTAAAGTGTTCTCTTTGCTCACTTGCATTTTCATACTCACCACCGTGTGTAATTGCAAGTTCAGGGCAAACCTCTGCACAATATCCACAATAGATACAGCGACCAAGGTTTATCGTATACTCTGTTACCTCTTTACGAGAATTTTCATCGATGCGAGTATCCATTCTAATACAATCTGCAATACAGATTTTTTCACAAAGCCCACATCCAATACATCGCTCAGTATCACTTTCCCATAAACGTTTCATTTTATGGATCGCACGATAACGTGGTCCAATTGGCATCTTCTCTTCTGGGTACTGTACTGTATGGATATCAAACTTGATCATCTCTCTCATTACAACCCAAAGACCTACAAAAAGTTCACCTTTAAATGTTCTTTGAACTACACGCTTGAACTTATCCCAACCTGTTTGGGGATAATCTTCAATATCACAGAGAAAATAATCACCCTCTGTTACATTTCTATTGTTAAATGCTTCTAAACTCATTCTCTATCCCCCTAAAACATAGTCACAAAACCAGTGATAACAACATTTACCACTGCTATTGGCATAAGTACTTTCCAACATAACCACATCAATTGATCTGGTCTTACATCTGGCCATGCAGCTCTTGTCCACAAGAAAAAGAAGAAGAAAAATGAAACTTTAGCTAAAAGTCCCATTGCACCCCAGAAACTACCATCACCATAACCACCTAAGAAAAGAAGTGGAATCACAAATGAGATAAAGAACATATTAGCATACTCACCAATAAAGAAAAGTCCCCATCTCATACCAGAATACTCAGTACCAAAACCATCAATGATCTCGTGATCATTTGCGATAAGGTGAAATGGTGTACGTCCAGTCTCAGCAAATGCTGCAATCCAAAAAAGAATGAATGCTACAGGTTGTGACCAAACAATCCAGTTACTAATACCACCAGCTTGATAATTGTTAAAATCGATTAATGATAAAGAACCAACCATCATAATAGGTGCTAAAATGGATAACCCAGTTACTACCTCATAAGAGATAAATACTGCAGCAGCACGAGCAGCAGAAATAAGTGAATACTTATTAGCTGAAGCCATACCACCAAGAAGTGGTCCATAAAGACCAACTGCCATAATTCCTAATATATACAAGATACCAACATTTACATCTGCAACTATTGGATGAACTTCATATCCAAAAATTTCAAATGATGGTAAAAATGGAATAGCTGCTGCTGCGATAAATGCAGTTGCAGCTGTAATTACCGGTGCAATTTTAAAAATAGGTGCAACAACACCTGTTGGGATGATATCTTCTTTAGTAAAAAGCTTAATAGCATCTGCACCAAACTGTAATACACCATAAGGACCAACATTCATAGGCCCTAAACGACGTTGCATAAATGCAAGTACTTTACGCTCGAAATATGTACCTATACCAGCTAAAGCAGAAAATATAAGTAAAATTACAACCACTTTTATGATCGTTTCTATTAAATATGCACTATCCATATATTACACCTTTTCTATCGAAGCTACGGCGAAACGGTATCCATTTACCAAAGCTTCTGAATTTAATTTAGAATCAAATGTTGGAACGATAACAATATCCCCTTTGATTTTATTATCACTCACAATATTTGCAACAACTTCACCATGTTCAGTTTTTACACGAACCTGATCCCCTTCGTTAAAGTCTGAAGATGCAAGGTAGTCTTCACTCATATAAATACCACTCACTTCATTGAGTTCCGTTGCCTTATATGTAAAATCTGTAAACTGTCTTACAGGATTTGCTAAGTAGATTATACTACCTTCAAGCTTATCATCGCTGAATTTCTCTACACTTTGATCATCTGATGGTGCAACTGCTACATTTTCTAACACATAACCTCTCACTTCTGTTCCATCATTTTCATAATGATTTGGAAGAGAATCGAACTCTTGAGCTTTAAAACCAACAGCTGTTGGAAGCTCTTTTGTATATTCTATTATATATTTTGACTCAAGTCCTAAAGCATTAGCGATATCATTAAGTTCATATCCACCATAACCAATAGCTGCATTAGTTGGATTTACACGTTTATTTATAGATGTAAGTGTCCCCTCTTGTTGATTCATTGCAGGCATATCAAGATCACCATCACCAAGTGCCGAGAGTGTAAAATCACCTTTTGTATTATAACCGATCGTATATGAACCACATGTATCATCAAGATCACAAATAAGTGCAACACCTAAAGAGTTTGTTAATGTCGGGATCATAGTAACTTTAAACGATGTATATTTTTCAACCAATCCAATTAAACGTGCAATATTTCTTGCATTTGGATGTGTATAAAGATCTGGTCCAACCATAAGCTGGAAATCATCTTTTTTCTTAAGATTTTTCTCCAATGATTCCATAAACTTATCATCTGCACCTAAAAGTTCTAAAAGTTTGTTATCATCTACAACAACCTCTTTTTTAACTTTTTTTGGAACCATCTTCGTTTTTTCTACTTCAACTTCTTCCTCTTCACCTGTCTCTTCATTTACTTTTTTCTCAATAACTTTTTCAACAACTTTTTCTTTGATCGTTTCTGTTACTGTAATAGTCTTTTCAGAATGGAAAGATGCTAAATATTGAGCTATCTCTTTTGGAAGCTTCTCTTTATCCCCAAAAAGGTCAAGTAGTAAATAGAGTGCTATTTCTTCTTGAAGTGGCGCATGAGTAACTGTCATAATTGACTTTGCAAGTCCTTCAATAATTGGATCTTGAACAGGATGGAAATAGATACCAGCACCTTTATTCACTGTCATAGAATTATTTAGAGCATAACGAGCATTCGGATTATCTGTTTTTAATGCAGAACCAATAGAAACTATAAAATTTGAATTGTGTACAGCTTTAAGATCGCTTGAATACAATTTAGTCCCACTAATCTCACTATAATAGCCTAAAAAGTTTTGGAACGCTTTTGCCTCGTTATTGACAAGTTTATAACCAAACTTCTCTTTCATCTTTTGAAGTAAGAGTGCTTCTTCATTTGTAATTGTTGAAGTGAACTTAATTGTATCTGCTTTTTTAAATGCTTCTACAGCTTTTGTAAATGCTTCTTCATCTTTTGTTACATCTGCATTTTGATAATCAAATCCGTATCTTCCAGCTCCACATAGTGAAACATAATTCCATTCATTCATAACACGATAGATCTTATCTTCTGGATTATCAATGCTTGTATGTTTTACCTCATAACTAATCTGACATCCAGCTGAACAGTGACCACATGTAGCAGGAATCTGTTTAAGTTCCCACGCATTTGATTTATACATAAAATGTGTATCAACAAGTGCACCAACTGGACAAACAGCTGCACATTCACCACAACTTGTACAATCCAATACATCGGTACCATTAGTTAAACCAATAACCGATTTGCTTAGTTTGTTCCACATTGCATACGCATCTTTTGGCATAGATGCTTTAAACTCATCAGAAACTTTATCACCACCACGTGGTACTGTTTTTAATGAGTTGTCTCCAATCATATCTTTACACGCAGTAACACAACGCTCACATACGATACAAAGACCTGGATCATAATGGATGTGACCCCAGTCATGAGCACTTCTATCTACATCTTTTATTGCATAACTTTGTGAGTCAACACCTATCTCCAATGTATAGTTTTGCAGCTCACATTCACCCGATTGATCACATACACCACACTGCAATGGATGGTTTACATCATAAACCTCCATAATAGCACGACGCTCTTTTGCAATATTCTCAGTAGTCGTTGTGATATTCATCCCATCTTTAGCTTTTGCATTACAAGCATATACCTGTTTTCCATCAGCCTCAACCAAACAGATACGACACGCCAATGTAGGACTACAGCGTGTTAAATAACAAATTGCTGGGATAAAGATATCGTTTGCACGAGCAGCGTTAAGTATATACTCACCCTCTTGTGTTTCAATCTCTTTACCATCTATGTTTATGACTATTTTACTCATTACATACTCTCACTATTTTGGATTTTTCAAATCTATATCCACACATCTCTACATGTATATCAAATGTAGGATTGAGTGCTATAGTACCTTTTAACTCTGTATCAAGTTTAAATACACGCTTGAGTACACCACTTTGAAGATGTACTTCTATCTCATCTCCATCAGCAATTTTTGCTGCTGCTGCAAATTGTGCTGAACCCCGAAGAGTTCTATCTTTTTCAAGCTGTTTTGCTTGTGCTGTATATTTATTAAATTGTAATACCGGATTAGCATGATACACAACAGTTCCATTATATTCTGGTAATTCATCTATCTCTTCTAAAGTTGTTTCATCTGATGCTACAACTACTTCATCTAAAAGATATCCACGATTATCATCACCATATACTGTTAAAAAGTTTTCAAGCTGATCAAATTCAATCGCTTTAAAGCCTTTTGCACTATCTAATGCTTTTGTATATGAGATTGTATATTGAGCATCTAGACCTAAACTATTTGCTAAATCATTTAATGTATACCCTTTATATGATAACGCAACATTTAAAGGAAGCACTCTATTGTCAATACTAACAACTGTTCCCTCTTGTTGATTTAATGCAGGAACATAGAGATCTGCTCCATCAAATGATGAGATGATAAAATCACCTTGAGCATTGTAACCTACAACACCATCAAGTTTTTCATCTTTGTCTAGATCACATACTAAGGATACACCCAATGTATTTGTATCACTTGGCACTACAACAAGTGAATATTCAGTATATTTTTCAATCAGTGCTACAAGCTTAGCAATATTAGTTGCTTTAGGATGAGCTAAAAGATCAGCACCAACAATAAATACTTTTTTCTGAGCACGTGCAAAAGAACGACTCATAAGTTCTAACTCTTCTGAACCAACATTACTCTCAGCTTCAAGATATCCTAGATCAAGATTATCAAAATAGCTGCGTGTTTGCTCAGGAAGGTCACTATTTTTTAGTAGTTCATCTGCTAAAAGTGCTACAACACCCTCTTCTGAACCAGCTTCATATTTTATAAACTGTGTTACGATATTTTGAACAAGTTGATCTTCCATAGGGTGTGCATATACTATCTTTGCACCATTATGTTTTGATGCTGTTGTCATAGCATAACGAACACCAGGATTATCAGTTGCAATACGCGAACCAACAATCACAATTGCATCAGCTTGTTTAATTGCATCAAGTGATCCACTATGATGCATCTTACCACTTACACTACTATATGCTTTCATAAACTCTGCAAAATGACGAGCATCTTCGTTAAAGAGTTTAATCCCTAACTTCTCTTTGAGTTTTTGTAAGATGTGCGCTTCTTCATTTGTAATCACAGAAGAAAAACGAATTGCAGTTGCATTTTGTAACGCTTCTACTGCTTTATTAAATACCTCTTTATCACTTACATTGCGTGTATCAAAATCAAAACCAAAACGACCTGCTCCACATAATGATGTAAACTCATAATTGTTTTTTACTCTATAAATCGTGTCATCACCATTAATTGAAGCATGTTTTGTTTCATACTCAAGTGGACATCCTGCTGAACAGTGTGCACATGTTGAAGGAACACGCGAAAGTTCCCAAGCGTTTGCACTCCATTTAAAGTCACTGCTAACTAGTGCTCCAACAGGACATACAGCAATACACTCACCACAGAAAGTACAATCAAGTGTTTCAGAATTTTTTGGGATAATTTCTGATTTATAACCACCAAACTTCACTTCAATAGCATCATCACCAATCACCTCATTACATACATGTACACATTTTTCACACATAATACATAATGCAGGGTCATACTGGATCAAACCCCAATCTTTTGTAGGTCTAAACTGATCTTTTGCACTAAAGGATTGTTGTGCTATGCCAAACTCTAATGTTTTATTTTGCAAATCACATTCACCAGATTTATCACAAACACCACACTCTAATGGGTGATTTACATCATAGAGTTTCATGATATTTTGACGCTCTTGTTCAAGCTTTTGAGAGTTTGTTGTTACACTGATCCCCTCAGTTGGAGGTGTTTCGCATGAGAGAATAAACCCATCAACACCTTCAACTTCAACTGAACAGATACGGCACGATCCACATGGTGATGTTTTTGAAATATAGCACATAGTTGGGATATAGATATCATTTTTTCGAGCCACCTGAAGGATTGTCTCACCTTTTTTAGCCTCTACCTCTTTTCCATCTATAGTGAATTTAATAATCTTTTCCATCACCAACTCCTATGCCTGTACCATAGCGATATAGTAACATCGCATACAACGTTCAGCTTCACTCAAAGCCTGATCTTGTGTTAAGCCTAAACATACCTCTTTGTTGTTGTCTTTTCGTACATCAACATCAAGTACAGCAGAATGTTCACGTGGGAGACCTGGAAGCCAACCTGTAATCTTTTCATTTTTATTATAAACTTTAAGTCTATGTAGATGATCTTCCATAATCTCTTCATCAGTTAAAGTGATCTCACCTGTATGAACATAACGACTAATAACAGAAGCAGCACGTTTTGCCTGACCAACTGCATTTACAATTGTCATTGGACCATATTCACAATCACCCGATGCAAAAATACCTTTGCGTGATGTCATATAATCTTTACCATTTGTCTTAATCGTTCCCCAAGAAGTCATCTCAATATCCCACTCTTCTGGAAGGAGATCTAAATCAGCACTTTGAGAAACTGCTGGGATAAGATAATCAGCTTTAATTGTGTATGATTCACCCTCTATTTTTACAAGTTGTGCACGTCCACCATTTGGATCTGGTACAAGCTCAAATTTATCTATTAGAAGCTCTTTTAGTACATCTTTTTTATCTGTTACTATTTTATTTACAGCCGAATAAAAAAGAAACTCTACACCCTCTTCTACAGCTTCATGATACTCTTCATAGGTTGTATTTCTGATAATAGTTTTTTCATCACGACGGTAGACCATATACACTTTTTTTGCATTCGCACGGACAGCACAACGTACAACGTCCATAGAGGTAAATCCACCACCAACACATACAACTGTTTTGCCAGTAAGATCAACAAAATCTTGCTTAAGCATTTGTTGTTTTTGTACTGATTTTGGCGTTCTAATATCAAACTTCTCATAAAGGTTCACCCAGTCAAGAAAATCGATAGCTCCCCAATATCCTTTAATCTCTTCACGCTCATTTTCACAACGAACCTTTTTAGAGATACGAGTACCTGTTGCAACCATTACAGCATCATACTCTTTTTCAAATTGTCTCATATCATCAGCTGTGATCTTACGGTTTGTGATAAAATTCACACCCATATCTTTCACACACTCAATATCTTTTTCATATTTTGCCCATGGCATACGATACTCAGGAACACCAACAGTAACTTCACCACCTAAAACAGGGAGCTCTTCGTATACGTCAACTTCTATACCTTCAGCAGCAGTATAATATGCTGTTGTAAGCCCTGCAGGACCTGCACCAATTACAGCAATTTTCTTACCATTTGATGGTTTTTTCTCTAAAGGATGGAAAAAGTCAAATCCATGATCTGTTTCCCAATCTGCACCTAAACGTTTAAGTGACATAATAGAAACAGGTTCATCTAAATTTGTTCTACGACATGCATCCTCACATGGATGTGGACAAACACGACCACAAACATGTGCTAATGGCATTGTTTGGCGTGTTGCTTCTAAAGAATCATCAAAACGTAAATCACGTACACCTTCAATATAACCAGGAATATCAACATGAGCAGGACATGCATCACTACACGGAGCAGTAATCTTTGCTATATAGTTGATAGTATCTTGATAATGAGGAGATGGTTTTTTCTCATTAATACATGCCATAAATCTATCTTCAAAATGTGTCATTAGATCTAAAATAGGGTTTGGAACCGTCTTTCCAATCTCACATTTTGAAGTAATTTGCATACTACTACCGATCTCTTTTAAGTGTTCAAAATCAGATATTTCACCCTCACCACGAGCTATTTTATCAAGAAGATCATATAAGATACGACCTCCCCATCTACCCGGTGCACAACGACCACATGCTTCAGAGTACTCTTGATACTGTGCTGCATACTCCATAGCAAGACGGATTACATCTACATCTTCACTAAAAAGAGCAACTCCATCCCAGCCTATAAAAGCTTTAGAGTCACGATTATCATCGTATTGTGCTGGTAAGTTATATGCTGATTCTTCCCACTCTTCTTCTGGTTTACCTATATTATTAATAGATTCACCATTCCAAGTAGAAAAATAGACTTTACTCACAATGCAATCCTATTTTTTAACAACGATAGTCCAATCGACTTCGTTAAATTTTAATGAGTTATACAGTTGATACCCACACTCTTTTACTAAATCAGCACTACGTTGAATCGGTGTAAAATCACCTATTTCAAACAAGAAAATAAGCGTCTCATTTGGTTTGTGAGATTCTTCTAAAATCTCTTTCATACGAGGTTCAAAATCATTTCCAAGTTTTCTTAAATCATATCTTTTCATTATCTATCAACCTCCCCAAATACGATGTTTGTTGTACCAATAATAGAAACAACATCTGGAATATAGTGACCAGGTAGGAGGTCAGTTAAAATTCCTGTATGCCAAAATGAAGGTGCACGAAGTTTTAATCTATATGGGTATGGTCCACCATCAGAATAGATATAAAAACCAAGTTCACCTTTTGGTGATTCTGTTGCAACATATACTTCACCAACTGGTGGTCTCATACCCTGTGTTACAAGTACAAAGTGTTGCATTAAAGAGTAGTTTTGTGTCATGATATCAAGCTTAGGTGCTGAGATATATTTTGGAGCATGTGCCATAAGCTCTGTTTGTCCATCTTTCACACATTTTTCATACATCTCTATACATTGATAAAGGATCTTAGCAGATTCTCTCATCTCTTCCATATAGATACGGTAACGTGCAAAGTTATCACCCTTATCAGAGTAAGGAACATTGAACTCTACTTCATCATAAAGTTCATAAGGCTCCTCTTTACGGATATCCCATGCAACACCACTTGCACGTAACATTGGTCCTGTACAACCCCAAGAAAGAGCCATATCAGTTGGTATTACACCAACCTCTTCCATTCTCATTCTCCAAATACGGTTGCTATCTAAGAGATCTTCATAATCTTTAATATTTTGAGGAAGTTTATCTAAAAATGTTCTTAATTGTGTAATAAAACTATCCTGAATATCTAAAGGTACACCACCGATACGGATTGCTGAGTGTGTTAAACGTGCACCACAATACCCTTCGATAATATCCATCAGATACTCTCTTTCACGGAATGCAAAAAGGAAAATTGTCATAGCACCAATATCTAGTGCTGTTGTTGCAAGCCAGAAAAGATGTGACATTAAACGATTGATCTCTAAAAGCATCATTCTGATAACTTGAGCACGGCGTGGAACTTCAACACCAATGAGTTTCTCAACAGCTAGTGCAAAACCATAGTTGTTTGAAGATGATGCAATGTAGTCCATACGGTCTGTAGTTGGCATAAATTCATTATAAATCATGTTTTCAGCCATCTTCTCCATACCACGGTGAAGGTATCCAACATCTGGATGTGCTTTTACAATCTGTTCTTGTTGTAAATGTAACATTAATCTCAACTGTCCGTGAGCAGATGGGTGCTGTGGACCAAAGTTTAAGATTAGTTCATTATCATCTCTATCAAATGTAATATTTTCAAAAAACGGTGTTAATCTGTTTTTAATTTGTGCCATATTCTACCACCCTATCTTTGTGGATCATCAATAACTTTTGATGATTCTTTATCATATTTTTTAATTAAGAACACACCACCATCTTCTTGGTATGTCTCTGTGTGAGGTTGCTCATCACCTGTGATCTCTGTACCTTTTGGTACTTCAAATCCAAGTCTTGCAAAACGTTCTGAATCGTATCTATCAACACGTGCAGTATCACGAAGTTCTGGTCCAATGATATCGCGTGCCTCTTTGCCATAAATTTTATCTACTTCATACCATGCAGCAAACTCATCACCCTCTAATGGGTACGATTTAAGGAGTGGATGTCCTTGCCAATCATCTGGCATAAGAATTCTTTTCATAAATGGATGTCCGTTTGCCTCAATACCAAACATATCATACATCTCACGTTCTGCCCAATCAGCACTTCTAAAAAGTCCCGATACAGAATCTACGGCTTGTCCATTTTCAATAAAGTATTTTACACGGATACGTTTACGTTTTGTCATTGCTAACATTTGGTAGAAAATTTCAAATTTATTCTCTTTTTCTAACCAATCAATCGCGCTCATCTCTGAAAGTTGTGTATATTCTAACTCATCTCTCATCAATTCAAGTACACCATAAATATCATGAGGATTGATATATACAACCATTTGTCCAACTTGAATATATGCGTCATGCACTTCAAACTTTGTTTTTATTGCTTCTAAATCAGCACTAAAAATTTCATCCTCAGAAACCGGACTCTTTGGAAGTTGTGGCGCTACATAAAATCTATCTGTGTAGTATGCTTTTGCTTGAACATTTCCTTTTGGCTTATACGCTCTCATTACATCAACCTTTTAGCTTTTTGTGCATTTCCTGCTTTATTAGCACGAATCTTTTTTTGTAGAAGCATAACACCATACTGTAAAGTTTCTGGACGTGGTGCACACCCTGGTAGATAAAGATCTACTGGAATAATTCTATCAACACCCTGAACAGTTGCGTATGTATTAAACATACCACCAGTATTAGCACAAGAACCCATTGAGATAACCCATCTAGGTTCAGTCATTTGATCATAAAGACGTTTGATAAACTCTGCGTGTTTCTTTGTAAGCGTTCCTGCAACGATCATAACATCTGATTGTCTTGGAGAAGCTCTAAAGATCGTACCAAAACGGTCAAAGTCATAACGAGAAGCACCAGCAGCCATCATCTCAATACCACAACATGCAAGACCATACGTCATAGCCCATAGTGAGTTTGAACGACCCCAATTTACGATCTTATCAATAGAAGTAAGAGCTACCGGTAGCCCTCCATCTTGTGTATAATTTACTTTATGTTGTGCCATTCTAGCGCTCCTTTTTTCCATGCATATACAAATCCGATTGCTAAAAGAACAATAAACATGATCATTTCAGCAAAACCAAACCATCCAAGAGCTTTAAAATCAACTGCCCATGGAAACATAAATACAATCTCTACATCAAAGAGTAAAAAAAGTAATGCAAAAAGATAAAACTGAGGAGAAACCCTATTTGGTTGTTTTGTCACCTCTGGCCCACACTCATAAACTGAAAGCTTAATCTTTTCAGTATCTTTAGCAGCTAAAGCACGACTTGCTAAACGAGCGATAACAGTTGTCATCGTAAATGCACCAAATGTAATAACAAAAAGTACAAATACCCCAAAATACGGATTCGATGTTACTATATGATCCATATAACCTACCTTTGTGAGATATGAGTTAAATTTATAAAAATTATAACCCTTTGATATATTTGTCTTCTAATGTATGTCATTAGAAAAAACAGTTACTGCACTATATCAAAATGAAGATTAAAAAAAAGTTTTATAGTGATGAAGAAATAAGAAATGTCACTTATCGCAACATAAAAAAGACACAAAGTGAGCTTTTAGTGTAAAAAACCCATAGATTTTTCACCATCAAAGCTTGCATCGAGCTCTTTTAGTATCTCATCTTTAAAATCTTCAAAGGTGAAGATTGGTTCATCTTTTACTGCTACTTTGTAGGCTGTATTTTTTACAATTAAATGAATTTGTCCACCTGTAAGTGGGTACTCTGCTAAACGTTCAATACTAAAGTCACTCTCATAAGGTGCTTCTTTAGGTAACATTTTTTCCCATAGTTCATATCGTTGCTTTTGATCAGGCTTTTTAAACTCTATCTTATAATTAAATCTTCGAGAAAATGCTTTGTCAATATTTTCAAGAAGATTTGTTGTTGCTATTAACACCCCTTGAAATTTTTCTATCTGTTCTAAAAAAATATTTTGCATCTGATTATGCATTTGATCTGCACCAGTAATAGTTCCCGAACTACGTGCTCCTAAAAACTGATCTGCTTCATTTAACAATAAAATTGGTTCAGTTTTTGTTTTGTGACTCAACTCATAAAATGTATCAAAAATTTTACGTACATTTTTTTCACTCTCTCCTACATACATGGAGAGAATTTTTGAACAATCAAATGCAAGAACCTGACGTTTAAGAGATTTTGCCAAAGAGTATGCTGTCATAGTTTTTCCTGTTCCAGCTGCTCCATAAAAAATAATTCGTGCATCTATACCACTTTTTTTCTCTTTAATACCCCATGAAACTAAACGAGAAACAACCTCTTTATCCATCTGCAACATCAAATTTTCAAGTGTTTTGCGTGTTGCATCATTTAACACAACATCATCTAAAGATGTTTCACTTTCAACAAGTTCAAAAATATCTTGTTCAGCAACCAAAGCATTCAACTTTAATCGGGTAACTTTTTTTGTTTTTTGTGGATGGATAATACTTTGTAGAACCTCATCTACGATATAAAATGATCGTGATATTCCACCAAATGGGTTGAGCATCTCCTCATAATCAATAATACCACTACTTAAAAGATTTGATCCCTCTTCAAGTAGAGATCTGTTTTTAATTCTTTCATATTCATCAAGAGAGATAAGATCAATGAGCGTATTCATATCACGCAATGAAGCATCTGTTGCGCTATACTCTTCACGGAGAAGTGCTAAAAATATCACCTGTTCATAGTTGCTCATCTTTTTTTGTTTAAAAAACTTATCTAATACTAAACTTTCAGATGTTTGTGCAACTCTTTCTTCTATCCTCTTTTCTAATAGCTGTAACTTATTTTGAAGTCTATCAATACCCAAAGAGTGTTCATGAACATTTTGCCGAATAACACTCATTTTTTGATAGAGTTCTATACGAAAAAACTGATCTTGTAAATATTCTAAATGATCTGCATAAGGTTTAATATCTGGCAAATCAAGATCAAGTGTGCCATCTTCTAAAAGTTTTAAAAATGCCGGCGTTAGACCAACTGTTGTATTAAGAAGCTCCAAATGAGTTATTTCAGAAATTTTCATCGGGGTAAAACTATGTTGATGTAACCAACCTAGTTCGAGTAAATTTTTTATATTTTTTAAATAGTTTAGATGAGCATACTCTTTAACACTAAAAAGATCTTCAAGAAGTGTTAAAACTAAAATATCATCCTCACCATTAATATATTTTTTCGTTACATATTGTAAAATCTCTGCTTCTGTTGTACTACATTTTAGATGAACATAAATACTACTATGCTCGATATTCTTTGCTTCTAAAAAATCAACTAATGGCTTCAAATTTATCCTTAAAATTTATATTGTAATCCAGCTGAAACAATCGTTACATCACCCTCAGAAAATTTGCCATCAAGAGTGTCATTTTGCACATCTCTTGCATCATGCATAGAATATAATGCACTTATACCCACATTTATATGCTCATTATACTGATAACGTGCTCCAAGTGAAAACGAAAGTGTATCACTTCCTGGTAATTCAAAACTTAAACTGCTTTGAGGAATAGGAGACTCATCTATCACACAACCTGCCATTAAAGTCCATTGTTCAAGTTCTTGTGTTATACCTATTCGATATACTGTAGTATCTTTCCAATTTTTTGGTATAGGTGCATCAAAATATGGTGCAAGATTTCCAACATTTCCAACATAATTAAAATCAAGTTCTTGATATGCAGACCACATATCTCTTTCATATACTACTTCCACTGTTGTACTTGTATCAAAAGTGTAAGCTACAGCTAAAGAAGCTGTAGCTGGTAATGGCACGCTTACACTTACTCCACCATCATATTGTAACTGTGTGACACCATAAAGTTTCGCATTTCCATCAACTGTTAAATTCACTTTTGATCGATACGTTGCACCTATTTCTAATTGAGGAGTTGGTTTATATGCCAATGCAAGGTTGTATCCCAAATCTACACTTTCTCCCGTCATATCACGAGAAACCAATCCACTGCTTTGAACAACACCTGATGTATCTACTACTCGCAAACCAAATGCAATCGCCAAATGTTCTCCTAAAGGTATTGCCATTGTTGGATTAATCTCTACTATCTCCAATGTAAACTCTTGTGCATATTGTTGTGCTGGAGAATCTACCCAACGTTTTGTTAAGCCACCAGGTACATTAACACTTAAACCAACACGAACATTATTCTCTCCAAGTTTTGGTGATACATAATGTAACGCTGGAATAAAAAAATCTTCCGATTTTGAATCAAAACTCGAAGGAGTACCATTTGACACACTCCCCTCATAATGAACTTTTTGCAATCCTATATAAATCAAATCGGCTTCTAGTTGTTGTGCATCATCCATAAATACCATATTTGCTGGATTATAATATGCACTATCTGCACCATGACCATGAGCTATATTTGCTGCCCCAAGAGCAACACCATTAGTTGATACTTCAGGTATCTTATACCCACTAGCCATAAGTGCACTTGCCAAACATGCTGAAATTACCACAGACTTTTTCATATCTTTCTCCAATCCACAAGAGTCATTTGTCTATATAGTACCAAATTCTATACTATAAATTTATTATATAGAGATGATTTTATAAATTTTATATTTTTTTACCCATTTTAATAGCCAAATTGCTATAATGGGTTGATATAATTTAGGAGTTTGCTATGAAAACATTTTTAACCTCTGTAGTTTTAGGAGTCTTTTTACTCAGTGGATGTAATGATCCTGACACGCAAGTGCACACGCAAGTGCCTTATCAAGCTGGTGCGTATATAGTTTTTGATTCAGCCAATGGTGATATACCGTATCCAAACAATATCCTTTTTGCAGGTTCACAAGATACTACATTAAATATCCCTTATGATCCAAGTAGTAGTGATGCCCCTGTAAAAAGAGCATTAAATGCTCTTGACGGATTTTCAACATCTTCACCTATTACAGTAAGTTTTACAGGGGAAATTGATCCTTCAACACTTCCTCAAGGGTTGCGTGTTTATGAAGTTCAAGCAACTCCATTAGCTGCAACAGCAGGGATACCACTTGTACAAGGAATTACAAAAAAATTACAATTTGGTATCGATTATGTTGCGACAATCTCTAATAATAAGATTGTCATTCTTCCAATAAAACCTTTAAAGTCTCACCAAAACTATATGATCGCTCTAACAAAAGCTATCACAGATACGCAAGGCAATCCTATTGCTCCTGATATTGCTTCAGAACTTCTTTTACAAAATACTCCTTTAGTTGATGCACAAGGCAACCATACAACACTTGACATCACATCTGCAACACAGCTAGAAGGGTTACGTCAACTAACACAAGCGATGCTCGGATATGCACAAGCACAAGATGGACTTAATCCTGAAGATGTAGCAACTATTTGGACATTTCAGACACAAACCATTGGAACTGTCGCTCAAAAACTCAATGATGTAACTGTTTCAGCACAAATGCAACTCCAAGATACAAATCTCACTTCAAAGATGGTACTAACATTAGCTGGATATGACACTTCAGCAATGCAAGGTAATGCTGAGATCTATGCAGGTGTGTTGGGTGGTGTACCATACTATCTTGCAAAAGCAACATCAACGCACGACACAGCACCACTGACCCGTTCATTTGTCCAAAGCTCACCGACGGCACTTCCTGAACTTAATGCAACTGTAACGATCCCTGTATTAGTTAGTATCCCAAAAAATATGAGTATGCCTAGTGCTGGTTGGCCTGTTGTAATTTTTCAACATGGTATCACACAAGATCGTACAAATCTTCTTAGCATCGCTGAAGCATTTGCCTCAATAGGATATGCAGCAGTTGCAATTGATCTACCACTTCATGGTATAACAAACACACAAAATCCATTTTATATGGCATCACTTGAGAGAACATTTGATCTTGATCTTGTTGATAATACAACAGGGGCCCCAACTCCAGATGGCGTTATCGATCCATCAGGAAAACACTACATCAATCTTGCATCACTTTTAACATCAAGAGATAATGTACGTCAAACAACTGCTGATCTTTCAGCTCTTAAAAGTAGTTTTGGTGCAATTGTTGCGAGTGATGGAACAAAATTTGATCCAACACATGTAGCCTTTGTAGGACACTCTCTTGGAACTATAGCACCATTTGGTTTTTTTGCAACAAATGATTTAGAATCAGTAACACTTGCTATGCCAGGTGGAGGTATTGCTGAGCTACTCAACAATTCAGCAACATTTGGACCTATTATAGAAGCTGGTCTTGCACAAAATGGTATCATGAAAGGGAGTGATGCGTATAGTGCATTTATGTTGGCTACACAAACAGTACTTGATGATGCTGATCCTATCAACTACGCTATTGCTGTAGGGCAAAAACACAAAATATTTGCTATTGAAGTGGTAGGTGGAAATGGTAATCTTCCTGATCAAGTTATTCCAAATAATGTTGCAACAGCACCACTAGCTGGTACTGATCCACTTGTAGCCTACCTTCAAGCAACAACGCTTCAAGGTGCAACAGGTGAGTATATACAACCAAATAAAGTTGCACGGTATAACGTAGGAGATCATAGTTCTATCCTTGATCCTAGTGCTTCACTTGAAGCAACAATAAGTATGCAACAACAAACTGCTGGTTTTGTATATTCTCAAGGTACTGCTATCGCTATTCCTGATGCTACACTCTTAAATATGCAATACTAAAATAACAATCGCTTTACTCTTGAATAAAAGAGTAAAGCATTGCTATCTCTTTATCCCAAATAGATTCATCTATTGTCTCTAAAACTAGAGGGATATCATCCATACGCGTATCATTCATAATCATTCTAAATGCATCAAGACCTATCTCACCCTCTCCTAAAGAATGGTGTCTATCAACTCTGCTTCCAAGTGGTGGTTTAGAATCATTAATGTGCATACCACTAAGGTATTTAAAACCTACAATCTTATCAAACGCTTCCCATGTTGCATCATATGCTTCTTGTGTTCGTATATCATATCCTGCTGTAAACATATGACATGTATCAATACATACGCCAATTCTTGTTTTATCTTCTACTTTATCTATAATATGAGCAAGGTGTTCAAATTTATATCCAAGATTTGTTCCTTGACCTGCAGTATTTTCAATAACAGCTTCTACACCTGATGTTTTATCAAGCGCAATATTAATAGATTGAGCAATCAGATCAAGTGTTTTCTCTTCAACCTCTGCAACACGCAACGGATCTTTTTTCTCTTTTGCTGAAAGTTTTACTAAATGACTTCCTGGGTGAAAATTCAATTTTGTAAGTCCTAGAGTTTCACACCGTTGTAACTCATCAATAAAAGCATTTCTACTTTTGAGAAGTTTTTCCTCTTCGGGATGACCAAGATTTATAAGATAACTATCATGAGGTAAAATATGTTTTGCTTCAATACCACTTGCTTCAAATGCTTCAAACCATTTATCAAGTGTTTTAGCATCAAACGCTTTTGCGTCCCATCGTTTTTGATTTTTTGTAAAGAGTGCAAACGCTTTTGCACCAATATTTTGTGCATTTTCAAATGCCTTATATACACCACCACTTGCACTTACGTGTGCCCCTACAAATTTATTTACCATTTGCTATATCCTTTATCTTTATCAAAATATGATTTTTTCTATCTCTAAATACAGTTGCATGTGGTGTAACTGTATACTGTATAGAAACTTCACTATCATATACCTCTTGGATAAATCCCTCTTGCGTGTTATGCAAATTTATACCCTTATAAATAGGGCGAGATAAAAAGAGATTTTTCATTATTGTATCAGGATATGCACTATTAAGATACAGCTTATTAAATAAGGATTTGGATATACATCCTTCTTTAGAAACACATATCAGCCGTGCAATCTCAATACTTTTTACAACCTGTCCTGCCATATATAAATCAACTTTGACACTTTCATTGTTTTTATGTATATATGCAATATCTGAAAATTTTATCTTTGGGGTTTTTAGGATGAGAAGTTTTGGTGTATTTGAAATATACTCTTTTGTACTACAGCCACTCATTACAATAATGAGGGCTAAAAAAAAATACTTCATTAATCTATTGGTAAAAATTTACCACATTTTTTGGTAGCAGTACCACCAAACTCTTGTATCTTTACAGCTGTATTATTTTTTACAATAACTTGTCTTTTACACTCATCTTTTGCGATACACTCTTTATTTTCACATCCTACATTTTCTGGAACTTGTGCCATTGTTTCTCCTTTGTTTAAGTAAATTTTATTTAAATGCTCTATTTAATGCACAAAACAACGCTTTTATCGAAGCGATCGTTATATCATTATCGGCACCAACACCAAAGCAAGAGAGTACCTCTTTGCTTTGCACTTCTATATATGCTACAGCTTTTGCTGAGCTTTTATCACCACATGAATGTTCTGAGTATGATTTAATGGAAAACTTATTTTCATAATTTTGCATTAAAGCATTTTTACATGCATCTATCGGTCCGTTTCCTTCCCCTTTAGCTGTAATCTCTTTACCTTTATATCTATATTTGAGAGTACATTGTGATGTACCATCCTCTGTTGTTAAAGTAAAATCAATAAGTGATATATGCTCTTTTTGCTCAAAATACTCTTTTTTAAATACACCTAAAATCTCATCAGGAGTGAGTTCTCTACCTTTTTCATCACTTAAAGCCTGAACTGCACGACCAATCTCAGGGTGCATCGCTTTTGGTAGATGATATCCATAATTTTTCTCTAAAATATATGCAACACCACCTTTTCCAGACTGGGAGTTGATACGGATTATTGATTCATACGTTCTTCCAACATCAGCAGGATCAATTGGCAAGTACGGAACTTCCCAAAAAGGATCCTCTTTTGCCTGTTGGTATGCAAGACCTTTGTTGATAGCATCTTGGTGTGAACCTGAAAATGCAGTATATACAAGTTCTCCAACATATGGATGTCTTGGGTGTGTTGGAAGTTCTGTACAACGTTCAACAACATCTAATACTTCATTAACATCTGAAAAATCTAGTTGTGGATCAACCCCTTGTGTAAGCATATTTAACGCTAATGTAATAATATCAACATTTCCTGTACGTTCACCATTACTCAAAAGTGTTCCCTCTACTCTATCAGCTCCAGCCAAAAGTGCTAACTCCGTTGCTGCTATAGAAGTACCACGATCATTATGCGTGTGTGTTGAGATTAGGATATGCTCACGATTATCTAAATGTCTGCCCATCCATTCAATCTGATCTGCATATACATTTGGTGTTGCCATCTCAACTGTTGCTGGAAGATTAATAATGACTGGACGATCTTTTGAGATACCCCAACGAGCTGTTACTGCATTACAAATACGTGCTGCAAAATCAAGTTCTGTTCCTGTAAAACTTTCTGGTGAGTATTCTAAAAAAATCTCCCCATCATGTAAAGCTTCATATTTTTTTACTAAATCAACACCTTGTAATGCCAACTCTATAATCTCATCTTGCTCTTTTGCAAAAACAATCTTTCTTTGTGCAACAGATGTTGAATTATAAAGGTGCACAGTTGCTTTTTTAACACCACGCAATGCTTCAAATGTTTTAGCTATAAGGTGTTCACGAGCCTGGACTAAAACCTGAACAGTAACATCATCAGGGATAAGCTTATCATCTACAAGTTTACGTAAAAAATCGTATTCGATCTTTGACGCAGAGGGGAAACCAACCTCTATCTCTTTAAAACCGAGTTTGAGTAAGAGTGCAAAAAGTTCAAGTTTTTTCTCCATGTTCATAGGATTAATAAGTGCCTGATTACCATCACGCAAATCAACGCTACACCAACGTGGTGCTTTATCTATCACATTATCTGGCCATTGTCTATTTGGCAAATCTATTTTTGGATACGGTTTATATTTCCCTTTTGGGATACGATTCATCATTTTGAACCCTTTAGTAACTTGAATTTTTTAATAACACACTCTTACATTTGTTATTAAGTTTGGAATTATAGCGAATTTGGATATTTTAAAAAAGAGGAGAAGCAATTTAACAAAAAAGTTTAATCAAAAAAAGAGGATTCTCCCATAAAGGGAGAAAAAACTAACACTGATATGTAGTTTTAAATTCGTACGCTGTTGGACGACCTTCATCTGGCCATACATCACGCTCAAATCTGTAGTGTTGATACGCATCAATAAACTCTTGTGTAAATACAGGTTTAAGGAACTCATTATCAGCAATAAGACCTTCAAGTGCTTCACGAAGTGTATGTGGCATTTGAGGGATACCTTTTTCACGGATCTCATCAAGAGAAAGTTCAAATAGATCTTCATCCATTGGACCAACTGGTACAGTTTTATTTTTAATACCATCAAGTCCAGCCATCATCATTACTGCAAATGCAAGATAAGGACAAGAAGAAGAATCTGGGAATCTCATCTCAATACGAGTTGCTTTTTCACCTGCACCGTATGGAATACGACAAGCAGCAGAACGGTTTTGGCTAGAGTATGTAAGAATACTTGGCGCTTCAAAACCTGGAAGAAGACGTTTGTATGAGTTTGTAGATGGGTTAGTAAATGCTGAAACTGCTGCTGCGTGTTTGAAAATACCACCAGCATAGTTAAGAGCCATTTCACTTAAGTTACCATAATTTCCTTCTTTATAGAAAAGGTTTTTACCATCTTTCCATAGAGATTGGTGTACGTGCATACCATTACCATTGTCACCATAAAGTGGTTTTGGCATAAATGTAGCAGTTTTACCATTTAAGTGTGCGATCATTTTTACAACATATTTATATTTTTGAACATTATCAGCAGCACCAATGATGTCACTAAATACGATACCGATCTCACCTTGACCTTGAGCAACTTCGTGGTGCCCTAAAACAACTTCAAGACCAACTTGCTCTAAAACTTGCATCATCTCAGCACGTAAATCTACCATAGAATCAGTTGGTGCAACTGGGAAGTATCCACCTTTTGTTCCTGGTCTGTGACCTGTATTATACATATCTTCATATGTAGTATTTGAGTTCCATTCACCCTCTTCTGTATCTACTTTATATCCAGCTTCATTGATGTTATCAACAAATTGAACATTATCAAAGATAAAGAATTCATTTTCTGGTCCAAAGTATGCAGCATCAGCAATACCTTGCTCTTCAGCATATTTTAGTGCTTTTTTAGCGATAGAACGTGGACATCTTTCATAAAGATCACCTTTATAAATATCAAAAACATCACAAAATACAATGATCGTTGGATCAGCAGTAAAAGGATCTAAAAATGCTGTTGGAACATCTGGTTTTAAAATCATATCTGATTTGTTAATTGGTTGCCAATTTTCAATTGATGAACCATCAAATGGAAAACCATTAGTTAAGTTCTCTTCATTTACAGCACTCATACGGTATGTAAGGTGATGCCATGCACCTTTAATATCTGTAAATCTTAAATCTACAAACTCTACTCCATTCTCTTCACAAAATGAAAAGAACTCTTCTACATTATTAACAAATTTACCCATTCATAATTCTCCTGAAATTTATTCTGTATTAGTATAGCTGATTTATGAATAATACAAACTTTAAAATTGATTAAAATTTAGTCATTAATTTAAATTGTTTCATTAAGTGATAAATTTTAGAATTCTATCGTGAAAGTTGAACCTTTATTTTTCTTACTTTTGATTTTTAAAGAAAAATTGTGCAGTGCCACTATTTCTTGAACTAAAAAGAGTCCTAACCCTAATGAATTATTCCAACTGTTTGTTTGCACTCTATAAAACTTCTCTGTTATCTTTTTTAGTTCATCTTCTGCGATTCCTACCCCTGTATCTTTTACAACAAGTTTTTCACTTGAAATGCGAACTATTACTTCATCTTCAGAATATTTAAAAGCATTTTCTATAAGATTTGTTATAACAATACCAAAGAGTGTTGGATCTACCTTTATAACTGTATCTTTATCACCTTCAATATCTATTTCTTTATAAGGATAAGTTATCTCTAATCCTTGAATTGACTCTTCTACCAGGTTATAAAGATTTACCTCTTTTGTTTGTATATTTTGCTGTTGAGAATCAAGCTTTATAGAGAGTCGAAGCGTATCAATAAGACTAGAGAGTTTTAAACCATTATTATAGATCTTTTTTAAAAACTTTTTTCGTATTGAATGGTTGAGATCCATATCTTCTAAAAGTGTTTGTGAGTACCCATTAACAACGGCAATGGGGTTTTTAAACTCATGAGAGATAGCAGAGATAATATCATCTTTTTGTTTATTAAGAAGTTGTAGTTTATTTGTATATTTCTCTTTTTGTTTATCTTTTTTGACAAGGATTTGTGATACTTTTGTCAAAAGGTGCGTTATATGTTCAAACTCATCAGAAAAATTTGATGTTATATAGGTCGATTTTTTCTTTTTTGTTAGCGATTTTAAAAAAGCAACTATCTTGTCCATCTCATATTGAACTTGTTTGTTTAAGCGATAGCTTGTAACCATAAGTGCTATAAAAAAGAGTATTAAAACAAGTATTATCTTTATACCAAGTGCATAGATGGCATCTGTAACTCCAACCAACTCTTTTGCCACTCGTATATAGTATGAAGTATGCTCAGTATGATACTTGCGTGCAACATAAATATACTCTTTGTTGAGTACCCTAGATTTACGAATACTTGTGCCATAGAGTGTTTTATCAGCATCAAGTATTTCAGGTTCATACCGTTGATTTTGTAAATCTTCTGAATTTTTATGAGAATCAGCAATAACATCACCCTTACCATCTATTATAGTAAGGCGTAGTCCATCTAAATCATCTTGGATACGAGCTGATAGTATATCAATTGCAGTATTTGGATCAATAGCATAAGAAAGAAGTACTATATCCTCTTTTAGTGCCTCTTTAGTAGATTGTGTATAATATTCATAAAGCCAATAGTAGATAATCCCACCCACTATAAAAAAAAGTGCTAAAAACAACACTAAGAACTTTCTAAAAACTATTTGATGTAGTTTTAACACTTTTGGCTCCTTAGAAGGATACACTAGTTATGAAGATTTCCACCTAGTTTAATATATACAAGCAAATTTGCAACACTTATCGCTCGTCCTGCTATCTTTTCACTTTTGCGTAATGCTTTAAGCATTTTATGAAATTTTTCAAAACTTGATGCAGCACTCTCTGCTTGAGAAACAAGTTTACGTTCAATCATCTCATACAGATCATCTGCTTTATTCTCTTCTATCAAAACATCTTCATACATCTCTTGGATCTCATCAGCATCTTCTACACGCATCATCTCAATAGATGTTTTAATAGCCTTAACTGTCGATGTTTGCATTGGTACTGTATATTCATTAATAGTTGCTACATCCAACTCTTTACATACAGCACTAAATCCACGTATAAAACTGCGTGTATTTGAACATGCTCGAGCGATCTCGTTTGTTATTTTAAAGTACGCTACTACTTGACGTAAATCACGTGCTTCTGGTGTATATAGTGCTAAAATTTTAATAATTGCATTATCAATATCATCTGTTCGTGATGAGATATTTTTAATATAGTTGCGTGCTTGAGAAAACTTCTGTTCATCACACTCTTTTAATGCTTCTAAAATCAACTCATTTGAGCGAACAAGATCTTCACCTATTGCAATAATCTTATCCCGTACTTCTTGTAAGTTTGCTTGAAATGTTGGTAACATTATCCAAATCTCCCTGTAATATAATCTTCTGTTTGTTTCTCTTTTGGATTTAAAAAGATATTTTCTGTTTTATCATACTCTATCAAATCACCCAAGTACATAAAAGCTGTATAATCACTAATACGTGAAGCTTGTTGCATATTATGTGTTACAATCGCTATACTTACTTCATCTTTGAGCTCAACAATAAGCTCTTCAATAGCTCCTGTTGAGATAGGATCGAGTGCTGATGTTGGCTCATCAAAAAGTAAAACTTCTGGTTTTACTGCAACAGCTCTTGCAATACATAAACGTTGTTGTTGTCCACCTGAGAGTCCCATTGCAGATTTATCAAGTCTATCATGTACCTCTTTCCACAGTGCACTCCCTTTGAGTGCTTTTTCAACACGATCTTCAAGCTCTGTTTTGTTTTTGATCCCTGCAATGCGTAATCCGTACGCAACATTATCAAAGATACTCATTGGAAAAGGTGTTGGTTTTTGAAAGATCATTCCAACTTTTTGGCGAAGTTCGATAAACTCATTCTCTTTTTTAATCTCTAAAATATTTTCATATTTTCCTGTTTCAAAATTGAGTAGATCAATCTGTCCGTCATATCTGTTTCCAGGATAGAGATCATGGATTCTATTCATTGAGCGAAGGAGTGTTGATTTTCCACATCCACTAGGTCCAATCAATGCAGTGATCTTATTTTGCTTTATTGGAAGCGTAATATTTTTAAGTGATGGATGATCCACACCTGCATAAGTAAAAGAGAATTTTTTAATGTTCATTACTGCCATAGTTTCTATCCTTATTTTTTATTGCGTGTTATAAATCTACCCGTAAGGTTAATGATAAGAACCATCACGGTTAAGATAAAAGATGCTGCCCAAGCAAGATCTCTACTCGATTTTTCTGGTTCATTTGCCAAATCATAAATACTTACTGTAAGTGATGGAAAACTCTCAGCAAGATTAAGGGAAAAATAGTTACTTGTTTCAGAAGTAAACAATAATGGTGCTGTCTCACCAATAATACGGGCAAATGCAAGTAAAATACCAGTCATAATCCCAACTTTTGCAGCTTTTACCACAATATCAAGGATCACTCTATATTTTGATGCACCCAAAGCGATACCTGCTTCACGCAATTCTCTAGGTACTAAAGAGAGCATATTATCTGTTGTATTTATCACAACAGGTATCATCATTATAGCCAAAGCTATTGCACCTGCATACCCACTTGTTCCACCCGTTGGCACTACAACAAATGCATACACAAAAGCTCCAATAACAATAGAAGGAGCACTCATCATAATATCACTTAAATCACGAATTATAGAAGCGTATCTTCCTCGTCCATACTCTTGTATGTAGATCCCTGCTGTCATCCCAACAGGAATTCCGATCAAAGATGCAAGTCCAGCAAGAATAAATTGTCCAATAATAAGATTACGTAAACCACCATTAATCAAATCATTAAGAAAAAGACTAAAATGGAATGAACTCAACCCTTTGATAAAAAGTGTGATTAAAATCCAACCTAAAAATCCCAATCCAATAAGTGCTGAGATAACAGAAAGTGCTAAAAATATTTTATTTACTACCAATCGCATTATTTAGCCTTTTTCAAAAAGTAAAATTTTGCAAATGAGATCACTGCAAATGAGATCACAAAAAGGATAAGTGCTAAATAAAAGAGTGCACTCTCCCCTAAGCCACTTGATTCACCAAAGTTATTTGCCATCGCCACAGGTATTGAGACTGTAGGATCAGTAATCTTATGTGGTAAAACAAAGATTGAACCAATCAAAAATGCAACAGCCATTGTCTCACCAAGTGCACGACCAAGTGCTAGTATGATAGAACCTATAATCCCAACTTTTGAATATGGAAAAATAATATCTTTAATCACTTCAAATTTTGTTGCACCCAGTGCATATGCTGATTCTTTTAGTACTGATGGTGTTGTATTCATACTATCTCTTGTGATAGCTGCCATAAATGGTAAAATCATAACACCAAGTACCAATCCTGCTGTAAGTAAAGAAACCTGATATCCACCAACTAAATCAGCAACTATCGGAGCAAAATAGTATAACCCCCACATACCAAAAATAATACTTGGAATAGCTGCAAGAAGCTCAATGGCGATACCTACAATATAGGAGATATTTTTTGGTGCTATCTCTGCTAAAAATACTGCAATCCCCATTGCAATAGGAAGTGCAAAAACAAGTGCTATTATTGTTGTAAGAAGTGTTCCTACAATAGGAACCAAACCACCATAAACGGTAGTAGTCTCAGCTTCATCATCTTCATCTTCCAAAAGCATTTCATCTTCATCTGCAATATCATCTTCGTCGACTATTGCTTCATCATCTTCATCTGCAATAGCCTCATCATCCTCATCACTGATTGTATCATCTTCAACAGCTTCATCATCAGTTTGTTGTGTAGCAGGAGCATTCAATACAACCTCTTTGTTCCAATCAGGATTTGTTAAAAAATCAAATCCAAACTGATCGATAGCAGGTTTTGCAGATGTATATAAAGTGATAAAAATACCAACAAGTATGATAAACACCAAAGAAGCACTCGAGAGGGAAAGCTTTTGAAAGATTTTTTCCATAGATATACCTAAAATTTAAAGTTTGGTTTTATTTGTATAATTATAGTCTATTTTAATTACAAAGAGATTACAAAAAGAGAAGTTAAGAGGAAAAAAGTGGGTAAAAAGGGATTATTTAATCCCTTTTTCTGCCCAATATTTTCTAATTTTATCAGTTAAAGAGTCTGGTAATGGTACAAAACCTAAGCTTTTAGCTATATCTTGACCATTTTTATATGCCCAGTCATAAAATGCTGTTACTTTTTTATCCATTGCAGGTTTCTCTTTTGGAACCAAGATAAATGTTGCAGCTACCATTGGGTAAGATGAAGCACCTTTTGGATCTGCAATCACAGCATAAAAATCTTTTTTAGGGTTAAGCGCTGCTTTTGCTGCTGCTGCTTGAAAGTTTTTCAACTCTGGTTTTACATATTTGTGTGCTCTATTTTCTAATGTTGCCATTACAATACCATTATTTTTCGCATCTGCAAAATCGATATAACCTACAGAGTATGGTGTTTGTTGTAAAAGGGCTGCAACACCTGAGTTAGTTTTTCCACCAATATGGTGATCACCAGGCCAACTCACAGATTTTTTAGCACCAAATTTTTTTCTCCATTTTTTTGATACTTTTGAAAGGTAGTATGTAAAATTATATGTTGTACCACTTCCATCTGCACGGTGAACAAATGTTAATTTTTTATGTGGAAGTTTTATACCTTTATTTGGTTTTGCAATGATTGGATCATCCCAATACTTTACACTACCATCTGCAATAGCAACAACTGCTGCACGAGAAAGTTTTAAGTTTGTAATACCAGGAAGGTTATATCCCATTGTAATAGCACCCACAACAGCAGGGAACTGATAAAGACCATTTTTCTTTAATACTTTAGGGCTTAAAGGTTTATCACTTCCGGCAAAATCTACTGCACGAGCTTTTGCATCTTTGATACCTTTAGAAGAACCTTTTTTAATATAGTCGATTTTAATACCTGTTTCTTTATTGTATGCTTTAATCCATTTTTGATATACACTATATGGAAAAGAAGCACCACTTCCTTTAATAACATCATTTGCACTTAAACTTGCAACCAGCACAGAAGATGCTAAAGCGATTGTAATAACCTTTGTCATTTTTCAACCTTTATTTTTAGATGGTAGAAGTATAGAACACTTTTATTACAAAATGATTACAAATCTATCTTGCCTATTATAAATAATTTAAAAGTATACAACTTAGCACATTAGCACAGTTTTATAATTATTTTATAAGTTGCTTTTCTCTATACTCCAAATATTAAATAAGAAAAACTAATATGGAAACATTAATGAAACAATCTGTTAAAAAAACACACAATGGACTATCTATACAATTTTTAGGAACTCTCAAGAAACAACAAGTGGTCTCCATGGTACAAAATTGTGCACAAGGAAAGTGTAGTTGCATGAGTCCACAAACAAAAGAAAAAATAAAAGATATGAAAATTAATGAGCATGATGAAGAGTTATCACTAGAACTCGTAGGAGATGTTACAGTAGAAGAGATCACTCAAGCCTTACAAAACTCCAAAGTACTTAACAATGACTAGCATACAAAAATTTTTTCATTACGGAGAAGATGTTAGTGGATATGATGTTCCTGTTTTAAATGAAAGAGAAGCTCGTGCGGCAGCTGCTATTTTATTTGTTGGTGCATTTTTAGGACTTATGAATGGTATTATGCTTCAAACAGCTATATTTTCAAAATATTTTGTAACTTTTTTTGCTATTGATTTTACCATACGAATTATTCAACCAAGATATGCTCCAAGTTTACTTTTAGGACGTTTTTTTGTCCAAAACCAAACACCTGAATATGTTGGTGCAGCTCAAAAACGTTTTGCATGGGCTCTTGGATTTATCCTTGCATGGCCTATGTTTTATTATCTTGTTATAGATTTTCAACCAAATCCTATAAAAGTACTTGTGTGTATATTATGTATGTTGCTTCTGTTTTTTGAAGCTGCATTTTCTATATGTTTGGGATGTAAAATCTTTAATCTTATAAAAAAAGAAAAAGCTACCCATTGTCCAGGAGGTGTATGTGAAATACGCACAAAAGACCCCATACAAACATTCACACCTTTTCAAAAAATCATAACAGCCATAACAGGATTTTTACTTTTATATGGCACGTATGCCTATTTTACAAAACTGCCAGATAAAACATTTTTTACTAAAAAAATGAAACTCCTTATGATGAGTGATGAACAGATCCAAGCATTAGAAGATGCAGCAGCTGATGCAGAATTTGAAAAAGATGATTTTTAAATAACTTGATTTGTAATCATTTTGTAATCAATATAGATTACACTTTCATTATCAAAAATTAAGGACATCACAAATGAAAAAAATCATTTTATCAACTTTAGCAAGTGTTACGTTAGGTTCACTTTGTGCTTCAGCTACAACATTCTATCAAGATGAAAATGGTCAAGTCTTCACAAAACCTGCACAAGGTCGAACAGAGATAAAGACATCAACACCTGTATTTGCAAAAGCTTCAAAACTTAAATTTTCTGGTGTAACATATTTAGGATATGTATATGATGATTATAAAACTGATACTGCGAGAGTTGATTATAAGAGTGATACTTCTGATTTTGAGATCCGTCGTGCATATCTACAACTTAAAGCATACCTTTTAGATGATCCAAAATCGTATTTTCGTGTAACGTATGACCTTCATAATGATGGTGGAAGTATGGATGTACGTGCAAAATATGCATACCTTTATTTAAATGATATTTATAAAAATACTGGCGTTGAGATCGGTCTTGCACACCGTCCTTGGCATGATTATGAAGAACACAATGCTTGGTTATACAGAAGTATCTCTAAAGTACTTATTGAAGATAAAAAATCTGGTCCAGATCTTTCAAACTCTGCTGATTTTGGAATAATGTTTAAAACTCGAACACAATATTTTGATGCTGATTATGGTCTTTTTAGAGGTGAGGGATATCATAGTAACGGAAACAACGGTACAGGTTTAAGTTTTGAATGGAGAGCAACAGCACACCTTTTAGGTACATCATCGCACCACCATCCAGAAAAAAATACATACTGGGATGCATCTTTCTACGGTCAGTACAATAAAGATCACAAAACTATTGCAGTTGGTACTCTAAATGAGACACAAGATCTTGTTTTTGGTGGCTTACATACTGTATATAACCAACCAAATTTCCTTGTAGCAGCACAATATGTAAAATCTTTAGACACATCTGATATTGCAAATAATGTTTCACTTCAAGCTGGTTCTGGTTACTCTGTAAACGCACAATACAGAATGGGTGCAGATAAAGAATACAGCCTACTTGCTCGTTACGATTCATGGACTCCTCAAGCCGTAAACTCTGCTGATGAAAAAGAGAACAGAAGTTACATTCTTGGTGGTGCATGGAAACAAAACCATAATGTTGAATGGGTAGCAAACGTTATTGTTACAGATAATGAAGCAGGCAGTGCCAAAGAGGTTGAAAATGGCACACAATATATGCTTACAGCAGAAGTTAAGTTCTAACCACACATATTTCACAAATTTCATTTCTCCTTTATTTGATACTAAAGCCTTTTGGCTTTAGTTACCAAATAGCGCACCCTTTTTCCCCTTTTTTTGCAACACTAACCTTTAGAGAAACTTTTAGATAAGTACTGCTATAATCTTGCAAGTTTATACAAAGGTTTTATATGGAAAATCGTTCTTATGATTTTGAACAGCTCAAATCAGCCGTACGTGCTGAAGGTTTACTTGAGAGAGTTCCTGTTCGTGGTTCTATTGAGATGATCGCTATCATCTTAAGTTTAGCAGTCGTCTATTATTTTGTTATCAATTGGCAAGAGTATAACTTTCCTCAACCTTGGGGTGCTATTGGTTTGGGAGCTGTAATGGCTTTGATCTTTACTCGTGCTGTTTTTGTCTCTCATGATGTGCTTCATACCCAATACTTCAAAAACAAAACATTTTCATTTCGTATCAGTTACCCTTTTGCAGCTATCATACTTTCAAACTCTCCATCATGGTGGGATTTTAAACACAATATCAATCACCATACATGGTGTAATGTTCCTGAAAAAGATGAAGATATTTTAGCAATGGATGGAGCATTTACTCCTACACATAAAGGAGATAAAGCGTGGCTAAGAAAAACAAAATATCTTGTGTTTTGGGGTGCGATGTTTTTTATGTATCCAGCATTTATTGTTCAATCATATAACTTTGTTATCAAAAAGAAAAAATGGTTTGAACTTTTTATGATGCTTTTACATTGGCCAATTATCTGGGGTCCAATCTTCCACTTCTTACCATTTAATGAAGCGCTTATTACCTATTTAGCACTCAACTTTATCCTAAGCCCTTGGCTTGCATTTGGTTTTATTACAAATCATCTTGGATGTGAAGTTTTTGACAAAGAGGTTGGTGAAAAACTTGGCTGGATGGAGCTACAAATGAGAACATCACGTTCACTAACAGGTGGAAAATTTATCCACTGGTTCTATGGAGGACTCAACACGCAAATAGAACACCACCTTTTCCCAAAAGCACCACGTTTTAATCTTTTAAAGATCCAAAGAATGACACGCGAGTTTGCAGCACAAAATAATATTAAGTATTTTGAGACAACTGTAACAGAAGCATATGTTCAAATAAATGATGTGATTAAAAAGTATTAAGCAAAGGAGCTTCCAAGAGCAATACTTGGAAGCTTATATAAAAGAAGAAAAAAAGAGTATAAAAATACTCAAACGTTATCTACACGCCATCTACACGCAACACTTTTGTTTTTCCTACCATAAGATCTATTGTCATCACAATTCTTTTAAATACAGATTCTTGTCTATACTCAAGATTATGTTTTTTACAAATATCTTTTACAATTGGTTGCATCTTCTGATAAAATGAGTGTGGCATATTTGGAAAGAGATGGTGTTCTACTTGATAGTTTAAAAATCCATGCAAAAAGTCGATAAAATCACTTCCTGTATTGTAGTTTACACTTCCCATAATTTGACGTAAGTAGTACTCACCTTGTGATTTGTGTGGTGTAGAAAACTGATAAATATCCTCTGCAGAGTGATTTGGTACAATAACCAAAAATGAATGAAGATTTGCCCATGCTTCAGCAAGTACTAAAAAGCCAAATACAGTCCCTACAGCACTCCATCCCCACGGTAAAAAGAGTAATGGTAAAATAACAAACTGCACAACACCATAAGGCAATAAATACTCTTTCCACAGCTCTTGACCTTTTTTTGTAAATGGTGACCATTCATAACTTTGATTACGTACATCATTCATACATTTATTGTCTTTATTTTCCAAAATACGTTGCGTGTTTGGCGCATAATACGCAACTTTCCAAAATGCAGCAAAAATATAGATAACAGCATATTTCATAAACATTGGGATTTTTGCTTCATGGAGCCATTCTAAGTTTTTTTCAACGTTATCTGGATCATCAAGCTCACCTAAATGGTAGTGGTGCATAATATTATGCTCATAAACCCATGCGTCTGGTTTGATCCAATCTAACCAATCGATATATCTTCTATACCCTTTTGCAAATCCTGCTTTTGTATATTTTTGTGGAATATTTGGTACTTTATCATACGCACCGTGTAAAATAGGATGTGCTACATTTGCCCAACGTGCTACATTTCCAACACCTATTAAAATAGCACCCACTACGCCAAAAAACCAAAACCAAAATCCATCTACACTTGAGATTGCAGTATATGCAATCATTATAAAACCACTAAGTGTTGATGCCCAGCCCCAACGCTCAAGCTTTAAAAGATGTTGATAATCCTCTTCTCCAACCTCTATTGTTTTTTTAATCTCATCAATATCCTTACAAAGTTGCTCTTGATCAACCTCTTCGTATGGCGTATATTGATGTTGCTGTTTTTCTTGTGACACATCTACCCCTTATAATAATTATTTAATCATATTATAGAGTATCTATACTTAAAAACAAAGGCAACTTTTTACGGCTTAATAGAATATAAATACCATTTTGGATAAAATAGCAATAATTAAAACTGGAGATTTTGAATGGATGCTGCCAAAACTATTTGGATGAATGGAAAATTTGTTGCATGGGATGATGCTAAAGTACATGTTTTAACACATACTATCCACTACGGAAATGGTGTTATTGAGGGAACAAAAGCGTATAAAACAGATAAAGGATATGCAATTTTTCGTTTAAACGATCATACAAAACGTTTAAAAGAGTCTGCAAAAATGACACTTATTGATATCCCTTACAGTGTTGAAGAACTTAATGAAGCACAACTTGAACTAATCCGTCAAAACGATTTTACGGCTGACAATGTTTATCTTCGTCCTTTTGCATTTTTAGGATATGGTGTTATGGGACTTTATCATAAAGATGCTCCTGTTGAAACAGCTGTTGCTGCATGGGAATGGGGAGCATATCTTGGTGAAGAGGGGATGAGAAAAGGTATTCGTCTTAAAATTGTTTCCATGACACGCCCTGCAAACACTTCTAACATGGGTAAAGCCAAAGCTACAGCTAACTACCTTAACTCTCAAATGGCAAAATTTGAAGCGATTGACTGTGGCTACGATGAAGCCTTACTTCTTGATGACCAAGGGTATGTTGCAGAAGCTAGTGGTGCTGCATTTTTTATGATTAAAGATGGTGAGATCATCACACCACCAAGCGATAATGCACTTGCATCTATCACACAAAAAACAGTTATTGAGATGGCTGAAGATATGGGTTATACTGTAACACGCAGACGCATCACTCGTGAAGAGGTATATGTTGCAGATGAAGCATTCTTAACAGGAACAGCTGCTGAGATCACACCTATTGCTGTTGTTGATGCAAGAGAGATTGGCACAGGAAGTCGTGGAGAGATCACAGAAAAGATCCAAAGTGGATACTTTGATATCGTATTTGGAAGAAATCCAAAATATGAACACTACCTTACATACGTTTAATCGTATAGTTTAAAATATAATACAAGGAACGTCACCAATGGCATCAGATATGAACGACTACTTTAACAAGAAAAAAAGTGAGTCACAAGGTTTTAAAAAACAAGAATCAAATAATCAAACACCACCTAAAACTCCGCAACCACCAAAAGTTAATTTTAACCTTGGTGGGAACACTGGAGGGGTTCTGTTTTTTCTTTTTACACTCGTTATCCTTTTAATGGTTGCTAAACCATTTACAATTATTGAAGAGGGGCAACGTGGTATTTTAAGTACAAACGGGAAATACAGCGATCAAGCACTTTTACCTGGTCTACACTTTATTGTTCCAGTGATCCAAAAAGTGTATATTGTTGATACAAAAGTTCGTATCATCAACTACACTTCACGCATAGAAGCAACAACAAATGCAGGATCAGGGATCATCACAAAACCAGCCGTTACTGTTTTGGATAAACGTGGTTTGCCTGTTGGTATAGAACTTACAGTTCAGTACCGTCTTAATGCACAGTTTGCTGCACAAACTATATCAAACTGGGGATTTAGCTGGGAAGACAAAATTATTAATCCTGTTGTACGTGATGTTGTTCGTAATGTTGTTGGTAAGTATGAAGCAGAACTTTTACCACGTGAGCGTAATACCATTGCAGCTGCTATTGAAGAGGGGATCAGAAAAAATATCGAATCTCTTAAAAATTCCCCTGCAATTTTACAATCAGTACAACTGCGTGAAATTGTACTGCCACAAAAAGTAAAAGAGCAAATAGAGCGTGTACAACTTGCAAAACAAGAAGTTGAACGTGCACAACAAGAAGTACAACGTGCAAAACAAGAAGCACTCAAACGTGCAGCAGAAGCTCGTGGTGTTGCTGAAAAAGCACGTATTGAAGCTCAAGGTAAAGCAGATGCTATCACTATCGAAGCAAAAGCAAAAGCACAGGCAAATGAAGTGATCGCTCGTTCATTAACACCAAGACTCTTACAACTCGAACAGATCAAAGTTCAAAATACTTTTAATGATGCACTTCGAGTTAATAAAGATGCAAAAATCTTCTTAACACCTGGAGGTTCAACACCAAATATCTGGGTTGATATGAAAGACGCAAAACAAAGAACAACGGCACGATAAATGGTAGAAAATATTGTAAATAAAGTAGACTGGGATAAACAAGAGCTTCTTCCTGTGATTGTCCAAGAGAGCACAACAAACGAGGTGCTTATGATGGCATATATGGATAAAGAGGCACTACAACTCTCTTTAGAGACAAAAATAGCACACTACTTCTCACGCTCCAAACAGCGTATTTGGAAAAAGGGTGAGAGCAGTGGGCACACGCAAGAGATAGAATCATTTTTTATCGATTGTGACAATGATACGCTTTTAATCAAAGTCAAACAAAATGGTGTTGCGTGTCATACAGGGCGTAAAAGTTGTTTTTTTACAGAATTAACAACTAATAAGAGTGTTCATGATGTAGAGATCAACACGCAAGAAGCGTATGGTGTTATCGATACACTCTACCACACAATCCAAGAGAGAAAACACGCAGATCCTCAAACATCTTGGACAGCGAAGCTCCTCTCTAAAGGGGAAAATACTATCTTGAAAAAGGTGGTAGAGGAAGCAGGAGAATACTGTTTCGCACACAAAGATAATGATGAAGATGAGATGATCTATGAAGCTGCTGATTTAACATACCATATGCTTGTAGCTCTAGCTTCTAAAAACATCTCTCCAGATAGAATCAAACAAGAGTTAGCACGTAGATTTGGTATGAGTGGTATCGCTGAAAAAAATGCGAGGAAAGACTAAGTGAAAGAGAAACTCACTGCCTTTATAGATGCACTTAATCTTTATGATTATCTCTTCTTCGGTGGTGTGTTTTTCGTATTTTTACTTTTTATACTCATTACTATCTTACTGAGAAAACATATTTTTCTTGCTCTTTTGTTTTTACTTAGTGGTTTTACACTTGTACTTCTCTCTCCTACACTGGGATATAAAGAGTTTCACACGTATTTATATAAAAACAAAATCACTCTTCTTTCATACAAAAAGCTCCATTTTAGTGATGCTGTAGTTATAGAAGGTAATCTTACCAACGAATCAAAATTTGATTTTACAGAGTGTACTATTTATGCTAGTGTATTTAAAGTAACAAAAAACAAATACAAAAACATCCTTTATAAACTTAAGCCATTGAAAAAAATGACGATAGTACAAACAGATATTAAGAAAAAACAAACACGTTACTTTAAAATGATCATCGATCCATTTACTTATGAAAAAGATTTTAATGTAACAATAGGATCATTATGCAGATAACAGCACTCAACTACTGGCACTTTCTTGCACTTACTATTATCTTTTTTCTTTTTTTAGGTGGTGTTGTTTCAGCAATGAACAAAAAAAACAGTTCCTATCGCTATCCAATGATCTTTTCTGTTGCTCTTATCAACCTATTTTTAGCAATCTTTTCTGTCATTATAGTAGATAAATATACTAAAGAGGTTTCCTTACATAAACTCAAAAACAAACGCCTTTTAAGTACAGAACAAATTGTATATTCAGGTGTTGTACGAAATGATGGAGACTACCCTGTTGGTAAAGTTGTACTTGAGATTAAGCTTGTAAATAAAGGACACGCAACAGGCAATGTCAAAGGGGGCAATTTTTATAAGGCAACGGGATTTTTTGACTTTTTTTCTGAAGGGTTTAATGCACGTTCAAAACCTCAAACACTTACAAAAAAATTTATTATTGCTCGAAATCTACAACCTGGCCACATTAAAATGTTTCGTGTTTATTTCAAATATCCACCCTATTTTTCCAATGTAGCACAATTTCTTAAAGTAAAAGCAGATACAAATTACAACAAATAAAAAAGTTAGTACTTCAATCCTACCTTTTTAAGTGCTTTGTTTATATGACGTATTTGCTGGTTTTTATCTTTACACCATTGTGGTGCTAAAAGTGAATCATCATCAATCCCTGCTGTAATGCGTTGCACACTTACATCATTTGGTTTCATCTGTATAGCTTTAACAAGCGTATCGATGTAGAGTTCTTCTGTTATAGGGGTAAATTTCTTACGAAGAAAATCATTTGCTAATGCTGTACGTTTTACAACATAAAGTGGATGATATTTTACAGAATCAATCCCCCAACTATACGCCTCTTGAGCAGTTTGTAGCATCATAGTCTGATCTTCATCAGGAAGCCCAAAAATCAGGTGCCCACATACATTAAGCCCAGCTTCTTTAGACTTTATGATCCACTCTTTTACATTTTGAGCATTATGCCCACGATTGATCTTTTGGAGTGTTTCATCATATACAGATTGGATCCCAAACTCTATCCATATCTCTTTTGTTTTAGCAAGTTTGCTTAAATATTCAAGAGTCTCTTCGGTAATAGAATCACTGCGTGTTCCAATGCTAAGCCCTACTACATCATCAAAACTCAGTGCTTTTTCATAAAGTGCTTTGAGTGTTTCAAAAGGAGCATAGGTGTTTGTAAACGATTGGAAATACACAAGAAACTTTTGTGCTCCATACGCTTCTCTTTGACGTGTTGCAATAGTCTTAAACTGAGTCTCAAGTTGTTGTAGTTGTTTTTCTAAAAAAGGGTTGTGTGTTGAATTGAGATTGAGATGAAACCCTTTAAGCTCAACAACTTCATCCGTTGATGCAGAAAACGAGTCGTTTTCACAAAACGTACACCCACCCTTTGCTACAGTTCCATCGATATTAGGACATGTAAAACCAGAAATATTGATACCAACTTTATAAACAGTAGTATCAAACTTCTTGCGTAAATAAGAACCAAAAGTATATATCTGTTGCATTAAACGATATATTTACCTGTAAAACATGCCGTACAATAGTTCTCATCACCAACTTCAGCGTTTACACTGCGTAAAAGTGATGCTTCATCAAGATATGCTAAAGAATCAGCTTCAATAAACTCACAAATCTCTTGAGTAGACATATTTGATGCGATAAGTTTCTCTTTATCTGGCGTATCTACACCATAAAAACATGGATCAGTTGTTGGAGGTGAAGAGATACGCATATGTACTTCTGATGCACCTGCTTCTTTTAACATACGGATAATACGTTTAGATGTTGTTCCACGAACAATAGAGTCATCCACAACAATAACACGTTTTCCTTTAATGATATCTGTCATTGGAGAGAGTTTCATCTTCACTTTAAGATCACGCATCTCTTGTGTTGGTTCAATAAATGTACGACCGATATAATGATTACGCATTATACCCATCTCATAAGGGATACCACTCTCTTGTGCATAACCAATAGCAGAAGGAACACCACCATCAGGAACAGGGATAACCAAATCAGCCTCTACAGGAGCTATGCGTGCTAACTCTTTACCCATATTTTTGCGTGTTTCATATACAGACTGACCAAATACAGAAGAGTCTGGACGAGCAAAATAGACATATTCGAAGATACAATGTTTTGGTGTAGGTTCAAAAACTTTAATACTTTGTGGAGCTTTTCCCTCTTCAAAAACAATCAATTCACCTGGTTCAACATCGCGAATATATGTTGCACCAACAAGATCAAATGCACACGTCTCACTTGCAACAATATAACCACCATTTTCCAAGCGACCAAGGCTCAAAGGTCTAAAACCGTGTCTATCACGCATAGCAAACATCTTTGTTCTACTCAAAAATACAAGTGAAAACGCACCTTCTATCTTTTGTACTGCATCGATAATACGATCAAGAAGTTTATCTTTTTGGCTTTTTGCTATAAGATGGATAAGATTTTCTGTATCCATAAATGTTTGAAAAATTGCACCACGTTCAATAAGTTTGTTTCGTACCTCTTCGGCATTTGTAAGGTTTCCATTATGCACAATTGCCATCTCACCAAGATCATAACGAGCAAATACAGGCTGTGCATCCAAAATAGAATCATCTCCAGCAGTAGAGTAACGCGTATGACCTATGGCACTTTTACCTTGAAGTGTTTTGAGGTTTTGCTCATTAAAAACTTTCAGTACTAAGCCACGATCCTTGATTGTATGTACTTTTTGTCCATCTGCTGAACTAATACCAGCAGCCTCTTGACCACGATGTTGTAAAGCATGAAGAGAAAAGTACGCCAGTTTTGACGCCTCCTCATGACCAAAAATTCCCACAACTGCACATTTTTCGTTCATATTCTCACGCAAGATAATGTCCTTATAAAATAGTGTTCAAATTATACTAAAAATATCTGTAAATAAGCTCAAAGCTATCTTAAATTGAACTTTGAAAAAAATGGAACCCTATTTGCTTTGCATGAGCAAATTAACAAAGAGGTTTGAAGAATGGATATCGTTTTACACAACAATCTTATACTTGTTACTACAAACTTTACCACTCTTGACTCCCCTTGGATGCGTGATTTTTTAAACTTACATGTACGAGGCATGCTGTTTTTACCCAAAGCTGTTTTAGTTTTTAAAAATGAAACATTACAAAAAGAGCGTGAAGAGTTTTTGCATCAACTCAGCCAACACCATGCACAAGTTCATGATTTTGACCATAAATTTTTTCTCCGTTCAATGCTCAAATATACAACCCAACCTATAAAAATAGAGCTACACAAACTCGAAAAACCACAAAAAGTTCGTGTTCATCTCTATGCGTATGATAAAAACACTGTTCTTATCACTCTCGACTCTCCAAACGCCTGGGTAACAAACTATATGCGTTCACAACTTGAAGTCTATGTTGAAAGGGGTACAGATATATCTTTGGTTGTTGATGTTAGCGATATGAAAGCAAAAGCACGATTAAACAGAACTCTTAATAAAAAACATATACTTCATTACAACATCGAATACACTTTTGATAATCACTTCCTTTCAAAACTTTATGGTGATTATGCACACTTTAGCTTTGGTGATCTTGTCAAAGCTGATCATTTTGAAGCACAAAAAGAGCTCTATTCTATCCTTGAGTGTCCTGTTGGTGCGAGTAAAGAACTTATTAAACGTAACTATAAAAAACTTACAAAAGTATACCACCCTGACAAGGTATACCACGAAAGTCCACACATGGTTGCACACTACACGCAAAAGTTCCAACGCTTACAAGAGGCGTACAAAACGCTTCGTGCTGCGAGTTGAGTCGAGTAACACCTCAAAATCTTCTGCACTAAAGAGTGCAAGATCTTTTGATGCACTTTGGAGCATCTCTTTTGAAAATCCCCTTTTTGAAAAAAAGAGTATCTGTGTTGGTTCTATACCCAGTGTCGCACACTTTTGCACAAGTTTATGATACTCTTTTTTATTGATTTTTCTATTACTCCATTTACATTCAGCAATATACACATTATGCTCTTTTGTAGCAACCAAGATATCGATCTCCACCTTAGCATCCCAGTAACTTCCACTACTTAGTATCTCTTGTGAAGCGACATGATGGTGTAAAACAAGCAAAGAGAGCTCCTCATACACCAAACTTGTGTAGCTATTTTGGATTTTGTAAAAATTCTCAAAAAAAGGTTCTGTTTGCTTTGCTTTAATCTGCTCAAGATATGGATAAATAGCATAAAACCAAAAACGTAAAAATGGATAGCGAAAAAGAACTTTGTGCGATATTCTATGACGTGCTTCACTCCTTTTGAGTTTTTGTTTATCGTAGCGATGACGAGGGTGAAGTTCTCGTGAGTATTCTATGGTAATGATTCCACGAAGTTCAAGATAATTCAGTGCTGCTCCACCATTACCATTGTTAAATCCTGCTTTATTAAATGCACGAAAAATGCGTCTATCTCCTTGTGCTAAAACACGCAACAACTTATGGTAGTGTTTATTGTGCAAAAGCAAAGCATCAATCTTACGTTCATAATATTCTATATTATCTAAAATATGGTGTTTGAGTAACTGAGGGATAGGTACAGAAGTGTCAATATCTATATCAAGTCCACCAAAGAGTGCAAAATACTCTATTTGCATCTCCATATCTTCAGGGTAGTTTCTATAGTAAAACTCACAAAATTGATCGAGCAACGTATCTTTTTTCATAAAGCTATTTTAGCATAATTCACTTCCCCATTTGATTACATCAAGTCCATATCGCTGACGCAATGCAAAAGTACACTCTCCCAAATCTTTAAGATCATAAAATTCATCAAATCCATCAAGTGCAAGTGTTTTATGGGTATCTTTGGTAAAAGAGGAACAATTGATACTCAAACGGATAATGCCTAGTCGGTGTTGCGTGTCAGCCTCATCAAAAAGTTTTTGGACAATATGGTGTAAACGTTTCTCTATAAATATTTCAGATGATCCATAGCGAACATGTGATTTTTGCCCTAACTCATACCCTATACTTAAGGTAAATGTTGTTGGAATAACACGTAATTTATATACTCCAAACGCTAAATGACGCGCTAAAACATGTACCCTTCTTCGAACCTCTTTACGTGAGTAGATCACATCAAATGTTCTACTGATCCCTATAGATTTTCTCTTTTGTTTTACATCGATGGGTGCATCACTCTCACCATTGACCCTTTTGTAGATCTCTTGTGCATATGGTCCCCATGAGTAGAGTGTTCCTCGTCGTTTTCTAATCTCGCCCAATGTCGTAATTCTTGCACTTTGAAGTTTTCGTTGCATACTTTTTCCTATACCACTAAAAGAAGCAACATCCAAAGGATCAACATACTTAGAAAAATTTTGTGGTGTTATCACTAAAGAACCAAAAGGCTTGGCATGGTTCGTTGCAAGTTTTGCTATATAGCGTGTTGGTGCTGCACCGATAGATACAGGAAGTTTGAGTTCTTGTTTAATCTCAACACGCAATTGATCTATAAATTGAGCAATATCATCCTCCTCTACCCATCCACTCAAATCACCATAAAATTCATCAATTGATGCTTGTTCTACCAATGGAATTTTTGCACTCAAAAAGGTATGAAGTTCATGAGAAAGTTTTTGATATAAAGACATATTTGGTGCACGTACAATAAGTTCTGGACACAAACGCAAAGCTTCTGCTATGCTCATAGCAGTTTTGACACCATATTTACGTGCTTCATAACTTGATGTTGTAATCACGCCACGGATACGCCCATTTGCATCGATAAAACTACCAAGATCATCATCACTTTTATCATAACGTTTATAAAATGTTGGAACAAAATTACCTTTGTTTGTAAAATCAACCTCTTGATTTTTAGCCTCAGGATCGAAGATCTTTGTATCACTTCTACCACCAACTGCTACGGCTTTATGCTCAAGTTCAGGTTCACCTATCCTTATAGCACTTACAAAAAAACAGTCGATATCTATATGAATCTTCATCTTTTGCACCTATTAGTAAAGTTTTTGGTGATTATATATAAAAGATTAAGACACAAAAGAAAAGTTGGCAAATAGCCATATTTCTTACATTATTGTATAATCACATTATGAATATACAAACATTTATCCAGATACTAGAATCTTTAACAAATGACACCTCTACAAAAGAGCATAGAAGAGGCTTTTTTTTAGAACATGCTCTTGAGGAAAAAACACCCTTAGAACAACTGCTGTTTTGGTTTGACAACCATAAACCACACCAACTTAGTGATATACAACTTTCAAAGTTTACACCTCTTCTTTTTCTAGTTAGTATCCTTTTAGGTATTGGTGCTATTAGTGGTGTGATGCACTATAATGGTGATGCTCCTGTAAATATTATCTATATTCTTGTTCTTGGTGTTTTTTTACCACTTGTTAGTATTTTGATTACAACTATTGGAAGTTTTTTTATCAAGCCATTTCGTATAATAACTCTTGGTGGAATTGCTGAGTTTATACTTCAACACCTTGGTAAACACGCAACATGGCACAAATATTTCACACAAAAACTTTATGCGCACTATCTTTTTTTTATAATGCAACTCACCTCTTTTGGGTTTGGATTTGGGATCTTTGGAGGGTTTGTATTTATCGTTATGACACAAGATATAGCATTTGGTTGGAGTACAACACTTACTATCCAAGCCTCAACACTGCTTTCTTTTATCTCTACACTCTCTTTGCCTTTTTCATTTGTATGCCCCCATGAGCTTATCACACTCGATCTTATAGAAAAAAGTCACTATTTCAGACTTGGAAACAGTATTACACAAACGATGCAAAATAATGCGCAAACATTGGGAAATTGGTGGGCATTTTTAGCATGTGCACTCTTTTTTTACAGCGTGCTTTTACGTTTTTTCACCCTTATTTTTAGTTTCATACAGTACAAAAAAGTTTTAAAAACAACACTTCTTGAAAACCCTACTGTAGTTACACTTCTTGAAGATATGAATGAACCTATCATTTCAACAACATCATACCAAGCACCCTCACAACACACAACACGCAACGATG
>Ga0256843_1000084_pt1 | contig 77046 bp, 64 predicted proteins | sample AlvinellametaG_FD_191572 | JGI IMG/M metagenome (GOLD analysis project Ga0256843, IMG submission 191572) | Pompeii worm associated microbial communities from hydrothermal vent at the East Pacific Rise, Pacific Ocean - Alvinella | ecosystem: Host-associated > Annelida > Integument > Unclassified ... | reverse complement strand
GGAACCAAGCCTCTGTGGATGAAGGAGCGTACGTCTTCTCAACCTCGACACGAAACTTCGATAACCGACTCGGAAAAGGGTCACAAGTCTACCTTGGTTCTGCTGAGCTAGCAGCCGTGGTTGCCCTTAAGGGTCGTATCCCAACCATCGAAGAGTACATGGAGATTGTACCCAACAAAATCAAGCCAGAGATGACCGATGAAGTCTATCGCTACCTAAGCTTTAACAAAGTCTCCAAAGAGGAGCTTGAGGCGATGGTTGAGTAATCAACCTGCCCTCTCTTCTAGGGTATTGGATTCTCTTTCAATACCCTAAATCTTCTATCACTCTATTTCTACCATCATTCAAACATCTATTATATTCAACAAAAGTGATGCTTTAGCTCCACCACAAAAAAAGAAGCTGAGGCTAAAGCCACCGTTCCATTACTATGTAAAAAAAAAGAGGAAAAAGCACCATCTCCAAAAGAGGAGATGGTGAATGAAAAGAGGAGTTTTTAGTTCAAATAGTCTTGCAACGCTTTGGGCTCAAGCTCACCATTAGAGGCTTTGAGCTCTCGGATTGCCAAGACCGCCGCACGAGCGGCGGCAATGGTGGTAAAGTAAGCAACATTCTCTTTAAGTACCGATTGACGAATGGTCTGACCATCGATCTTGCTTCCTGCATCGGCAGAGGTATTGAGTGCTAGGACAATCTCTTGATTTTTAATCATATCATCAATATTGGGTCGCCCTTCAGAGATCTTGAGAACATGGTTCGATGCAACGCCTGCCTCTTGGAGGGTTTTATGGGTTCCTTTAGTGGCATAGATCTCAAATCCAAGCTCTACAAACTCTTTTCCAATCTGAGCAATATAGGCTTTGTCCTCGTTAGAGACCGAGATAAAGATCTTGCCCTCAAGTGGAATATTGTTTTTAGAGGCAAACTGACTCTTCGCAAAGCTCAGCCCAAAGTTATCTGAGATTCCCATCACTTCTCCTGTGGATTTCATCTCTGGCCCAAGGAGAAGGTCGGAACCTGGCAATTTATTAAAGGGGAAGACCGCCTCTTTAACCGCCACATGCCCTTTGAGGTTGGGTTCCATAATCTTCTTATCAAAGTTCACCACATTGAAGGTATCGTAAAACTTCAATGCCTCTCGAAGATTGCCCTGAAGCATCACACGGGTTGCCACTTTTGCCAAGGGAACCCCTGTTGCTTTACTCACAAACGGTACAGTTCGTGATGCACGGGGGTTAACCTCAATAAGATAGATCTCATTCTCGAAAATAGCATATTGGATATTGAGCAGTCCCACCACTCCAAGCCCAAGGGCAATGGCAGCGGTCTGCTCTTTGATCGCTTCGACCAACTTATCCGAGATGGAAATGGTTGGCAACGCACAGGCAGAGTCTCCCGAGTGGATTCCCGCCTCTTCAATGTGTTGCATGACGGAACCAATATAGACCTCTTTACCATCGGAGATCGCATCCACATCAAGCTCAATGGCGTTATTAAGGAACTTATCAATCAATACAGGAGCATCATTAGAGACCGAAACGGCTTCATCCATGTACTCTTTGAGCTCGGCATCGGAGTAAACAGTCTTCATGCCCCGCCCCCCCAAAACAAAGCTTGGACGCACCAAAATAGGGTAACCGATACGATTGGCAATCCCCATCGCCTCATCTTTGGCAAAGGCGGTTCCGTTGTTGGGTTGCTTGAGTCCGAGTTTGGTAATAAAATCTGAAAAGAGCTCTCGATCTTCGGCTAGATCAATCACCTTGGCAGAGGTTCCTGAGATCTTTGCACCAATGGCGGTTAATCCTTTAGCCAATTTCAATGGAGTCTGCCCCCCAAAATGCACAATCACCCCATCGGGCTGTTCTAATTCGATAACACTACGAACATGCTCAAAATCAATGGGCTCAAAATAGAGGATATCAGAGGTATCATAATCGGTCGAGACCGTCTCGGGGTTACAGTTGTACATAATCGATTGCATGCCCATATCTTTGAGGGCAAATGCCGCGTGAACACAACAGTAATCAAACTCAATCCCCTGCCCAATTCGATTGGGTCCTCCACCAATAATAAGTACTTTTTTCTGCTCACTTGGCTCTTTTTTAGCAACAGGAAGATTACTAATATTGGTGGTTGAATAGAGATATGGAGTCAATGCTTCAAACTCTGCTGCACAGGTATCGACCTCATTGTACTCTAAGCTAATGCCAAGTTTCTCTCGAGCGGTGTAGATATCATTCTCGCTAAAGTTCATCCCCTCATTTTTGTTGATAATCATGGCAATCATTGCATCAGAGAACCCATCAGACTTGATCTTACGCAAACGTTTAGCATCACTTAACAAGGCAACATCCATCGCCTTCTCTTGTGCTACTAGCTCCTCAAACTGATAGAGGTACCATCGATCGATCTTACAGAGATCAAAAATCTCATCCACGCTCATCCCACGACGCAATGCCTCATAGACATACAAAATTCGATTGGCATTGGGACGACGAATCTCATGAATAAGTTTCTCATCTTCGCACTTCATTGGCTCAAACCCACGAAGACCTGTCTCAAGCGAGATCAGAGCTTTTTGAAACGACTCTTTAAAAGTTCGCCCCATACTCATCACCTCTCCAACCGATTTCATGGCGGTGGTTAGCGTAGAGTCTGCCATGGGGAACTTCTCGAAAGTAAACCGAGGAATCTTGGTAACAATATAATCAATCACAGGCTCAAAACTCGCAGGTGTTCCTGTGATATCGTTGGTGATCTCATCAAGGGTAAAACCAACAGCTAAAAGCGTGGCTACTTTGGCAATGGGATACCCTGTTGCTTTAGAAGCCAATGCCGAAGAGCGGCTTACCCTTGGGTTCATCTCGATCACAATCATCCGTCCCGTATCAGGATTGATCGAAAACTGTACGTTTGATCCACCCGTATCTACACCCACTTCACGGAGAATCTTAAACGATGCATCCCGCATCTTTTGATACTCTTTATCGGTCAATGTCAAGGCAGGTGCAATGGTAATCGAGTCCCCTGTATGTACCCCCATGGGATCAAGGTTTTCAATCGAACAGACAATAATGCAATTATCTGCCTTGTCACGAATCACCTCCATCTCATACTCTTTCCATCCTAAGAGTGACTCTTCGATTAAGATCTCTGAGATGGGCGAGGCATCGAGCCCCCCTTGAACGATCTTTTTATACTCATCGATGTTATACGCCACACCCGAACCACCTCCTGCGAGGGTAAAGGAAGCTCGAATAATCAACGGAAAACCAATCCGCTTAGCAATCTCCATCGCTTCATCCATATTGTAAGCGTACTCTGAGATTGGCAGATCCATTCCGATCTTGATCATCGCCTCTTTAAACTCTTGACGATCTTCACCTTTTTTAATTGCCGCAGGGTTAGCCCCTAAGAACTCTACCCCTTCAAGCATTCCCTTATCGTGCATCTCCATTGCGACATTGAGTGCGGTCTGCCCTCCCATGGTGGGCAAAATTGCATCAACATTCTCTTTTTCGATGATTTTGGCAATCACCTCAGAGGTAATGGGCTCAACATACGTACGATCCGCAAACTCGGGATCTGTCATAATGGTTGCGGGGTTAGAGTTTATCAAAACAACTCGATATCCCAACTCTTTGAGAGTTTTTGCAGCTTGTGTTCCAGAGTAGTCAAACTCACAGGCTTGTCCAATCACAATTGGACCAGAACCGATCAGTAAAATAGTTTTAATATCAGTGCGTTTTGGCATAGAAGTGTACCCTTGATTTTAATTGGGGGATTATACAAGAAAGGGGCTTAAGCGGGGTTTGCTCGGCTTCCAATAAATCTTGTTAATTTTTCATTAATTTTTTATTGTCCATTCGTACATACTCTGGGCTTATAATACGGTTATGAAAGATGTGAAGTCATACCAACATCTCCTTTTAATACACTCCGCGTATGGCTTTGCTTTAGAGATGAAAGATACTCTAAAATGATATCGAAGTAATGATAAATATGAAACCCTATTTTCATTAAAAACTCCTTTGTAACCCTCCTTTGATACTTCAACTTCATATCTTTCCTCACTTTTTGGAAAACCTCCAAAAAGTGCCTTTTCTCTCAATTCAATATAATCATATTTTTTGTATAATCCTAAGATTTTTCAACTTCACAAAAAAGGGATTTTATCATGCTCTCACAACGAATACAGACACTCTCATCCTCCATGACCATTGCCATTACAGTTTTGGCTCTTGAACTCAAAGCCCAAGGCAAAGATGTTCTCTCTTTCTCTGCGGGTGAACCCGACTTTGATACCCCCAATGCGGTCAAAGAGGCGGCAAAAAAAGCACTCGATACAGGTAAAACCAAATACACCGCCATCCCTGGGATTCCTGAGCTACTTACTGCGGTACAAGGTAAGCTTCAACGAGACAATAACCTAAGCTATGAGACCAACATGATTCAGACCAATAATGGAGCAAAACACTCTCTCTTTAACCTCTTTCAAGCATTGATTGATGAGGGTGACGAGGTGATTATCCCTGCACCTTATTGGGTGACTTACCCTGAACTTGTACGCTACTCTGGAGGAACCCCTGTCATTATTGATACCGACGATACCAGTGGGTTTAAAATTACCGCTGAGCAACTCAAAAATGCCCTCACGCCTAATACCAAACTGCTCATTCTCAACTCTCCTTCAAACCCTACAGGTGCCATCTACACCAAAGAGGAGATCGAAGCAATTGCCGCGGTACTCAAAGATACCGATGTACTTGTGATCTCCGATGAGATGTATGAGAAGTTGGTTTATGGTGATGCCAAGTTTGTTGCCACTGCATCGATCTCGGAAGATATGTTTAACCGAACCATTACCGTTAATGGTCTAAGTAAATCCGCTGCCATGACAGGATGGCGATTTGGGTACCTAGCTACACCTAAAACAGAACTCGTAGCTGCCATGAACAAGCTCCAGTCTCAAAGTACCTCAAACATCAACTCCATCACCCAAGTAGCCGCCATTACAGGGCTTGATGGAACCATTGATGCCGACGTAGAAGCGATGCGTGTGGAGTTTGAGAAACGTTGTGATGAGGCAGTTGCTTTAATTAATGCCATTGAGGGACTCTCGGTAGTCAAACCCGATGGTGCCTTTTATCTCTTTATCAATATCAAAGAGGTCTCTAATGACTCCATGGCATTTGCCAAAGAGCTACTCGAACAAGAGGGTGTTGCGGTCGTCCCTGGGATCGCTTTTGGATCCGAAGGGTTTATCCGATTCTCTTTTGCTACCGATATTGAGACCATCAGAGAAGGGATTAAACGTATGGAGCGATTTATCCAAAATCGAGCTTAATCTTTTGCTCTATTTTCGTAGGGAGGTCTCCCTACGAATCACTCATTCGCACAATATTTGCCCCAAGTGCAGAGAGTTTTCCCTCTAGATTATCATACCCACGATCAAGATGATAGATACGATGAACATTGGTGGTTCCTTTGGCTACCAATCCTGCAAGAACCAATGCTGAACTTGCCCGAAGATCAGTTGCCATAACATCTGCCCCATAGAGTTCCGCCACAGGACGTACCGCTGCCACACTCCCTTTAAGCCAGATATCTGCTCCTAAACGATTAAGCTCACTCACGTGCATAAAACGGTTCTCAAAGAGTCGCTCTTCAATCACACTCTCGCCTATTGCCATTGTTGCCACCGCCATAAACTGAGCCTGCATATCGGTAGGAAAGCCTGGGTACTCGGTGGTAATCAAGCTTACAGGCTTTAAGCGATCGGTTCCATAAATGGTAATGCTGTCCCCTTCAATCTCAAAATCACATCCCATCGCTTCGAGCTTATCAATGGAGGCTTGAATATGCTCAGCATTGACCCGATTGAGCGTAATGGTTGAGTTGGTAATGGCAGCAGCACAGAGATAGGTTCCCGCTTCGATCCGATCGGGGATAATCTCGATTTCAGGAAACTCTAGAGCAACCCCACCTGTACCTTCGATGATAATTTTAGATTCACCAATCCCCTCGATCTTAACTCCCGCTGCAGCGATCATCTCACAGAGCTGAACAATCTCTGGCTCTTTGGCAGCATTGACAATGGTTGTGCTCCCATGGGCTAATGCAGCTGCCATAATGGTATTCTCTGTTCCACCAACGGTTATCTTATCAAAGATAATCTTTGCTCCTTGCAGTCCATTGGGAGCCTCAGCTCGGACATAGCCCCCTTTAATCTCGATCGTGGCTCCCATCGCCTCTAGGGCTTTAAGATGCAGATCAATGGGGCGTTGCCCAATAGCACACCCACCAGGTAGACTCACCTCACACTCTCCAAATCGAGCCAAAAGAGGACCTAACACCAAAATCGAAGCCCGCATTTGAGCCACAATCTCATAGACCGCTTTGGTAGAGTTGATTGTGCCATTGTTAATGGTTGCTGTGGTTCCTTGGTGTTCTACCTTGGCACCTAGGATCTTGAGCAGTTTAAGCAAAGTTCGAATATCCACAACATTAGGAAGGTTCGTAAGGGTTACTGGTTTATCCGATAGAATCGTCGCAGCAATAACAGGAAGAGCCGCATTTTTAGCTCCCGAAATATCAATAGCACCACTGAGTTTGGTACCACCTTTAATTTGTAAAAAATCCATGATTATAAAGTATCCATATATTAAATTTAACGGGCTAATTCTATCTAAAATAAACTGATATAAATTTAATTTTTGCTAAAGTTAGATATTGCTCTTTTTTATTATTAGAGCAATATAAAATTATAAGGATAATTTATGACTATTGATTTATCGCCAGAAGCCCTACTCTCTCAATTGGGATACCCCACGACGGCACATACCATTGAGCAGATGAAAAAAATTATTGACAATACCAATAATTTTGAAAACTTCTCCAAACATATTCTCTCTCTTCATGATAGCCTAGCACACATTAAAGGCTACATTGCCATGTCCAACTCCAACAACTACCTTAAAATTAAACGAAGCGAAGAGCTCTCGGATGAGATGGCAAAAGAGTTTGAAGAGACGATCCAATCATGGGCAAAAAAATATAAAGTCAAATTAGAAAAAGTACCCAATAAACCAACCTATTATATCCTCGGGCAATAATGCCACTTAGTACACTCAATCCAGAGCAGCATCAGGCTGCAACGGCTCCGCTAGGCAATAATCTTATTATTGCTTCAGCGGGGACAGGAAAAACTTCTACCATCGTCGGTCGTATTGCTCATCTGCTACATAACGGGGTGGATCCCTCTACCATTTTATTACTGACCTTTACCAACAAAGCCGCAGGCGAGATGCTCGAGCGTGTGGGACGCTACTTCCCAAGCCAAGTGGTCAGCCAAATTGAATCGGGAACCTTTCATGCAGTAAGCTACCGATGGCTCAAAGCCATGAATCACAACATCACCCTCAAACAGCCCAGTGAGCTTAAAACCCTCTTTCGCAGTATCTATGAAAAACGTCAAATAAAACGCCTTAATCTCGATACCGAGGCATTTTCGGCAACCTATCTCTATGAGCAGTACAGCCTCTATCAAAATGCCTCTCTTGATGGATTTGATGTCTGGTTTTTAGAAAAATACCCAGAACATCGTCCGCTTATTGATATCTATATGAACATCATCGATGAGTACGAAAATACCAAGGATCGTTTTGGGTTTGTCTCGTTTAATGATCTACTCCTAAAAATGCGTCAAAAGCTACTAGAGGGAGGACGATCCATGAAAGAGGTACTTGTGGATGAGTATCAAGATACCAATACCTTACAGAGTGCCCTGATTGATGCCCTCAAAAAAGAGTCACTCTTTTGTGTGGGGGATTACGACCAGAGCATCTATGCTTTTAATGGAGCCAACATTCAAAATATTGCAACCTTTGGGTCTCGCTATCCCCATGCAAAAGTATTTACACTGAGTAAAAACTACCGCTCTACCGCTCCGATTCTCTCTCTTGCAAACCGAGTAATCGAACGTAATGAGCGGATCTATCCCAAACGCCTAGAGGTGACCAAAACAGGGAAATCCACCCCTCCACGGCTAATGATCTACCCTGAACTCTTTGAGCAGTATCAAGCGATTGCCAAAAGCATTAAAAACAGCTATACCCCTAGCAGTGAGATCGCTGTTATCTTTCGGAACAATGCCTCTGCCGATGGGGTTGAAGCGAGTCTAAGAGAACTTGGCATCACCTGTAAACGTAAAGGGGGCAACAGCTTCTTTGAAGCTAAAGAGATTAAATTTCTACTCGATGTGCTCGCCCTACAGGTCAACCCCAAAGATATGATGGCATTTATTCATATTTTTGAGTACGGCAAAGGGATCGGCTCGGCACTTGCTAAAGAGATGTTTGAGTGTTTTGTACATTTTGGAGAGGGGCATCTCTTTACAGGGATACTCTCGCCACGCATCTTTACCCTTCCTAAGCTTAATCCGACTAAAAATCTACAGCTTGGACTTTTTGATGACGATACCGAGATTGGTTCCATTAGCCGTTTTGCTCATCTACCACTCAACGAAGCGGTACGTTCTAACCCTATTCTTAAGCACCCTAAACTGGGGGAAGATGGGGTACTCTTTTTTAAAGTCTATCATGACTATCTCCGATCGATTCGGGGGGTGAAAAGCCCACAAACAATGCTGATTAAACTGATCGATTCTCCTCTTTATCAGGCAGTAATCGAGATGCTTTCACGACAGCGTGCCAAACTTAAATCGGGAGAGATTGATCCCGATCGTAAAGCCCTCGCCAAAGAGAGGATTGAACGAAAAGCACGACTCTTAAGAGATCTTGCCTCCCACTACAAAGAGGTAAGTAGATTTGTTAATGCCATGGTACTAGGAGGCAATGAACTGAGCGAAGGAGAAGGGGTTAATCTGCTTACCGTTCATGCAAGTAAAGGGTTGGAGTTTATCGAAGTCTATGTTACCGATCTTATGGATGGACGCTTTCCCAATACCAAATTGATGGGCAAAAGTGGAGGAAGTCTCGACGAAGAGAGACGGCTCTTTTATGTTGCGGTTACCCGAGCCAAAGAGAAACTCTATCTCTCCTATGCCAAGTATGATCGGGTTAAAAAGATCGAATTTAAACCCTCACCATTTCTCTATGAAGCGGGTCTACTCAAAGTCAAAGCAGATAGCTAAATCCTCTCTTATTTAAAGAGAGGAAGAACTAGGCTTTAACACGACCACTTAAAAGTACCAGTGTCGCACCATCTTTTTTGGCAATGACAATGGTAGAGTCTCCATCGGTAACGAGCAATCTATCATTGGGCATAAGAGATTTTCCTTTGAAGTAGGCAGGAACAATCAAGGCGAGATCGAACTTGCTCTCTTGATAGGCTTTTAAAAAGTGGTAATTTTTATCGATCCAGAGATCAAGTGTTGGTTGATACCACTCATAACCTTCTAGAAGTGCTTCCTCTTTTTTTAGTGCCTCTTCTAGATGAACCGCATGCGTCAAAAGCATGCGATCACGAGATACCAACGCGTAAATTACAGTTCTTCCTGTGGTCACCTTGAGACTCTTTTGCACTCCTTCTTCCAGAGAACGATGCTCATACCGCCTATAGAGATGAGGAATAATCTCTAACTCAATATAGACATGAATTACCGATTTCCAAAACTTTTTGGTACCAAAAAGTTTCATTTTCTGTGGAGCAACAACATGCACCACCTCTATACGTTCTCGTTTCTCAACAACCCCTTCTATCATCTTTTTGCCTTTTGGTTATTTCAAAATTCTAGAAAGGGCATTATACTTCATCTCAATAATTCTAGGGTTACATTTTGGTTTTAATCTCTTTAGCTCAACCTAGATATAGCTCTCTATACACCAAAACCTTTAAGCTCTGCTTCGACCTTCTCAAGCTTTTGTATCGCATCACTCAACGCTTGCTTATTGGTGGCAATCACCTGCTCGGGTGCATTGGCAACAAATTTTTCATTACTGAGCATTCCATTAAGCTTGGCGATCTCTTTTTCGAGTTTCTCTTTTTGTTTGGTCAGCTTTCCAATAATGGCACTCAGATCAATGTCATCGGTAGGAATTGAAGTTGTTAAATTATCTGAAACATCAGAAATAAAAGCTCTAGATGTACCAATAGTTACCACTTCTTCAACATCAGCTTCTTTAAATGTAATTTTTTCTACTTTTCCAAGCTTTTGAATAAATGGTTTCATCATTTTAGAATCAATATCATCTAAATTAGAAACTATAACTGTTGCTCTTTCCATTTTTTGATTAGCTTTTTCAATAAGGGTTTTACAACGACGTACCGAGACAATCGCCTCCATAATGAGGTCAAACTGATTAATTACCTCATCGTCTGCCTCACTCACCTCTGGATAGGCTTGAACCATAATGGATTCACCCTCCTCAAACTTTGTGGCACTTAGTCTGTTGTGAAGGTTTTCGGTAATAAACGGCATAAAGGGGTGCAAGAGTTTCATCGAAGCTTTAAAGATACTTCCTAGCTCACCCACACTCTCTTTGGAGGCTTTGCTCAACTCAATTCCCCAGTCACAAAACTCTCCCCATAAGAATCGGTAAAGCACCGTCGCTGCGTCATTAAATCGGTAGACATCCATAAAGTCACGGGTCTCTTTAACTGCTACATTAAAACGAGCCAACATATAACGCCCAAGTGGGGTTTTAATCTTCTTAGGATCAAGGTCATCAAAATGCTCTTGGTTGAGTTGCAAGAAGTTGGTGGCATTAAAGAGCTTATTGGTAAAGTTACGGCTCTGCTCTAGCTTGTCGTTACTAAGCTTAATATCACGCCCCTGAACAGCAAGTACTGCGAGGGTAAAACGCAACGCATCGGTAGAGTACTTCTCGATGGTCTCTAAAGGATCAATAACGTTCCCTTTGGATTTACTCATCTTCTCGCCATGCTCATCTTTGACCAGTGCGTGTAGATAGATATCTTTAAATGGCAACTCACCTGTAATATTCTCACCCATCATCAGCATTCGAGCGACCCAGAAGAAGAGAATATCAAACCCCGTAATCAACAAACTATTGGGATAGAACTCTTTCATATCCTCTTCATTCCATAGCTCACCTCTACCCCAGTCACCATTGCCCCAACCAAGCGTTGAAAAGGGCCAGAGACCTGAAGAGAACCACGTATCCAATACATCGGGATCTTGATAGATATTTTCACTCGAACATTTTTCACAACACCTTGGAGCTTCCCCCTCCTCTACCCACTCATGATTACAGTCGTTACAGTAAAATACTGGAATCTGATGTCCCCACCAGAGCTGACGAGAGATACACCAATCTCTAAGCTCACTCATCCACGCGTTATAACTGTTAATCCAGTGACTTGGGAAGAATTGGGCTTCACCATTGTTTACTTTTTCTATGGCAGAAGCTGCAAACTCTTTTTTGACAAACCACTGCTTAGAGATATAGGGTTCAACAATGTTCTTACATCGATAGCAGTGACCCACTTGATGAGGGTGATCTTCGATTTTAACCATAAACCCTGCTTCATCAAGCTTTTGTACAATCACCTCACGGGCTTCAAGTCGCTCTAATCCCGCAAACTCACCACAATGCTCATTTAAGATTCCTTTTTCATCAAAAATGGTAATAAACTCCAAATTATGACGTTTTCCAACTTCGTAGTCATTGGTGTCATGAGCTGGAGTCACTTTTACAAACCCTGTTCCAAACTCCATATCGACATGTTCATCACCGATAATCTCTACTTCACGGTCAATCAACGGCAATTTAATCTTTTTACCAATCAAAGCATTATGACGCTCATCATCAGGATGCACCATAACCGCGGTATCCCCAAAGTAGGTCTCAGGTCGGGTGGTAGCAACCGTAATATTACCTGAACCATCCGAGAGGGGGTAGTTGATGTGGTACATTTTTCCCATGTGGTCTTCATGTTCGACCTCAATATCACTCAACGCTCCATCGTGTGTACACCAGTTAATCATGTAGTTATCACGCACAATATAACCATTGTCATACATCTGCTTAAAGGCTTTTTTAACGGCATTCTCTAAGCCTTTGTCCATGGTAAATCGCTCACGCGACCATGCAGGGCTTACCCCTAGCTTTCGCAGTTGAGAGGTAATGGCATCTTGGGAGTTCTCTTTTTGTTGCCATGCCCGTTTTAAAAACGCCTCTCTTCCAATTGCCTCTTTGGTGGTTCCCTCTGCCAAAAGCTGTTTCTCTACCACATTTTGGGTTGCAATTCCTGCATGGTCAACCCCTGGTTGCCAGAGTGTTTTGTACCCATCCATTCGCTTGTATCGCACCATAATATCTTGCAAAGTAAAGGTAAGGGCATGTCCAATATGCAGTCGTCCCGTGACATTGGGTGGGGGCATCATAATGGTAAAGTTTTTACCCTCTTTCTGAATCGCCTTGTTCCCCTCTATCTCAAAATAACCTCGCTCTTCCCAAAGCTTATAGTAACGCTCTTCTATCTCTTTGGGGTTGTATACATTTTTTTTTGTTTCGCTCATAAGTAGTCCATATCTGTGGTGTTTTTAATCGTCGCGATTATATCTAAAAGGTGCTTAATGGGATAAAATGATTAAAAAACATAAAAAAACAGTAAAAAATATGATACAATAAAAATAAAGGAGTTATAATGCCTACGTTACTGCTGTTTTATGGATTAAAATGTTGTGCATGGATAAGTACAATAAAAGAGAACAAAGAGATACTCAATGCCGACTACCAAAGCAGTGGCATTGAGACGATCATCTGGGTTAGCCTAATGATCTGGGGAGGGAGTGAACTGCTCTTGGCACTGATGCGTTAGCCAAGATTTGCCCCAAAGGCACACCCCTCTATTTTGTTGACACGTCCTGCATGTCTTCCCCCCTCAAACTTGGTACTGCAAAAAGCATCAATCATGCTCTCGACTACCCCTTTGCCTACCACACGCTCTCCAAAACAGAGAATATTGGCATCATTATGAGCACGGGTTGCAGAGGCAGTATAGGCATCATGACACAAAGCAGCACGAACCCCTGCCACTTTATTCGCAGCAATAGATATCCCAATGCCTGTTCCACAGATTAAAATCCCAAAGCTTCCCTCATCTTCGACCACAGCAGTGGCACATTTTTTGGCAAAATCAGGATAATCTACTCGATCAGCATTGTCAGGTCCTAAATCAATAATCTCATGCCCTAATGAACGGACATAATCTTTGGTAAACTCTTTAAGGGCATACCCCGCATGATCTGTAGCGATATAAAACTTCATCTTACTCTCCTTCTTAATTAATATCTTGGTTCTTTATATTGTAGATCTTCTACAAAAGTTCCCAAACGATCCCAACGCACTCTGTAGGTTTCATTATCCCATGAAAAATAGATTAACCATGGTTTTCCTACCACTTCAGAGTAAGAGACAGAACCCCAAAAACGACTATCATTAGAGTTATCTCTATTATCCCCTATCATGTAGTAGTGATCCTTCTCTACTTTTTTATAAAAAGCATTCATAGGACGCATTCCTTTAAACTGATACACCCCTCCTCTAAGCTCTTTAATATAGGTTGGTGACATATCTATATTGGCAGGTGAAGCCCGATAAGCATAAAGCAATACTATAAAAATATTTTCTCTATTCTTTTCAGGCTTATACTGAATCCCTGGAAACTTATCTTGATAAGGGTTATCTACCCAAAGCTTTCCTCGAAAGGAGACAATTTTCTCTTCTGGATAGTTGGCTTTAATATACTCATCGCCTTCTGAAAAATGCAAATAGAGATGCTTGTCTTGATAGACCAATTCATCTCCTCCTTTGGCAACACAACGTTTGACATAGTGCTTCTTGTGATTTTCAGGATAACGGAAAATGACAATATCCCCTCGTTTTGGCTTCTCACCTTCGATTAGGTGTCCATTGTTGTTAAAATCAGGAACAAGTGGAATCTCTAACCATGGAAGCGTAGGAATAGGAATCCCATAGACAAACTTCTTAGCAAAGAGAAAATCTCCTATCTGCAATGTTCGTTTCATCGAGCCAGAAGGGATCACAAAAGATTGAATCACAAAAAATATCAGAAAGAGAACAATAATAATGGTTCCCGTCCATGAACTTGAAAAACGATGCAGTGCCTTTAAAAACTTCATTACTTCTGCTCCTGAGCAAAATTCTTTGCTGCTTGGAGGGTATTAGAGAGCAACATTGCAATGGTCATGGGTCCGACCCCACCTGGTACAGGCGTAATATAAGAGCACTTAGGAGCAACGTTCTCAAAATCAACATCCCCTACCAAAGAGCCATCGTCTAATCGGTTGATCCCAATATCAATCACGATCGCACCCTCTTTGACCATATCCTCTTTGATCAGCTTGGGCACACCAACCCCAACAATCACAATATCAGCATTACGGGTATGACGTGCAAGATCTTTGGTATAGATATGGGTCACAGTAACCGTAGCATTGGCATTAAGCAACAGCGATGCCATGGGCTTTCCTACGATATTGCTAGCACCAACAACCACCACATCTTTGCCTTGAAGCTCAATATTATACTCCTCAAACATCTTCATGACCCCTAGCGGTGTACATGCCACAAAACTCTCTAGATTGGTCACCATTCGCCCAACATTATAGGCATGGAATCCATCCACATCCTTTTTGGGATCAATTACTTCAAGAATCTTATTGGTATCAATATGTTCAGGGAGAGGAAGCTGTACCAAAATACCATGAATATGTGGATTGTTGTTCATCATCGTAATGATCTTGATAATCTCCTCTTGGGTAATGGTGTCAGGCATTTTATGGGCAATAGAGTAAAAGCCCACGTTTTTACACGCCTTCTCTTTCATAGAAACATACGCATGACTTGCAGGGTCATCCCCCACAATCACGACCGCGAGACCTGGAACAATATTTTTTTCACTTTTGAGCTGTTCGACTTCGGATTGGACAAGATTTTGGACTTTTTTGGATAAGGATTTTCCATCGATAAGTTGCATTCTTTTCACTTTTAGCTAAATTTTCGCTATTATATCAAAAAATCTTTATTGATAGGTGTTACATATAGTGAAACGACTGCTACTTCTTTTGCCCCTTCTTCTCTTCGCTACCGAAGAGATTCCTCAGACCGATATGAACTCCCAGAGCCCATCAGAATACAACAGTGCACACGATGAGAGCTTTCTCTTGGATTATGAGTATGGACGCATGCTCTACAACAACCCCCGTGGTATTGCTTGTAATAAGTGTCATGGTAAAGAGGGACGAGGGGGTCAAAAGATCGCCAAATATTATGACAAAGATAAAAATCCCAGAATCCTCAAAGGGATCGATATCACAGGCTACAGCTTTGAAGAGATCAAAGCCAGCCTAAGTGACCAGTACCGCGATGAGCACAATCACCGTCTCCGACATAAGATTATGCCCGTTTACTACCTAACCAATGAAGAGATTCATGCTATCTACACCTACCTACAAGAGGTAAAAAAGAAGCATCATTAAACTAGGCTTTAATAATCTTTGCACAGGTACGACACTTCACCTGCACAATGGTTGGATTGGGTTGATCTAGACGTGCAGCGGTTAGTGCTTTTCCCCATAAACATCCCGTATCCAGTGCCAAAACATGGGTGTCATGATAAAATCCCAACGTCGACCAGTGACCAAAAACCACTTTAAGTCCCAACTCTTTACGTGTGGGACACGCAAACCATGGTTTTAATCCTTTATACTCCACTTTTAATGCACTTGGAGAACCTTTTTGTTTAAAGTCCAATCGACCATCATCTTCACAAAACCGCATACGGGTAAAAGAGCTGAGTATATATTTCTCGATATCCAAAGGGTGTGCATGAGGCTCAAACTTATTGGTACTTTTTTTAAACATCTCTTTTAACCATGAGGCATAATTTACCCCTTGTAGACGCTTCTCTATTTGCTTGGCATAGGTAATGGCTGTTCCAAAATCAAATTGCGGAGAGATCCCAGCATGTGCCATCGCATAGCCCAACTGATAATCCCAATGCAAAAAGGGCTGATGACGTAACCACTCAACCAAGACTTTTCCATGAGGTGATTTTAAAATAGGAAGCAGACTCTTGTTGGGCTTTTTCACACCTGCACAGATCGCAATTAGTGCAATATCATGATTGCCCAGCACAACCTTGATTGAGTTACGAATTGAATAGAGGTATTCTAATGTCTCAAGCGACTTATCCCCACGATTAACCAGATCCCCTGCAATCCACAAAGTATCTCGATCTTCATCAAAATCTATTTTTCTCAAAAGGGATTGAAACGCATCAAAACACCCCTGAATATCTCCAATTGCCCAAACTGCCATTATAGTGTTAATCTCTCTTTATACTGTTCTATCTTCTGTTGAAGTGACATTTTAGCATAAGCCGAAGAGGGAGAAGGTAGATAAATACTCTCAACCCCTAAATAGTCAAAATGTATCTTAAAAAGTCGCTCTGCCAAACGACCTGTAAAGGCAATACGCTCAATGGTTGGATGCTCCTCTAAAAAAGTAGCCATATCATTCACCTCAATATCCTCTAGGGAGCTATCAAGGGAGTTTGCTCTACTGCAACTTTTTACCATATCCCAGAGGGCAAGTTTGCTCTGCTTTAGTAGCCAGATTTTCTGATCACGATTGTTGATGGGATAGCCTGTAATGGCAGAGAGAATCTTCCAGAACTGATTACGAGGATGAGCATAATAAAAGGACTTCTCAAATGAATCAATACTAGGGAAAGAGCCTAAAATAAGTATCTTGCTATCTCGGAAGACAATGGGGGAAAAGGGGTGGGTTTGGGTGGTAGGATTCATACGATTAATCATTAAACTGAATCGGCCCCTCACTGCTCCCTTCGAGCAGTTGGCGTACGTAGGGGTTGGTGGTGTTTTTAAAGCTCTCATTATCTGCCCACTCAATGATCTCCCCCTCAAAAAGAAATGCTAAAAAGTCCGCAGCTTTAAAGCTCTCTTTCATATCGTGGGTAATGAGTACCGAGGTGACACCTAGTTCACGTTGGAGTTTGAGTATCAGTTGGGTGATCAGATCACTAGTAATGGGGTCAAGCCCTGAGGTGGGTTCATCGTAGAGAATAATCTCTGGTTCCATAATAATGGCTCGTGCTAACCCTGCTCGTTTACGCATACCACCACTGAGCTCATTGGGAGCAAGCTTGGCAACCCGTTTGGCATCGAGTCCTGTCATAGAGAGCATACGCATCACCTTCTCTTCGATCTCTTTTTCGCTAAGATCTTTGCGGTGTTCTCGCAAGGGGAATGCCACATTATCAAAAATATTCATGCTATCAAACATCGCCCCATCTTGAAAAAGATAGCCAATATTCTTGCGTACTGCTCGAAGCTCTGCTTCACTACAGCTGTCGACCTCTACGCCCTTGACCCAAATCTCACCTGAGGTGGGCTTCATGAGTCCGACGATATGCTTGATAATGGTCGATTTTCCTCCACCCGAAAGCCCAAGGATAACCGTAGTAGAGCCTTTGGGGAAGATGAGATTAACATCTTTGAGCACCTCTTTGGTTCCAAAGACCTTTTGGAGATGTTTAATCTCGATAATGGGGTGCTCTAGGTCAAATTGTGAGGGGTCTTTTCTCATATCTATCGCAATGCCTTTTTAAGATTTAAAATCAACAGTGCCAAGGTCGAAAAAGCAAAAATCTTAAAATCCAACTCACTCGCAAAGTGAACATTTTTGAAAATCTCACTCTGCGTCATCGCTTCGCCTTGGAGTTGCATGCTAACAATATCGGGAATATAAAAGCCACTAAAGAGCAGTCCACTACTGACAAAAATAAAGAGTGCAATCAGTGTCCATCGGTCACTCTCAAAATTTTTCCACTTGGTCGCCTCATAAAAGAGGGCAAAAAAGACCCCAATGGTCACCACCACTCCCAACTTTTCAAAATTAGAAGTCATCAAAAGCCCCTCTTGAAACTGCGAAAGAATCTCCCCCCCAAAGAACTGCTCAGAGTGAAAAATGGTCGGTGCTACCACCGCTCCTGCATACATACTCGCTCCAAAGAGCGATCCTAACATAATGATATAGATAATGGTCATTATTTTAAATAATTTTTTCGTCATTTTAGTCCTCTTTTAGATAAAAATTTCTCAATTAATTTATTTATATTGAAAGGTTATCACAAACCCTCGATCAAACCCTGCCAAATCTTGATAAAATTGATATGATTCTACCCCAATTTGCTTAAAGAACTCCTCCATACTCTCTTTTTGATCATAACCCATCTCACATGCCAAGTATTTTATCCCTCGTGCCTTGACATCTAAGACTATCTGCTTAAGCAATTCATCCCCAACCTCTCCACCAAAGAGTGCCTCTTTGGGCTCATACTCACCTACATTTTTCTCCAATTTAAAATCATTGGCAATATAGGGTGGATTACTCACCACCAACTCTAAAGGCTCATTGACCTCATCCAAGATACTAGACTTTCTCACCTCTATTCTATCTGCTAACCCATATCGTTTGATATTTGCCTCTGACACCTCGATGGGCATTTCACAAATATCTGTAGCGATGATTTTTAAGTTTGGAAATTTTCGAGCTAAGACAATAGAGATTGCCCCACTACCAATGCCGATCTCTGCTATGGTGGTAATCTGCTCTCGCTCAATAATCTCAGTGACCAAATCAATCAAAATCTCCGTTTCAGGTCGAGGAATCAATACCCCTGCTCTAACCTCTAACTCTATATCATAGAAACTTGCCTTGCCCACAATGTATTCATAGGGCTCATGATTGGCTCGTCGCTTGATTAAGGCTTCAAAAGCTTGAGGGTTGCTTACCTCCTGCTCATCAAACGCATGCAGATAGGTGCGATCTTTTTGAAGATAATAGGCTAAAAGAAGCTCTGCTTCAAATTGCGGACGTTCACAGGCTTGTTGGAGCATTTGGGTAGCTTGGGTTAATACATCTTTAATGGTCATAATACTCTTTTGCAATAAGTTAAAAAATTATACCACAATCCAACTATAAAACGGAGAACAACACACTCTATAAATATCTTATAATATAAAAAAGCAGAAATAGTTATCTATAGTTAGAATATTCTAATTTTTTTCCAAAAAGATCCTAAAGATAAGTTGAAGCTTATTTATTAGATTAGATAATATCATTTATAATTTTTATTGAGATTAAAGGAACAACCAATCATGACCTCAACCCTATTACCATCTAGATTTTTTTCTTTTGTTCTTATAGGACTTTTATTAGGTGGATGCAACAACAGCAGTACTCCCATCGACGAACGTCCGATTAAAGAGGGAGTCTTTATTGATAGTCCCGTTGCCAATGCTCGATATATCTCAGAAGATCTCTCTGGATTTACTGATAGTAATGGAAAGTTTCGCTATCGCGAGGGAGCAAAGGTTAAATTTTATGTTGGAGAGATTCTTTTGGGAGAAGCCTACCCCATAGATAAACAAGAAGGCATTAGTGCTTCTGCCAATAAGATTATTACCCCTCTTGAACTGGCACATGCCACAAACATCCAAGATGAAAAAGTAATTCAAATCTCTCGATTTCTTATCGGGCTCGACAAAGATGGCAATCCTGACAATGGTATTGAGCTTGACCTCTCTCATCCAAGTTTGAATACTCCAAAAGAGACCAATATCCTAGACCTTGAACTTGAGAGTAGCTTTACTAATATTGATTTTCCTCCATCTCAAGAAGTGATCGAACACCTCACTACTACCCTAGTCCCCCAAGAGAATCCCACACCTCCATTAGATACAACTTCACTAGAGGGGAATCTAACTGAAGAGAGCAACCAAACCTCCACCAATATTCCAGAAGAGAATCTCTCAAACCAAACATCCAGCGAGCCAGAGGGTGAACTTAATCAGACCAACAATAGTGTAGAAATAACATCCACCACACAACAAAGTACCACTACCCCTCCTCCCATCATTACGCTCAATGGTGATCCTGATATACAGATCATTTTAGGCAATGGCTACATCGAGTATGATGCCAATGCTACTGATGCCGAGGGTAATCCTCTGGAGGTTACCATTGATGATAGCAACCTGAGCATTAACCATTTGGGCGAGTATGTGGTAAGCTATCGAGCAACGGATGAGGCAGGAAACAGTAGCGAAGTAAACCGTACGGTTGAAGTGATCTCTCCTGCGGTGTTGGTCGAAGCGTTTAATCCCACAGGTTTGGCGTGTAACAGCTTTGAGCGTCTTTCACTCCCTAGCTATACACTCAACAACAATGACTGGGGACGCAGTTATCTCGATGCCAATGCCAGTGGGGTGCAGTGTGTCTTTGGGTTTGAAGAGAACGGTACAACCAAAGGGGGATGGTACTGGGGATGGCCATACAACAACGATTATCAAGTCAAAGGCTACCCAGAAGCGATCTATGGTGCAAAATTTCAGACCATCTATGATGCCCAAAGTGGTTTCCCTGCACAAGTAGATACCATCAACAGTGTTACCGTGGATTTGAGCTATCGAGATATCAATATCACCAACAGCTACAACATCGCTTTAGAGTTTTGGCTTCATGACTCAGTCGATACCTCCATGGACAATATTAAGTATGAAATTATGCTACGGTTTGATCCTGCAGGATTCCATCCAAGCAATGTATGGAAGAGTGTTACGCTCGATGGAATCACCTTTGATGTCTACAAAGATGGAGAGTATGGAGATGATCGTGTCTTTATCAACTTTGTAGCACAACAAAAAGTGACCGATATGCAGTTGGATCTTAAGCCCTATATTGACTTTTTGGTTGATAATGGTTTTGAGGACATGCCCCAACGCTACATGAGCGGTGTTGAGATGGGTGTTGAGGTGATCTATGGCAGTGGGGTACTGATTTTGGACAAGATGGATGTCAATTTAGAGTTTAATGCCAATGAGATTGCCAACAGCAAACTAGAACAATCCTTTGTGGCATGGTGTTCGGATCTTGATGCCGATAGGGATCTGGAAAAGGGTACCGATCTTAACAACAGTGGACTCAAGTGGCGTGCGAGTACCACCAGTTTGGATCTACGCAAAAAGAACGGTACACTGGTACAACTGGTACGCTCTACGGAAAACTCCTACCTCTTTACCATGTTTGATACCCCCTTTGATATGAGCCAAGAGGATGCGGCGGTGAAGTTTACGGGCGTTTTAGGGAGTGACTATCTCTATAAGTTGATGCTCTATGATGGATCTAACTGGTGCCAATCGGATAAAAGCTTTGATAGCAATAGCTTTTCACTCCGCAGTGTTGATGTATGGGAACATATCGCCCAGAGTGCGGATATGACCGAAGCATTTAATACCGATGGTTCGCTTCCAAGTCTCTCAACCGATGGAAACTGTAGTGCGATTAATCTTGCCAATATTAAAGGTTTTGGTCTCTATTACAGTCTAAAAAGTGATCGCGATACGGGCTACTTCAAGATGGATACGCTTGCCCTCTATCAATCGCTTCCCAACTACGGAGTTGATGAGAAACGTCTTCTACAAGATGATGTTAGTGAGAAGCTATTTGGACTCTGTACCACCCCTGCGTATGATACCTCAACCAATGAGAACCTTATTGGTCACTACAAAGAGTGGACAAGCTATCTTCGATGGCCTGGGGGATCACTTATTGAGAGTTATGATTTAGAGAACTCAGGGGATACAACCACCTACTCTGTTGGAAAATGGACGGCGTACATGAAAGAGCAGATCCCCTCACTTGATTTTCTTATTGGGGTCTCTTCAAGTAAAGGATGGCTAGATGAGGAGAATGTAACCGCGTATGGATCAGGATTGGTGAACTATCTCAATGTTGACTACAACACCAGCTGGGGAGATAATCCTGCATTAGAAAAAGCACTCCCTCTACACTATGTTGAGATTGGAAATGAACCTGAGCTTGTTTCTGGATTCTCTGCTGATGGGTATGGTAAAGCACTTAGTGATTATGCAACAGGAATTCATCAGAGTGATCCTAGTGTCAAGATCTTGGCTCCCACGACCATCCATGACTCTCTTAACTGGCTCTTTCCAACCATTATCAAAGATTATGGAGATAACATCGATATTGTCTCGATCCATGACTATACCGATGATCCCAGTGAGTATCAGAGTGACATTACCATTGCTCGAAACTACATGCAAAAGTATATGAGAGATAATGAACGACGAAAAAAAGAGGAGATTGAGCTAGCATTTACCGAGTTTAACTCTCTGGATCATCTCAACCGTAGAGGGGTCTTTCATGAGGAGTCTTGGGCAAAGATTATCTGGCATGCACAGACCTTTAGTTACTTTATCCAAGAGGGACTCTACATGAGTAGCCTTTGGCATGCGTATATCAATGGCGGACATGCCCTCTATAGCCGAGATGGAGATCCCTACCCACTACACTACGCACTAACCTTCTGGAGAGATCAGATCGATTTCGATCAAAACCCACGGGTAGCCTTAAGCAACTCAACCGATCGAAACATCTTGATTACCGCGGTTAAAATGGATGATAAACTCCGACTCTTTGTGATCAATAATTCTCCTGATGAGGATAAAAATCTCACCATTGATTTTAAAGGACACCAATTTGGAGATCGAGTAACCATTAAAACCTTGACCCATAGTCTCATTCCCGATGCGTGGTATGACGAGAAAGAGGTAGCATCCAATGTGGACATTGACCGATTAAAATACTTTAACCCTGATGCACAATTTAGAAGCGAAACCGATGAGGACAATGTCACCACCTACTATGTGAAATTCCCTCAAATTAGTGTGGATACCCAACCCTCAGAAGGTGTTATTGTCAATGAACAATTGACCCATCTCTTTCCTAAATATACCTTAACCGTTCTAGAGACCACTAAAGAGGAGGATAACTAATCCCCTCTTGAAGAGTTACACGGCTTGTCCCATCCCCTTTTGGATCAATTTTGATCTGTAGGGGGATACGCTCTTTAAGCACACTCACATGAGAGATCACTCCCACCATCTTACCTCGATCTTGTAAAAGACTCAAAGCATGCAGTGCCATGTCCAAACTCTCCTCATCCAAAGACCCAAATCCCTCATCTAAAAAGAGTGAATCAATAGATACCATCTCACTTGCAAGTGCTGAAAGCCCCAGTGCCAAAGCCAGACTTACAATAAAACTCTCTCCTCCAGATAGAGTATTGACAGGACGGATGGCTCCCCCCTGAAAAGCATCTACCACCTCAATCTCTAAAAGGTGTTTATCAACCTTTGAACGCTGTAAAACATACCGCCTTGAGAGCTCTTTTAGATGCCTATTGGCAAGATAGATCAAGCGATCAAGCGTAATACCTTGTGCAAACTTAGCAAATTTATTACCATCTGCTGAACCAATCATCTCATTGAGCTTTGTCCAGACCTTAAACCTTTGAACCCGTTTATCAATCTCTATCTGCTGTTGTTGATACGCTTTTTGCTCCTTGCTATAACGCCGAAGCTCCGCCTCTCTTGCTCCAATATCAAGATAGAGATACTCTAATCGCTCTTTAAATGCTTTCAATTCCTGAGTGAACTCATCTAGACTCAAAGCTGATGTCAATTTCTTCTGAAGTGCTGATCGATCCTGAGAGAAACCATCTATCTGCTCGAGCAGTTTATTCAATTGTTGCGTTAAGAGCTGTTTTTGTGTTGTAGCAGTAATCAAGTGTTGATGCTGTTGTTGTCGTTGCAACTCAACCTTTTTAAAAACAGATTTAACCTGTTGCTCATATTTAAGAAGCTGATCCAGCGGTAGAGTTTTTATCGAATCACTCTGGAGTTTAATAATCTCCTCCTCTAGACAACGGCTCTCCTGCTCTGCATGTTTTAATTGTGTTTGATATAGACCCAGCTTACTCTCTAATGCCTGCTTTTTAATCTCATCTTCTGCCAGACGTTCACTCTTTGTTAACAACGCGGTAATCTTTTGATGCTTTAAACGTAACAGATCGATCTCTGCTTGATAAAGGTCAACCCGATCTTGAACCTCTCTTTCTTTAAGCTCTCCAATGGCAACCTCCTCCTCTGCCAATATGCTGACCATTGCATCGATACGTCCATTGAGCTCAGTCAACTCTGACTGAATACGATCACGCTCATACGCCAGTGTCAAAAGTTGATCCTCCTTAATCCTTAACTCTTGTTCAAGTTGATGCAACTGGGTTCTCTTTTTCTCAATATGATGAAGGGTTTCTCTGCTATTCAGATCCACGCTCTCTATCTGCTGATAGGGGTGCTCTTTTGAGCCACACAAAAAGCATCGCTCACCCTCAACCAGCTTGGCACGATCTGCCTCATACTTCTGAATCAGAAGTTCTCTTTCATACTGATCATGTAGTGTCTTAAGGTGTGCCTGAGTCGATTTGATCAACTCACGCTTTAAGCCTATCTCAACCACACATGATGCTTTGATTTGTTCTCTCTTCTTTAGAGCATCTTGAAGATCAGATAGTTGTTGTTGAAACTGTTGATAGTTTCTAAGGGTTGAAAGATAATAGAGCTCTTTTTTTAAATGCTGCTCAAGTATGGATTTTTGATTCAAAAAATCTTCACTTAACATCATCAATTGAGTTTGAGAGTAATGATAATCATCACCATCGACCCAAAAGGCTCCAAGATCTGCTTTTATCTCTTCAACTCTCTTCGCGTGGCGTAATACCAAATGGCTCAACTGATCCTTGATCGCATTTATCTCTTTTTTATCATCTCTTATTTTAGACTGGAGTATACTCAGACGCTTTTGTCGCTCCTCTATCTGAATCTTTAGATGACGAACATGTTGAATTCGTTCAAGCTCTCTATTGAGCCATCTCTCTTTTTCTACTCTTTGCTGATCCAAGCTTTGAAGTTGCACTTCATGATCTACTATCTCCATCTCAAGTCTCTGTAACTCTTTGACTAGAGTAGTGTGCTCTTGCTCTTTTTCATATATTAACCGATTCAACTGCTCCAACTCCAGATAAACCGACCGCTGTGCTAAAAAAAACTTCTCTTGTTTTTGGAGCTCTTCTTTTTCAGTCAGTAAACTCTCTAAAGTAGACTTCTTTAGCTGTAGATCCTCTTGGGTTGGAAGCTTTATCTGCTCTAAAATCCGCTTCTCTAGTTTGATCTCTTCACGCAACTGACTATAACGATCAAATATCTCTGTAGAGATCTTCGCATAGATCGCTGTTCCTGTAATCTTCTCCAAGAGCTTTGAACGCTCTGACTCTTTTGCCTTTAAGAAAGCATCAAAGTGCCCTTGTGCCAACATCATGGACTGCGTAAATCGATCAAAATCTAAACCACAAATCTCCTCTATTTTTTTGGGCACTCCACGTAAAGAGGTCTCAAGAATCTGATTCTGCTCAAGATCAACCAACTCCATCTGTGCTCCCTGAAAACGCCCTAGAGGTTTTTTTCTAGCACGCTTCAATCGCCAAGAGGAGCGGTAACGACGATGATTTAACTCAAACTCTACCTCACAAAAACACTCTCCTGTATGACGAGACATTAACTCATTTGGGTTCTTTAGCCTTACGGTTCTACCATAGAGTGCACAAGTAATAATGTCTAGCAAGGTACTCTTCCCCGATCCTGTCGGTCCAACAATAGCAAAGAGTGACTCCCCCATTAGAAGTTGCTCAAAATCAATCTCTATCTCCCCTTTAAAGGAGTTGATATTTAAAGATCGAAGAGCGATAATTTTCATCGAAGAGATACCTCATCAAGAACCGCTTTAAAATGCAATCTCAAGAGTTGAGCCTCTTCCTCATCCAATGCCTCCTGAGCCAAACGCCGTCCAAAAATCTCTAAAGGGGTTAAACTCTCCAACCCTTCAACTTCAGCATCATCCAAAGAGAGGTCTTTATAGACACGATTAACTTTAATAGCGAGAATAGTTAAACCCAACTTTTCTGCCTGCTCACGCAGGTATTGATTGGCAAAAAGGGGGTTTGAATCTGTTAATATTAACTCTATCCAACTGTTTTTATCCTCAATCTCATTGAGTGATCTCTCCAAAAACTCAAGCCCCCCCTCAAGACGCATCAGTTTTTGAAACTGAGGGATTTCAATAGATTTTATCTGCCTATCTTCTCCCTGAAACTCAACCATGTTAACCCATTTGGACTCTTTTGCCTCCAAAAAGCTTAGAGGAATAGGTGATCCACTATAGCACACATGCTCAAGCCTAACCTTTTGATTGGTATGCATGTGTCCCAATGCCATATAATCAAAATGGGTTCCCAAAAACTCACTATCAAGACTGAGATCTCTACCAATATAGATCTCCCGTTCAGCGTCACCTACTCTACTCCCTACAACTGTCAAATGTCCTGTAGCAATAATAGGTACCTTGAGATCACCACACAATGCAATAGCTTTTTGATAGAGATCATAATAGTGAGATTTAATGCCTTGACCTAGTGCCACCTCTCGTGCCTCTGGTCGCTGTGCCACAGAAGCTTTACGAATAACACGATCTCGCAAGAAGGGAACCGCACAGACTACTCCTTGTAGCTCTCTATCTTTATAAATAGGAATAATCCGCTCATTATCTGGCTCTTCACCTGAGGCAACAATAAAAATATTCATCTTAGCCAATAACGCTTTGGGGGCATTAAGGGTAGCAATAGAGTCATGATTTCCTGCCACAATAATAACCGTTAAGTCAGCAAAAGCACTCAGCTCTTTTAAAAGATTAAAATAGAGCTTCAAAGCATAATTGGGTGGAGTCTGTGTATCAAAAATATCACCAGAGACAATCAGCAGATCCACTGCCTCTTGACGGATAAGCTTTACCAGCCAAGCAAAGAAGCCTGCATGCTCCTTTGCTCTACTTTGTCCCATAAATTTCTGACCAAGATGCCAATCAGAAGTGTGTAGTATTTTCATCTTCACTCCCACTTAAAGAAAAACTTAACCCCTCTTCTCTTCGTTAATAAAGGTAAAGATTCCATCTTGAGGTAATGGTTGTGCCACTTCATTAATCGCAGTAGCATCATACCCCAACTCTTTGAGTCGTTCCAAAACAGGAGGATGCGTAAAGTGAAAAAAGACCACCAAAGGGTGCGACTTAGGAAAGGACTTATTCTCGTCTACCAATTTAATTAAAGCCGAAACCAAATGTTCTTTTCCACCAAGATTTGATCCAAAAGCATCCGCAGCATACTCATTGTGACGACTCAAAAAACTCATAATGGGCGTAAAGACAAAAGAGACCAATGGCAAAAGTAGAATCATCATTGCAATCTCTACCCCTGCATGTCGCTCCACACCCATCTCGTAAAAGAGCTCATCGGGAAGGTTTCCAAAGAGAAAAAAGACACTAAAGAGCAATACCCCCATCATGGCAATATTTTTCCAGATATCTCCATGTGAAAAGTGCCCCAGTTCATGCCCTAGAACCGCAAGCAACTCTTTATGGTTTAACTTCTCAATTAGGGTATCAAACAGCACCACCCGTTTACTCTTGCCCAATCCACCAAAATAAGCATTCAGACGGCTATCTCGTTTACCTGCATCCATTACAAAGACCCCATCACTCTTGAGCCCAACACCTTGCATCATTGCTTCAATATCCTCTTTGAGTTTGCCCTCCTCCATGGGAGAGAGTTTGTTAAACATGGGAACAATAACCAAAGGATAGATTACATTGGCAAGCAGTGCTACACCAAAAAGCAAAATAAATCCCCAAATCCACCAATGCTCAACATGAATCACAATCCATGACAAGAGTGCAAAAAGTCCCCCACCAATTACGAGGAAAAGTAGCATGCTTTTAAGTTTATCTTGAATATAGAGCTTGGGAGTCATCTTGGAAAAGCCATACTCTTTATCAAGTTCAAAAATAGTATAGATCTCCATGGGTAAGCCTACCAAAAAACTAATCGCCACAAAACCAAAAAGAAACACCACCGCACCCAAAACGCTATTATCCGTATGCAGTGTTGCCGACAACCATGCAAAACCTACAGTAATCCACCAGACAAAAAGAATATAATCCATTACAGTCGAAACCAGACCAATACGCCCCTTCTTGATAGCATACTCCGCAGCTACCTGATAACGCTCAGGAGACATTAAAACCGCCTCTTTTTTCTTCTCTTGGGCAATATAGCCAATTTGCATAATCGCAATATAGATCTCCATCATCGCATAGAGAGTATAGAGTATCATTATTATTTCTAACATTTACGCTCACTTCTTAATTTTTTAGGGAATATACCTAAGATATACTTAAAAAGGTCTACTTATCTTTCTAAGAAGGGCGAATTATACTCAACAACGCAGGCAGTAAAATCAAATCCAACACCAAAGCAATATTCAACGCCACCACCGTAACAATAGCAAAGTTAACATTGGGAACAAAACTACTCACTCCAAACACGGCAAAGGTAAAACTCAAAATAAACGTGGTAAGTATCATGGCAACTCCACTGTGGCTAAGAACATAGTCGATGCTCTCCTCAAAGCTCATCGTTTTTATGGCTTGAAAATATTTAGAAAAGAAGTGAATGGTATCGTCCACAGCAATTCCTAAAATAACTGAAGCCGAGATAGCCACCCCGATATCTACACTCCGTCCCAAGTAGCCCATGACTCCCCCAACTAAGAGAATAGGAGCGATATTGGGTAAGATAAATATCCACAACATCTTGATGTTTCTAAAAATAAAGAACATTGCAATCACCACCAGCACCAAGGTTGCAGATATAGAGAGTAGAAGTGTATCCATCACTGAGCTTTGCATATAGGCAAAAATAGAAGTCTGCCCCTGTACGGTGGCTGAGTAGTTAGAATTCTGCTCCCACCAGTCAGAAACCCAATCAATCATCGCCAAATCTTTGGAAGTATCTTGAATGTTGCTGTTGATACTAAGTCGCAGATAACGCTCTGTGGTGTCTATCTTATCGTTGAGTTCCATCCCTTGTGGCAGACTCATAGAGTAGAGCAAGAGGTATTGTGCCACGGCATTTTTACTATCTGGGATGGTCACTGTTGAGTTGGCATCCAGTACCGTGTGCATTCGCTCAACAATATCTTTAAGTGAGGTGGTAAAAGTAATGTTGGGATGGTTGGTCACCAAGGCTTCTTCAAACTCAACTATCTTCTTTAGAAATTCAGGTGACTTTGCCCCCTCTTTGGCTTTGGAATCCAAGATAATCTCATAGACCATCGACCCAGAAAGCTTCTCCTCTATAAACTCACTTCCACTACGTACCGTGGTGCTTTTGTCAAAGTATTTAATACTGTTGCTGTCTACTTTTAAATTTGTCAATCCATACCCAATGATGAGCATTATCACCGTAAAAGCAATCACTATCTGCTTATCATGACGGACGATAAAGGCTCCATACCCTTTGGTGTTTAAAAGATTTAAAAATTTAATAGGTTTGATTTTATAGTCATCGTTTAAAAAGAGTAAAATCGCAGGAGCCAATGAGATACTCAGTAAAAAGGCTATCAACGCAGCAGCTGTAATGGCAATTCCCAAGGTTGCTATGGGTTCAATGGCACTCATGCTCAATGTGGCAAACCCTATGGCAGTGGTCAGGGAGGTCATGGCAATAGGTAAGAAGTTATTTTTTAAAGCCAAGTAGACAGCCTCTTTATTTGTTATATCTTTTGCTCTATAGTATACCCAAGCCAAAAAGAGGTGCATAGAGTCAGCAATGGCAATGGCAGCCACAAAAGAGGGGATATTCACGGTAAAGTTGTTAAGCTTGTGTCCCAAAAGCATCTGCATACTCAGCACGATTAAAAAAGTAAAGACAATCACCACAGCAGGAACAGCTACACCGATGGGGTCTCTAAATAGTAAAAAGAGTAAAATAACCACAATCACCACAGCCAAGGGAATCAGCACCAAAGCATCATGCAGAGCAACATTGACCAGTGAAGCCGTCACAGCAGAGAGTCCAGAGATGTAAAAGGTATAACCAGTCTTGGCTTCATACTCATCTCGTATCTGCTCTAACTGTTTCATTACATAGAGGTTCACCTCTTCATTGGCTCCTACCGATGAGGCTAGTTTTACAGCCATCATGGTGGCTGTGGCATCGTCGTTGATGAGCTGATGGAGTATGAGCTTGTCATGGATGGCTATCTGCTTTTTAGTCTCTAAATCCTCTTTGGTATCGTAGATAAAATCCTCTACCATTACATCGTCATCAACACTGCGAATATACTGGTAGTTGGTAAGTGAGTCTACCTTGCGTACCCCATCGAGCATTTTGAGCTTTTGTGTCAGTTCTAAAATGGTGTTGATGGGTTTTTCACGAAAAATTCCCTCTTTGTCTTCAAAGGCGACGATAAAGGTATCATCTCCACTAAAGGTTGAGCGAAACTGGTCATAATCTTTCATGATTTTACTGCTTGGGTCAAACCAGATACGGTAGCTTCCTTCAAAGGCAAGGTCTTTTAATGATATGGATAAGAGTGCTACAAGCATGGTAATGAGTAGCAGTAGTTTTGTTTTGTGTTGGTCTAAAAATTCTATGTATTGTTTCATTTTGGTTCCTAATTATTTAAAAAACAGATGTTTGATGTAGGGTACGGCTTTAGCCTACCGTATAAACCAAACATAATAAAAAATAAACTTTTTTAACTCAAAAAGTTTATTTTGACGGTAGGCTAAAGCCGTACCCTACCGTTATTTCAAAGCACGTTTTGACAATTCACCACTCTTAATCCCTGCGTTAATCGCATCTTCATTCCATGTCAAAGAGGAGCTTTTTCCATTTTGTACATTTTCTATCTCTATTTTGACAATCCGTTGAATCCCATCTATCACTTTGTATTCTGAAAAGTGTATTTTTTTAAGCAATCTACCTTGCTTGTCATAATACTCGCCATATTTGGCTAAAAAGTTGGCTTTATCGACCCATATAATTTGTTTAGAGTACCCACTGTTGGCATCTATAGGGGTTCGTGTTACTTTATAATAAGCGACACCATCTTTGGTCACCTCTTCTGCCTCTCCACTGTAGCTGTAGTTTTTATAGTTTTGTGATGAGATATCTTCATAGGAGAACTCACTAGCCATAAAAGAACCCGATTTATTACGTGAGCTGATACGTTTGGTTCGTTTCAGAGAGGGGAGGTAGAGCCACTGTTTGTCATCACCACCAATGACCTCAAAACTTAGAAGTTTGGTACCTTTTAAATCTTCGGGGTAGAGGAAGTTTAGGAGTGATTTATCGCCATCTTCTCCCTCTATTTTTTTGATCTCTAGTTTTCGTATGTTTTCAACTCCTTGAGCATTTTTAAGTATCATGGTGGTTTTAGAGAGGGAGCTTTGGTAGCCACTGATAACGTCATAAGATTTTTTGGCAACCTTCTCTGAACTCATGGCGAAGAGTGAGGCTGTAAGGGTTGTTAGTAAGAGTAATTTTTTCATTTTTCCATCCTTCTAGTTTAAATGTAAACAATGTTAACATAGGGTAGCTTAAATGTAAACAGTGTTCACATATCTTTTTTTGATATAATACTTTTATGAAAAAAAATGACTACCACCACGGCAACCTCAAAGAGGAGTTTCTCAAAATTGCATTTGATTTTATTCATCATGAAGATGTAGATAAACTCACCCTAAAAGTTCTCTCTGATGCCACAGGGACATCACGTTCGGCTATCTATCGGCACTTTAGCTCTAAAGATGCTTTAATGGAGGAGATTATACGACGAGGATTTGAAGAGTTTGATGCCATTACCTCTCCTATCTTACGCGATCAAAAGATCCCTTTGGTTGATAGGTTTTATCGAACCTCTAAAGTTTATGTAAAATGGGCAAAAGAGCATCCTAACCTCTATAGACTGCTGTTTGGGCGAAAGTATGCCCATATACGTGAAGAGATATTGAGTATCAAAGAGGAGAGTTGTGATGCTTTTGGAGCATTGAAAAAAGCTGTCGAAGAGGGGCAGGCAAAAGGAATCTTGAAAAAAGAAGATAGTCTACGTCAAAGTGTGGTGATATGGGCTTCACTGCATGGGCTTTCATCGCTTATTATCGATGGTTTTATGGATGTGGCAGAGCTAAGTGATGAACTAATAGATGATATGTTTAAAAGTTTATTAGCAGGGATTATTAGCAATAAAATAAAGCTTGTCTCCATATTACCCTTTAGTGATCGATTTATAAACAGTCCAGATGAAAAAATATAGAATCATTCATCATTTTAACTGAAGAGTATTATCAAAAAGAGTGTAGAAACTAAAAAAAATCTATAAAAAACAATCTATTTTCTAAACAAAAGTACGATATTGAGTTTTCTTCTGTTATAATCAACTTTATAGATCACATAGAGGGAAGAAAGATGAAAAACATAGAGATACTCAATGGTCTCAAAGAGTCCTTCGCTGTACTGTTGTGGGCGATTATCATCAGTGATGGTGTTGTCTCGGACAAAGAGCGAGAAGCCTTTAATAAATTCTTTAAACTAGAGTTTGATCTTAACCCCTATGAGATCGATGCCCTCTTTCAAACCGTTGAGAAGAATCAAGAGAATCTCGAACAGCATCTTAAGCTTCTACGACTTGCTTTTCGATCTTACCCTGCTCAGAAGGCTCGTTTTATGCAGTACCTCAATGAGTGCATTATCTGTGATGGGGTAGATAATCGAGAATATCACACCTTTGAAGAGATTCGTAATCGGCTCTTTTAAAAGAGAGCTACCACCATTCATCTAACGATTAGTATCACCACCCCACATATCTATTCCCTAAATTTTTGCACCAATCTTAATACCTTACCCGATATCGCTCTATAATTAACAATCGTGAGATCCAAATCATAATCAGCATACTTCAAACAGACCCTCTCTATGGCAGAGCATATCCACTCTAGATCGTTACCAAAAACACCCCCACCGACCAAAGTCAAATAGATCTTATTCTCCCGATTCAAAATCCCTGCACAAATGGTGGCTTCATAACTCGCCTCCAAAATCAATGAAGCAAAAGGCTTCCATATTATGCTAGGAAACCCCACATAAGTAATAGGCAATGCCGAGCAGTAGGCTTGAGAAACTCGATGAGTAGAACCATCTAACGTCACTTGCGTATCCCACATCAACCCTATTTGTAACTGCTCTCTAAGCTTATCTACCTCATCCTCACTTATCATTTCTAACCGCCGATTAATGGTATAAAGCCCATCCTCTTTTAACAAAGCATACCCATTTCTCATCTCCCAAAGAACATTATTCTCGTTGCCCAATGCCTCACCCACTTTAGCCAAACAATCTATCTGCTTAGAAGCACTCTGTCCCACTTGTCCCTCTAGCTCTACAAAGTAGTTTCGGTAAATCGTCCCTGCTCCACAACAAATAGCACAGATAGGTCCTTGGGTATGGTCATGTTCATAAATCTCTATCCCCTCTTCAGGAGTCACATTGGCTCCAACCATCTCCAAAAGGTTGAATTGTGAAGCGACTTGAAAAAGTGCGTTTTCATTGGTTTTATCTAAATGCAAAGCTTTTACATCAGCTTGAATGGCTTGGAGTTTTAGTTTACCTTTTTTACTGTTGCTTTTGGCTACGCGTTCTCTTAGCTCTTTTAGTGTTGGGGTTTCTAGGGTTCCATAGTGGTAGGATTTATTATTTACTTTGGAGGTTAAAACTCCGTCTTTTACTGTAATATTTTTATAGATGGCTTCTTTGGATTCATCAAAGCCTATTAGGTTTTTTAGCCACATGGGTTACAATTTATTCCTTTTTTGAGCTTATTATAAAATGTTTTTGTTTAGGAAGTCATAACAAAAAAAAGGAGAAGCAATAATAAGAATGAGACTGGTAACGAAGCTCCTGCTTCGTTACCCAATATAAGATACACCATTAAAGCCTAATTCGCTAAAATACCATACTTTATTGTAAGGATGGTGCAATGGCTCTAATCAGTCTCTTTGGAATCTCAAAAAATTATGATGTAAAACAGCTTCTTAAAGGGGTGGATTTTCAGCTCAATGAGGGTGAACGGGTAGCGATCGTTGGGCAAAATGGGTGTGGGAAGTCTACCCTAATGAAGATCATCTCAGGAGAGGTGCAAGCCGACGAGGGGAAGCGGATTATTGATAAGCGGATTATTATCGATTCACTCGATCAGAACCCCCACTTTGAGGCGGGGCTTAATGTGCGGGATGCCATCGAGCATGAGCTAACGGATCTCAAGCGTGCCAAAGAGCGGTACGATGAGCTCTCCGTACTCATTGCTGAAGATTTTGAAAACAGAAAACTCCTCGAAGAGCATGCTAAGATTACCAACTATCTTGACCACCACAACGCATGGAGTCTTGATGACAAGATTGAGCGGGTCTTACAGGAGTTTAAGCTCAAAGAGTATGAGTATCGCAATGTTAATAGTCTCTCAGGAGGCGAACAACGCCGTGTGGCATTGGCTTCGTTGATTTTGAAAAAACCTGATGTTTTGCTACTTGACGAGCCCACCAACCATCTTGATGTTTATATGGTGGAGTTTCTCGAAGAGATCCTGCTTAAAGAGAAGTTTACCTTACTGATTATCTCGCACGATCGGCACTTTATCAACTCGATTGTAACCCGTATTGTGGAAGTAGAGAACCAAAAGCTGATCTCCTATCAAGGGGGGTACGATCAGTACTTGGTACAAAAAGAGGAGCGGATGAAGTCGCTAGCTAAAAGTCACGATACCCTTTTGCGTTTTTTAAAACGTGAAGAGGATTGGCTACGCCGTGGGGTCAAAGCCCGACTCACCCGCAACCAAGGACGAAAAGCACGGGTCTTTGAACTACGCGAAAAAGCCAAAAAAGACCCCACCCTTATCCGTAAAATGAAGATTGAGCTTGAACGGGAAAAAAAGAGCTTTAACCGTGGCGATGAAAAGGGCATGAGCAAAAAGAAGATGCTCTTTGAGATCGAGAATCTCCACTACTCCATCGCAGGGAAAAAATTGATCGAAGGACTCACCACCCGTATCTTACAACGCGATAAGATCGCTGTAGTGGGGCACAATGGTTCAGGCAAATCAACCCTGCTTAAACTCCTGCTTGGAAGACTCCAACCCAACAAAGGAGTGATTAAACAGGGGGATTTCAAAATTGGCTACTTTGACCAGCACCGTGAGATGCTTGATGATGACAAAAACATTATCGATACCTTCTGCCCCGATGGGGGAGACATTGTCGATGTCATGGGGCGAAACATGCACGTCTTTGCCTACATGAAATCGTTTCTCTTTCCAGAAGAGTACATGACCAAAAAGATCGGCATGCTCAGCGGTGGAGAGAAAAACCGTGTCGCCCTTGCCCTGCTCTTTACCCGTAAGGTGGATTGTTTGATTCTCGATGAGCCCACCAATGACCTTGATATTCAGACCATTAATATTCTTGAAGAGAAGCTACTTAATTTTTCGGGGGCACTGATTTTTGTGAGTCATGACCGCTACTTTATCGATAAGATCGCCTCTAAGCTCTTTATCTTCAAAGGCAACGGGGTAGTAGAAGAGTCCTACCAAGAGTACAGCGAGTATCTAGAGATTGAGAAAAACATTAATGAGCTCTATGAGATTGAACAAACGGTTAAAAATAGCCCAAAAGAGGAGTCTACTCCCCCTCCTCCACCCAAAAAAGCAACCAAACTCAGCTACAAAGATCAGCGGGATCTTGACCGTCTTCCTGCCGTAATCGAAGAGCTTGAGATCAAAATAGAAGAAGTTACCGCCTGTTTGTATGATCCTGCCTGCTACGAAGCGCGTGGGTTGGTAACGGTTGCTGATGAGCTGAAAAAACTTGAAGCCGAATATGAACAGGTGAGTGAACGCTATTTAGAGGTACTCGAGATGGAAGAGGAGCTCCAAAAAAGACCATGAGCCTTAAAAAATCGCTCAGGAGCTTTAAAAAAAAGCTCCACCACCAATCTCATACTTATGCGACTATTCGTCGAGTTTATCCCCATTTAGAGACTTTAAGCAATGAAGAGATTTTAGACTACTATCAAGTCAAAAATCTCCAAGAGCTCGAAAAACATATTGAACATATCAAAGTAGTTCTCAAAAATAAGTTAAAAAGCTATAAAGAGGAGCTCAAAGCACTTGATACCTGTTTTTGTCTCGATGCTCAAGGAGATTTCAAATACCTATACCCCACCAAAAAAGAGGCAGAAGCTCAGATTGCCTACAGCCTCAAAACAAAGCGTATAAAGCTAACACTCTACCCCTGCCCCTATCATGCGGGGTGGCATTTAAGTAGGATTTAACCTATATTGTTGTAAAAATATGAATTAATCACAAGTGTAAATATTAACTAACTCTTAATAAGAGTTATATCTTTTTTTTTTAAAAAAAATCCAAACTTTATGCCTAAAATCCAACTTTTCCTGCTATAATATTCCCATGAGAGTCACTTCTTTTCCCCTATTTCTAATGTGGCTCTCATACCGATAACTTCTCTGTTAAATTTACTTTTTTCCCTTTTTTAGTATTTAACAGTTAGAAGTTATCATAACTCTACTACAATTTCACTTCCATATCTTTTTTTTAGGAAAGACCATCAAAACCTTTACCAATGAATCACTACTGACCATTCATAACTGGATTACAACGGCACTTAGAGAGAAAAGCTCTATTGAGTTTGCTGTAGTTGATCCTGACCTTGCCCATCTAGAGAGTGGGACTCCTCTCGTGCACCAAGGTGAAACCTACCTCTATCGTGGTTATAAGGTCTGGGTAAATCTAGCAGAACTGCATCGGTGTCGCATGCTAACCCCCAAAACCCTTGCGAAGGGACTGGTTCAGTTACGTTTTGTAAAGCTCAACCTAGAGGCATCCTTTCATACCCATACCCCATCTTCAAAAGAAGAGAAGTATGGTCAAGGGTCTTACTTTTTTCGCATTAACAAAAATGAAGAGCCCACCTTCTTACTTGCTTATAAACGTGCATTAGAGTCGGTCAAAATTGCCCAACGAAAACAGGTATTAAACCTAGGAATCAACAAAGGTGATGAGTTTGAGCTTATCCAATCAGTTGTATCTGAATCGACCTTTAAATCAATGCGGCTCATTGGGGTTGACCACTCCCAAAGTGCCCTAAAAACTGCACAAGAACGCTTTGGAGATAAAGAGTTTTTTGCATTGGATATCAATCAGCTCTCTAGCCTCAATCTACCAAAATCTGATCTAATTATCTCCATTGGTACCCTTCAGAGTCCATCCATCCCCTATAAACCCTTTTTAATGTCATTGGTACAAGAGCATCTAACACCTGATGGAGCACTTATTTTAGGCTTTCCCAACAGTCGCTGGATCGATAAAGAACTGATCTACGGTGCTAAAGCTCCCAACTACCCCTACTCGGAGATGTCACTACTGTTTAATGATGTGATCTTTGCAAAAAAATATCTCCAACAAAAAAAGTTTCGTGTTACCATTACAGGACGAGAGTATATCTTTATCACCGCGACACGTATTGGGATTAGATCATGATAAGTTTTGGGATTATTTTTCTACTGATGCTCATTGGCTCTCTTGGGGTACTCAGAGTTGCTCAACATATTAAAAACACACAAAAAGAGCAACAACTTATCCATCTTGGTCAACTAAAAAAGCTTCAAAAGGAGCTTGATCGCTATAAGTATCAAGAGTACCTCGAGCATGCGTGGATTGATGCCTACTACACCCAAGTGATCCAACCAATCCAAAAAAAAGACCCCACCATTGCTAGCAAAATCTCTTCTCAGAGGTTGCCTGATGTTTACCATCTGCTTATCGACAAAAAAGCAGGAGTAGAACAGATTCAATCCTACTTCATCCAAAAAGAGCTTAGAGATTATGAAAGCTTTTTTGATACCCTTCTAAACAACCCCCTTACCCCGATGCAGAGAAAAGCAGTTATCACCCACGAAGAGAACAACCTTATTCTCGCAGGAGCAGGATCAGGAAAGAGCTCGGTCATTGTGGCTAAAGTTGCCTATCTCCTAGAAAAAGCCTATGCCACACCTCAAGAGATTTTAATTTTAAGCTTCAACAAAAAAGCAAAAGAGGAGCTAATCGAACGGATGCATCAAATAGGTATAAAAGGGGTTAGTATTAAAACCTTTCATGGCTTAGGAAGAGCCATCGCCCTAGAGAGTTATGAGATTGATAAATCAATGGAGTTTAACGAGATGATAACCCTTGCCACCCAAGCCCTAAAGGAGCAACACTACCACTCACCCTATCTCTACCTACTTGTTGATGAGTTTCAAGATATCTCGATGGATCGCAATGCTTTGCTTCTTGCCCTAAAAGAACAAAATGATGCCAATCTTACTGCCGTGGGTGATGATTGGCAAGCGATCAATGGCTTTGCAGGTGGAGAGATCAAAATTATCCAAAATTTCCCTGCAATTTATGGTAATACCAAGATTATTAAACTTGACTATACATTTCGATTCTCCCAAGCAATGGCTCGGCTTTCGGCTCGATTTATTTTAAAAAACCCTCAACAGATCCCAAAAGATATTAAAAGTATCAAAACAACCCCTCGCAATCCGCTAGAGATTCACCACTATAAAAACCATCAAGAGATCAGTACCATCATAGAACAGATCCTCCAAAAGATCAGCCAAAATCACCCTACTCAACAAAGCGTAATGATCCTCTCTCGATATGGATTCCAAAAACCCAACAACATCACCCAACTACAACAACAATTCCCCTCACTCAAACTCACTGCCTTGACCATCCATGCCTCTAAAGGCTTAGAGAGTGACCATGTGATTGTCACCCACTTAGAGTCTGGAAAATTTGGATTCCCCCCCACACGAGAAGCCTCCAAAGATGAAGCATTTAAAGATGCCCAAGAGCGACGACTCTTTTATGTCGCCCTAACACGAAGTAAAGAGCAACTCTTTTTGATCTGCCATCACTTAAAACCTTCACCTTTTGTTGTGGAGATTGAAAAGCTAAAAAATACTCTCATGTAGTCTTAAAGCAGACAAAAGCTTCTCTCGGTATGCCTCTTGTAACTCTTGAGGTGCTAAAACCACTAAGTCTGGTAACCATTTTTGAACAAAGGGTAAAATCTCTAATGTTTGGGTGTACTCCAAGGTAAAAATAACCGAACCATCCGCCTCTTTAGCATGAAAAGTTTGAGAGGGTAAAAACTTTTTCATCCCCTCATCAAAATATTTTGCCACCAAGGGCGTGGCTTTGATGGTAGCAATCTTTTTTTCTACGCCATAGAGGGTCATGGCATTTTGTACATTTCTTAAAAACTCCAGATAGGGTTTTAGCTCTTTGGTTTGAAATGTAATCTTATTGGAATACTTTATTTCAGAGATAAAACTTAATCGTCTAAATCGTAAAACTCCCTTCTCATCTATCACCACCAAGTACCAGTTATTGTCCATAAACATAAGCTTGAGGCACTTCTCATTTTTATAAATTTGCTCTCTATCGTACCGATAAACAATATCTCGATACTCACGATTTATAATAGCATTCTTGAGATTTCTAAAGATCTGTTTAGCACGGTCACTCTGCAACTCTTCCATAATTGAGTTTTTAAATGCAAAAATATTCTCATCATTTTTAGCCACCTTAGAGAGTGTTCCCTTCTCTAACTCTTTGAGTATCTCAGGATCAAACTCCTGTGCCATCAAAAAGAGCTGAGAGAGGTCTTCACTGTTTTTGATAAACGCCTCAAAAATATCTGAAACACTCACCAGCTTCCAGACCTTTTTATGACCTTTTTTAATGGTTATAATGTGCTCATAACCTGACTCTATCTCCTGAAGATAACGCTCTAAGGTTTTTGAAGAGCAACCAAACTCATCGAGGAGATAAACATCATTATTGGCTATCTCCTTTTGGATAAGGAAACGTTCCATGAGTTTGAAAAGGGCTTTTGTTTTTTTGTTTCGTGCCACTATTGACTCTTTTTTAAAATATCTTCTTCAATACAAAAGACATTAAACTGTTTCAAAAGCTTCTGATACATCTCTTTAACATCATCAATCTCTTGACTGCTATTTCCATGAGCCAAATTATTTCTCAAATTTTCTATCTCACGAATAAACTCTTGAAACCACTCAATATCATCACAAGACTCAATATAATGCTCAATCTCTCGTATAATAGATTTTATTTTTCTTCGAGGAGTAGTATTTAATCGCTTAAATTGTGATTTTGTTAAATTAATTGTCTCAGGATTATAAAGGTAATCTCCCCTAAATTTATCCCGTGATTTAGCATTGGAGTCAGATAGTTTCACCAAGTTTCTTGATTGATTCACCAATGTATAAAGTGAATATTTAGTAATAGGCTTTTTTTTACCCAATAACTCTTTCTCAAAATAATCAATATAATTTTGTATCTCTTTTGAAATACCATAAATTCTATCTTTACAATAAAATCCAACACTCTCAAAAAGTAATGTAATTGCATTCAATTGATAACCTCTATTATCCATGACTTTAGAAAGCTGATAGAGTCTCATCCATTCATTCTCATATTTTAAAGCTTGAATACTCTCTAGATGTCGAATAATCTCTTCAATATAATTTTGAAAATTTTTAATCTCCTCTTTCTCTTGCAATTTATTTAAATTATCTATAATATCATCAATTAATGTACCATCAATCAAAGGCTTTAAGGAGTTAGATAAAAAGTGACTAGAAAAATCTTCCAACTCATCAGCTATCTCTTGGTATAAAGCGTTAGTAAATTTCATATTAGAGGATACTGTATAGTTTTGATTGAAGCTTGAAAGCATCATTGAAAGGTTTGCTAACTCTAAATATTCCTTCAAATCAATAATCTGATACTCCTGAAAAGGAACTATCTCCTTTGCAAAAAAGATATGCTCAACCCTGCTTGTATCTGTAATGTGATTTGCAATCAAAGATATCGTAGCTAAAATAGGCAAATGTCGAAAACTATGGGTAAGATCAATAATATAAGGTTTATTTTGCGTAATAACACTATTTAATACTTTTAAAATCGATGAAAAATCTTCCGTATTATCAAGAAAATAATCATCTTTAAATAAGTCATCATATTTACAATTAAACTCATCCTCCAAAACCACTTGCTGTGTATCTTTTGCCTCTTTTGTAAAGATGGGAATAATTTCTCTATCTTCAAAATTATCAATCAAAAGAGGTAACATATTGGTATAGTTAGATTTTTTTAATCTAAACTGCTTAAAAAGATTCTCCCCAAAACTATATCTTGCCCTTTTTGCTTCTTCTGTTTTAAACCCTTTACCTAAAAGTGTAATAACCATCAATTCCCCCTTAATACTGTCTAAAAATCACATGCTCAAAGCGTGAAAACTTCTCTACTTTTCCATTAACCGTCTTCTCTATTACATCCCGTTTAGTGGTGGAGTGAACAGCTTTAAAACCCAATGATTTGATAAAGTTTACCATCTCATAGCACCCACCGAAATCACCCTGTACCAAAAAAACATCATCCTCATTGGCATGGTTACAAATGTACTCCTTTAATGGAACTAAATAGTCAGAAAGCTCTCTTAAGTGCGGAGGAATATTTGACCAAAGCTGTTGAAGCTCTGTTGGCAAGGTCACAAACTGCTCTATGCCCAAGCTCTCTTTGGCATCTTGCTCTTGAGCAGGGGTCAGGGTATGCGAGAATAGTAAAAATAGCTGTCTCATGGTTTTCCTTTTTTAATTTTTGATATTATAGGGAATTTTTTGGACAAAAAATGTCTAGTTTAGACCTTTTTTTGATAATTGAAACAACTTAATATCCCCTTTTAGCTTTCGCAAGTCGGGTCATAAAAAAGAAAACTTCATTGAAACTGAAAAATATTTTGGTTTCAATCCCCTTTTAGCTCATGCAAGTCGGGTCACAGTTTATACTGTAGGGTAGGCTAAAGCCATACCCTACCCAATATTTATGAGTTTAAACCTCCAAAAACTCCACTCCATCTTTAGACCCAAGGAGCAAAAAGCTTCTAAGCTTGGGAATGGCTTTAACTTTATCAAGTTGTAAGTAACCCTCTATCTGTTTGATACCATCTTGTTTGACTTTTTCATAGTTATCTCGCTCTTTTAACCATTTAAGCTCAAAGAGGTAGTTATGGGGAACCCTTGGGTCTCTTCCTATAAGCAGTATATCAGGATATTTGTTGTTAAGTTCGGGTTGAGAGTCTATAAAGTAAAACTCTGCAAAGCTAAGAAGAGCAAGAGTAATGACTTGAAAATGTTTTTCACTAAAGCCTACATGGTCTCGGTTGGAAAGCATCTTTATGACCTCGTTTAGTTGTTTTTTAAAAGGCTCTTCATCTCCTAGTGCTAAATCGACCAATAGAGTCTTAATATCATTATCAAAGGTTAGATTATTTCGTCTCTTTATCTCTACAGCAAAGTAGTTAAAGTAGAGCATTTTTATCACATAGTTAGGAATCCTAAAGCGATACTCTCCACCAAAAAGTTCCTCTTCTAGGGTAATAAAGCCCATTGAGTAGATAAGGGTTATAAAGTCATCTTTAGTAAACTCTTTGTTGAGGTCATATCTATCTTTTATTGAGCCTCGAATGCTATTATTTTCTATGAGTTCTTCTAGGACTTTATAGTTATTTTCTCTATTACCAATATGAAAGAGTTTCATTATGGCTTTATAGTCACTTGCTACATTGCTATCTAGCATTTTAGTTGGCTCTTCACAACGACCATAATCATATTTGGATAAGAAGTAATTCACCAAAGTAGCATTATAAATCTTCTCATTGGCTTTGAGGTTAAAGAGATAACCGTTATACCATACTTTTAGTTTCTCTAGTAACTCATCTTGGTTGAGTGTTGGACACTTTTGAAAAATGGTATTTTTTAATGAGTAGTTTACCTCCTCTTGGTTAAATCCAGCCATGCCATTAAATATCTCCTCATTGGAGATATTGGAAACGATATTAAATCCACTACTTAGACTATCGAGCGTAATAGGTGTTACTCCTGTAATAAACATCTTCTGTACCACACCTGTTTGAGTAGCACTTTTTAGTACTTCATAGAAGCTTCGTACAAAGCCACCTTTACCGACAATATCTAAAAAATCTTTCATACTGTAGGCTAAAATGGCATTGGCAAACTGGTCATATTCGTCTATGAGAATGTAGATGGAGTCATCTTTTACGATTTCAAAAAAATATTTTATCAACCCTGTTGGTGTTGGAATGGTCTCTAACTTTTCTCTATAACTCTCATAACCATAGTTACTAAAGTATCGGTAGATTGAGTACTTGATATTGTCTCTAAAGCCTTCATAAATAACCTCCATTCCAGCGTCGATATTAATCCCAGAAAACTCAAAAAACAGAATTCTGTAGCTACTCTTTAGAGGTGTTGGATTTTGTCCAATGTAAGTATCATTAAAAATTGCATCAAACTCATGGGCTGATTTTTCATCGTAGTAGTACTGAAGAGTAGAGAGAAAAAGCGACTTTCCAAAACGGCGTGGGCGTAAAAAGATTAAAAAGCTCTCGTTTATATTTTCTAACTTCTCTATGTAGTTCGTTTTATCAATATAGAGATAGTCATTATTAATCTTTACTTTTTTAAAGTTGCTTTCACCATATATTATCTTTTTCATTGTTTGCCTCTATCAAGTTATATGGCATTATATCATAGATTTTTTTAGGCTGTTTTACATCTAAATCTGTTTCAATCCTCTCTAAATCTTTTCATGTTGCAACAAGCTACCGAAGCCGTAACTTCGGGCTTTTATTTTCTTAAGTGAAACTCCGTCCACAAAAACAGTGAAATGTTAAAAATTTCATTTTCTAAAAGCCTGAAATCTCAGGCTTTCGTTCAATAGGATAAAAATTTTAATTCCTTAACTGAAACTGAATCACAAAGTTTTTACTTTCTAGTGATTTTCTTATGGTTTATTTTAGCTGAATTTTAGTTGGTTTAGGGTTAGAATAGACTTATTCATCTATAGATGATTACCATACTCATCCAATACACAAACCTTATCTTCAAAATAACAATATACTCTTTTAGCCTCATCTGAATTTACATAAAACTCATGAGTTGAATGGAACTTTGCATTTTTAGAGATAGACTTAAAAGTCAATGATTTTAAATTATTCCCATTTTCTAAAAATAGCATCAAATCATCTATCTTTTCATTTAATTCTCTCATCCTATTAGGTTGTAAATTCTTAATATCTTTTAAAAAGTTATCTCCATATTTAATCAAACTACTAGGTGCATCATAAAGCTTTTTCTCATACAACATATTTTTTGCATTTTTCCATGCTATCTCACCCCAAGGAGAGAGAGCTACCTCATCATCAATCTGTAATAAAAATATCTTAGGGACAGAAGAGGTATCAACATTATCACATCCACAAGATAGTCGCCGAAAAATGCTTAAATTCTCTTCAAATACCTCTACCTCATCAGCCTTGATAAGTATTCGAGGTATTTCCAAAATCTCTTTTCCTGACTCAAAAATATAAATGGTTTTATCAGCATAAAACATTGCCAACACTTGCAAGAATCCTTGTATACTTTTAAAGCCACCTGTTAGATTAAATATTACCTCATAGTTTTGCTGTTTATATCCTGTTATACGTATATTAAAATCCCTGACTATTTCCGAAAGTGCGAATTGAAAACTCTTAATATCTTCTGTCTGCAAATCAGATATTTCAAGTATCTCAACATTAATTTTATGTTGCTGTAGATACTGCCCAATTATCTTTGCCGTTTCTCCACCTAAATAAGTATCGGTCTTAATCAAAATATGATGGTCTTGAGGCTGATTTAAGTCACTAATATAATACTGTATCAAAGAGTTCAACTCTGCCGATTTTTTCTTTGCCTCTTCCAAAGAAAAACTTTTAACCTCCTCTTTTATCTTTTCAATTCGAGTTGAGATAATCTCCATATCCTCTTTTGATATATTTTGCTCTTTGGCATTAGCATTCTGTATCAATACCTTTCGCTCATTAGGTGAAGCACCATTTGTTAAAATACTTGTTCCACATGGGGAGATTATTAGTTTTTGGGTCATTTTGCTTCCTCTATTATCTTTTCAATCCTATCAAACAGTAATTTAAAATGTTTAAATTCTTCTTTTTCTAACTTTTCTATAGCTTTTGAAAAGTTATCTTTTCCATTATTAACCTTGAACATTTCAGAACCATACAAAGAATTTCCTTTCATTTGATTTTTTTCTAAAACTTCATTAGAAAAGTAATGTTCAATTACAAAACATCTCTGTCCAACATCACTTTCATGAACAAACTTTCTTCTAAAATTAGGTGGAGGTAATAAAATTGCATAAATAGGCTTTATCAAATGTTTTCTAATGAAATTATTTATATTATAATCTTCAAAAACTTTCTTTTTCAAACCTTTAAATTGACTGTTTCCTTCATTATCATTATCAAAAATACCTATAATTATTCTATCTATATGTTTATCAAGTTCTAAAGCTCGTTTTACTAAATCTGCATTTCCTTGCTTTTTTTCTTCTTCTATCTCAACACCTGATACTTCTATGTCAAATGGAATATTTTTACTAGGATATAGTTTTTTCCAGGCAATCTCTAATATTCGTTTATCTGTTTTTCCCTCTGTAATAATTAAAGGTTTTAATTCCTCTTCTCTATACCCATCTAATAAATCATCTATTTTAAAATCCATTGAACCAATAGACTCAACATCAAAAGTAACTTTTTCCTCACCTTTTGCTTCTTGTTCTAATATATATGTATATCTTGTATATCCAACGACTTTTTTATTCTCATCCTCTTCATCTATTAGTGGAATTTCTTCCCTTACTGTAGTATCGCTATTAAGCTCTCTAAAAATATGTCTTATAATTGATAAAAATTCTCTTGCATATTTATCTTTACTATGAAATAAAACTAAAATTGCATCATCTTCTCTTTGAACAACAACTTCACTTTCATTATACTTTAAAAATACACCATCTGACCAATAAGGAACTTCCTCTTCTAATGAAATATAATCTTTTGCTTTAACTATAAATTTAGCAAATCTCTCTTTTTTTAATTTATATGTATATTTATAACGAAGCCTCAATCCTCTCTCATAATACCTATAATCATAGCTTGGTTCATTGGATGATATTTCAGAAGCTATTAAAATTTCATTATCGTTAAGTCTAAAAGCAATTTCAAATTTTATTAATAAATTAACAATATCCTGATAGTCTCTTTTTTTATATCTCTTATCATTTCCTAATATTTTATTTAAATTTTCATCTGATACATTTAAAACACCATTGTCTATTTCAACATCATTACTGTCATCATCTGAACAACGAAGAATTTTATACAAAGCATGTGTTATCCAATTTGGATTCATAAGAGCAATATTTTCAGAACCTAAATGGTCAGTTATAGTACCAATTTGTTTTAAAATGGTTAATAAACTATCTTGTTCATTTTCATCTTCAATATTATAACGTTCACAGATATCTTCAAATGAATCTCTTGTTACAATATTACTTTTTCGATTATTACTTCTATTTTTATATTGTTTTTCAAGTTCTTCTTTTACTGCAAACCATGCTTCAGGTAATTCATCTTTAACAATTTGAAGATTATCTGTTTGAAGTTCTAATTCATCTATCAATTCTTGAATATTCTCTTCCTCTCCTAGCTTTGCAGAGGTGTAAATAATTTTTTTAATAGTATCTGGAAATTTCTTTTCATACTTATTCTTACTTAAGCTAAAACCTCTATTCTCATCTATCTTATTCACCACAATAATAATAGGTGCATTCCCTGCTCTTTCCTGAATATCTTCTAACCACGTCATCGCACTCTCTTCTGTACGAGCGTTTAACACCAAAAGATAAATACTTCTTTTACTTAAAAAGAATTTATGCATTTGATGAGTAATTTCTTGTCCTGCAAAATCCCATATATTTATTTTAACTTTATTTGAAAGTACATGACTACCTATTTCTATACCAAAGGTTGAAGTTGTATCAATCTTTTTATCAACAATACAATTAACCAAAGAGGTTTTACCCACTCCCCCATGTCCTAATACTAAAACTTTTGCTTCATTTAAATTTCGTTTTGCTTGATTTTGTGTTGATAAAAGTGCCAATATAAGTTGTTGAGGTTTTAAACTAGATATCTCATTTAAATTAAAAATTGGATTACTTTCTAATTTTAGTACCCTTAACTTTTTTAAACCAACTAACGATTCAGGTATTCTCTCAATATAATTATAACTTAAATCAAGAACTTCTAAATTTGTAAGCTCTAATATACTCTCAGGAAATTCATATAACTCATTACTACTAAAATAAAGCTCTTTTAAATTCTTAAACTTACTAAGTTCATTTGGTATTTCATCAAATCGTTCTATTGTTTTTTCACCATCTTCATCTTCATCACTTATCGTTCCTAACTTAATACCTTTTCCACTTAAATTCAAAATTTCTACTGTTTCAAAATCTACTTGTAACTCTTTTAAAGTTTCTAAATCAGGGTATAAAACTTTATCAAACCTATCCTTCCCTAACCACTTCACTATCAATTTACTCTTCGCAAACTGCTTCTTCTTTTTAGCATTTAATTTAGGATAAATTCGTACAATCGCCTCTTCTAACTTTTTCTTATCTTCCTCACTAGGATTTAAAATAGGCTTTATAGCCCGTTCTAAACTCTTAATATCATCTGCTTGGCTAAAATCAAAACCTTTAGGCGTTCTTAACTCATTCCTTTCTAATTTAGCTAACTCCTCTTCAGCCTTTTCAACAAGTAGAGAATAATGAAACTTTTCAATAAAATCTTTTAAAGCTCTCTGCTTATATTTTGCATCTACCTTTTGAACAGCATCCCATTTTTCACTAGCCTCTTGCTCTTTTTTAAAGCTCTCTTCATCTTCTTTTTCTTTTTCTATTTGGGCTATTTTCTCTTTTGCTATTGATACATAACGAGACTCAGGAAAATCTTTTATAAAATTTTCAATAGTAGCTATGTTGGTTGAACTTGAAACAATCCTCCAAGCACTCTCTTGGGCTAATGCCTTTTTTTCAGCCTCTTCTCTCTTGGCTTGTTCAAGCTTTAATGCCTCCAAATCCTCCTCAGAAATCAAACTCTTAACAGAGACCTTTTTAACAGTTTCAAACTCAGAATAGTTTCGTAAATAATCCTTATCTCCCGTCTTATTAGAGGCAAAATCTTTAAGTTTCATATACTCTAGTTTAGCACGTCCACTATTATCTTGCTCTTTTGCCATTGTTAAAAGTTCAGTTAACTGTTCACTCTCTACCCAGTTTGGAATGGTGGTTGTTAACTCTGTCTCAAAAGCTTTTAAAAACTCTCTTATCTCAATACCATCTATTTTTAACTCTATTTTCCCATAACCCAATGACTTTGCCATACCAATATTATGAAAACAACCCTTTGTATCATGAAAAGTCAAAGCAGACAACAACGCTCCAAGCTCTGCTTTTTTGAGATTGTGATAGCGTAATTTCCCCTTAAAAATAACACCCTTGTCCAATGGTATAAAGGTCGTACCTACATTCTCATTTCCTGTATCTTCAGTCTTCTTTACTCCATTTTTATGAATGGGGTATCGTTTTCTTCCAGAGATAGAGAAACTATTATCCATAAATGTAGTAAAAAGTTTTCCTTTTTGTTTAACATACATAGGATAGTATGAAGCTCTAGGAGTCCCCAATATTTCGGTCGTTTTATCCATTACTTTAACATTAGAAGTTGCTTGAAAATGAGAAAACTGCACACGACCTTTTAGTGCATCACTCTCTCCAATGTAACCAAATATTGTCTGAGCCAAATCTTTTCGTTCATCGTTATGAGCAGGTGGGATACCATCTTTTACCGAATGAGTATAAGGGAGCTTATAAAGATAAGACAAACCAAAATGAAGCACCTCTTTTCCATTTTTTTGAAAAAATATAGGAACTTTTCTCTCCTCTTTTGGTAAAGATTCATCTTCTAACTTCTTTTTCCAAAATGTCCAATCAGGAGACTCTTTTGGTTCCGTTGTTCGTTTATCAAAATAGGCAAACAGAAAATCCTCCATACTCTTCTGTGAAACCTTTAGCTCATCTTTTGGCTCAAAGAAAATAAACTCATAAACTTTTCCACTTGGCTTTCGACCTTGTGGCTCATTTCTTGCACTGGGTTGACCTGTTAAAACCAAAGTTCCCTTACTCTTTCCATGCTCATGATAACGATAAATCTCACGGTTCACATCTTTTTTAAAGTAAGAAAAGTTGTGAGTAAAGTTCTTATCTTTTATAAGCTCATATTTAAACTTAGCTGTTTTATCTTTGGCTTTGTTTCCAAATGTTCCATGTTTAAACTTAGAAGCAAAATTCATGTGATAAATTTTATCAATCTCTTCATGTTTGATTCGCCCAGGTTTACCACAATCTTCAATGATATAACCTTTCCCATCTTCACTCTTTTTAAGCCACCCACAAAAGGTCTTGTCAGGGGTCATTTTAGACATATAGAGTTCACGGTTTCGCAAATCCCTCACAGCATAAGTATCATCATTATAACTATCTTTACCCATCTTAGAAAAACTCATAATCTCCAAAACATTACGAACCATACCTTTAACTGAAGTTGCAGGGATATAATATTGTTTTTCACCATTTGGATAAATATATTGACAAAACTCTTCTTTCTTTTCATGGTCTCGTATAAAAATAGGACTCTTAGCCGTAATAGTAATATCAATACTCCCACTTTGAGTATCTTCAAATGGGATATCATGACTTACACTATCAGCCCAATCAGGGAAAAATACCTTTTCACTTAAGGGTACAAAATTAAATGGTGCTGTTATCATTACTTCTTCTCCTTTTCAAAGCCTGCAAAAAGCAGATACTTTGGTTCTAATACATCTAAACCTAAACAAAACTCACTCTTTTCTTCTTCCCAGATTTGAGCTATTTTCATTTTCGGCATATCTTTAGCTAATGTGAAAAATGAATCTGTTGGTTCATTACCTTCTAGTTTTTTATCTATTGCTAACCACTCACTATTTTGCTGTCTAATTAAAATAGAACGCTTAGTATTCGGTTCATATAGAGCCATCTCCAAAATATAGTTAACATCATTATGTAACTCTTCCCATTTTGGTAAAGTTTGAGTTCTTTTAAATAGATGTTTGGGTTCTATTCGACCATCTGACATCTGAACATACCCCTCATACTCATCATTTAAACCGTTGTAAAACTCTTTTAACGCTTCTCTACTTTTCAACATTTTCACACCCCTCCTTTGTCCAACTACCTTCAAAAATTCCATGACCACGGTTAACCTTACCACCTAAAGGAAGTAATCCATTACATAAATCATCTAATGTTAATTTAAAAGCCTCTCTTATATCCTTATCATCTATCTCTTTAGCCAAGATTATCTCTATATTCCAATTCTCCTTGTGAGCCATAACTTTTTCGTTATAGAGTGCAGAATCTATCGCTCCACCTGTAAAACGGTCTATCTTTACATGGTCAAAAATCTTCACCTCATCTTCTTTGAACTCTTGAAACATATCAGAAAAAAGTGCTTTTCCTTTCTGTCCTAACTCATCCCCCTCGTTATCTCTCTCTTTTTTATGCCCAAAAATAAACTTTACAGCATCATTGTTTTCACCTATATACTCTTCAATAGGCTTAGTAATCGTCTCTATAAAGTTGCCTTTTAGCTTATTGTAATGGAAAGCCACCCTATGGGATAACGCCCCTTTAAGTGATGAAGCAGGAAGGAGTATCTGTTTTTGGCTAAACTCCCCTTTGTTATCTCTCCATCTAACTACCTCTTCAGTTACAGCTATATCATCAACCTCATCATCTCCAAACCCTGCTCCAAAGCTAAAGAAACTATCTGGTTTTATAGTAATTTTATAAATACAAACTTGGTCATTATTTGATAATTTTCTATCTTCTCCAACACTTATATTTAAATTACTTGGTTTATCTTGATAATCTTTTCCAATAATATAACTACTCTCTAAACAAGAGATAACTTGCATCTCTCCAAATCCTTTGGTGCTTCCACCTCCAAGTCTAAAAAGTGGCGAGTTCAATAGCTCTAAAATCTTTTGCCAAGTGGCTTCATCTTCCTCTTTATCTCCTAAAAACTCCAATTCAAACTTAAAACGACTCCCTGCAAAAACGACCTCTTCATCAAACTTACTATGCTCTTTGGCTACTCCTTTGTGGGTAATGGCTGTATGTTCTCTTATGGGTAGGTTATTATATTTATCTAAAAATTTACTCTTATCTTTAATGCCTAGTGTATGATGAAGTTTTTGATTCTCATCTAAAAGATGAGCATTAGAGACCAAAAGCCTAGAACCATTATCTTTTCCAAAAATCTCATTTGCCTTCTCTTCTTCAAACGATTTTCTAAGTACCCCTGCAATAGACGTTCCCAAAATCATAGGCAATCCATTCCAATCTTTTAAAACAGGAGCATCAACAAAAAAGTCACTTTTACCACTAGCAGTTTTTAGTGGGGTGGTAGCCTCTAACACAATCTGTGCTACAAAACGGTAGTTATATAGTTTACTCATTGTTCTCTCCTTTTTTGTCAACTTCTTTTGGTGCATAGATAGAGAGTAGTTTTATAAAGGCATGATAACTTTCCATATCCTTTTTGTATCTATCTTTCAAGGCATCTATTAACTTTTTATCCCACTTATCTTTGGCTTGACCATGTAGTAAAAAACCTCTTTGATGGTTATGAATTATCTCTTCACTAAAGAGTTCAGTATAGAGTTTATCACTCTCAACAAAGGCACTACACAGTGAGCGAATCTGTCCCCATTGGGCTTTTTTATTTTTAACTTCTTTTTTATACTTTTGAATAAACTCTTTTACCTCTTTTAAAAGCTTATAGTTTTCTTTCTCTTGTTTTTGTTGAGCTTTTAACCATGCACTAACAACTCCCTCTTCAAAACCTTTATCATCTTCCTTATAATTACTTTCAACTTTAGTAAATTCAGGATTTTTTGTGGCTAAAAAGAGAGGGTTAACCACTACTTTACCATGCCCCTCACTCAGGTAGAGACCTAAACCTTCTTCTACTCTTTTGCTATAATCTTCTACATCAAAATTTTCACTCACTTCAATAGCAATAACACTCCCTTTATCTATAACCAAGCGTTCAGGATCACGGTTATCTCGAATAGCCACATAAGGGGTATAACGGGAAGTGCGAATCTGTGATTTACTCCACGCTATATTAGAAGATTCATCTAAACCAAGTGATGCTAAATCAAACTGATAACTATTAATTCCATTATTGGTCAGAGCTAAACGACTTTTAGCGTAAAGAAAAATATAGTGTTTATTATCTATACTTATAGGGTTTAATGTTTGTGGTATGGTTTGAGTGTTTGATTCATCTACAAAAGTTATTTTTACTCTTCCATATTCTGCACTTCTTGATTTTCCAAGTCTCTTACTAGACTCTAAAATCTTTATAATCTTATCTTTATACTTATCATCATCCATCTCTACAGAAAAAGTCCATTTAGTCCCTTTAGCAAGAGCGTAATAACCAAACATGGTGCTATCTTGTGAACGTCTATTTTTCTTATCGTAAGCAGATTTTTGTCGGTAGTTATGTTCAACTTTAACCAACTCTCCATTAGCTGTAATGAACCCTGCTCTTTGTTGTTTAAGCTGTTTCCCATCTTCTATAAAAGCATCATACTCCTCTTTGGTCAAAAAGTGTTCATTGTATAACTCTTTTTTCTCCAAAGCATCTTTTAGTGAAACACCTTTAGGAGCAAACCAAGCAAAAGGAATTTGAAAAGTCTCTTGATTATCTTTTAAAATATGCCCATCTCCAAAACGAACAGCTCCAGCGTGAAATACCTCAAAAGCATCTGCACCAAAGTCTCCATATTTCCGTGCCACCATACCTAAGAAGTTTGACCCTGCTATGTAGTCAAACATATCTACTTTTCCCTCTGTATTAGAAGAGCTATGAAGCACTATATCACTCTTGAACTCACAAATAAAATTTAATTTAGTCATTACTCTCTCCTGCTAGGGTTATCTCACATCGTCCTAAACCTCGTGTACGGTTTAAGCCCATTCTTTTTACTTGTGAAAATGCTTTTTGCATCATCTCTTTATAGCCCTCTTCTATACCCTCATCAAACTCAATGGTGGCATAGAGCTTTAAAGGTACAACAGCTTCTATCTCTCGTAAAGAACCTGTTTTAGCTATACCATTCTCTTCTATTTTAGTAGAACTAATGGTTGTAAAGAGATAAGAGCTTAACTCTTTAGATATATGCTCTTCTATAATGGCATTAGAGAAGTAGCATTTTCCCTCTTTTCCTCTATACTTTTTATCATAACAGACATCTTTCTCTTTTTCATCTTTATCATCATTTGAACTTCCACCAAAACACTCATTAACAAAAGTACAATCACCCAAACTCTCTGCCATCTCTCGTATATGACCTTTTAATGTTTTAGCAGGAATATAAGGCAAACCATTATTATCTTTTGCTACCAAAGCATCAACCCTACTTCCCCCACTGCTACCACTTCCACAGTGCCAATAAGTAAAAAACTCTATTTCTATTTTCATGACTATTTTCTCCCTATTACTGATTTGAGTTGCATAATGTCTTGCATGGGGGTTTTATTTACTCCCTTAGTAAATTCATTATATTGATATTGCCAATCTTTTAAATTTAATTTTTTATACTCTTTATTCCAAATTAGTTTTTTAAATTTTTTAGATAATTCATTATGATTAAAACAATTAACAATTAAACGATTTAATTGAAATCTACTATCTAATTTTTGTAATATTCTTTCTATATTTTTATATTTTTCAGAACCAATTTTTGATTGTAACACACTATCAACTCTCTCTAAAAATAACTCTGCAAACTCTTTACTTTTATGTAATTCAGTTAACCACTCTCTATATTTCCCTAATGGGATATCATTGTCACTAAAAAGTTTGTGAAGTTCAACAAGCGTATCTATCTTTGGCTCTTGCTCTGTATAGTAGGGAGCAAACAGAAGTTTAATCCCTTCTCTAGTCGTTAACTCTTGCTCTATATAAGTTCTATAATCTTCCACATAAGAGCTTTGAATATTATGAGAAACTAAACAGGAAGCCTCTCTCCCTGACTCCTCTTTAGCATAGCTACACAAATGTTCAGCCAAATCATAAGCATAGTGAAATGGAAATTTCTTATTACAAAAGGAAATCCCTGCACAGGCTGTTAACTTCTCAGCATATTGACTTAACTCAGCCTCTTTAAAGTTCTTTTTTGTGTTATTTTCAAATGCTTTTAAATAGGCTTGTGTAAAGTCCAATGCTTTATCAGCATCACAAATAACGGTTACATCATCTCCACCAATAACAATAGGTCTAAATTTAATCGTTTCATCTTCTTGACTAAAAGTATCTTCAAAAGCTTTTTTAACAGCATCATTGGTAGAGTTGGTTATGGCTGTAGAAAAAGTTTTAAAAACCTTTTGTATATCATCATCACTCTTTCCTTTTAAATCTTTATTCATCTGTTGAAGCATAAGCCCCATCTTATTTCCATCGGCATGAATAATGGCTATTTTGTTATTATCATTAGCTATTTTATCCATCTCAAGAGGAAACTTTTCAAAAATATCTTTTAAGCCTAACTTTCCTAATAAAATATTAACTCTTGCTTCATCTCTATTATCCCTTTTCTGCCAATTTCCTCTATCAAAATACTCGGTTCTTTCTTTTTGAGTACCTTTATCATAAGTTTCTGATTGATAAGCAGGTTTCCCTGTTCGTGGAGTCTGTTTCATTAATGAAAATCGTGCATCTAAAGGCATAGTTGCTTGATTTCTAGCTTTGGTTAAGTGAAACTCTAACGCATCTTTTTTATTAAGATATTCTCCTTCTTTAAACTCAACAACTGCTTGAGAGAGAGTAATACCATAAGCTTTCTCCATAATATATTTTGGAAACTCTCTAACCATCTTTTCTAGCTCATCAAGTTTTTCAAAAACTATCCTGATATTTCCACCTGCATTACGAACTACATTTTTTTTGACTATTTCAATATTATGTTCACTAGAAAATCTAGCTAAAAATTCTACTGAACAAAACCACTCAATTAAATCACTTGCCCCTACAATCTCTTGCAACTTATTCGTCTCAAAGATAAACCCTTGAATACCTTGTACTGATGCCCCATATAAATACTTCATTCATTTCCTTTGTTTTTTATTTTATTTTCCATTTATGCCTATTGGGTTTTGACGGTGTTTTCATGGGAAAACACCCTACAACTCCTCAACCTCAACTCTCCCAAGCCCCATAACCGTCTGCTTACCCACACCTATTATCTCACCAAGTTTTAGCAACTTATAGCTTCTTTTGTCTAAATCCCAAATAGCCATTTCTCCTATAATGCCATCCATGTTCATGCTCTTACCTTGTCGGTTGCTTTTTCTAAGCAGAGGTTTATACTCCAAAAGCTTTAGTGATGTTTTATACTCAGGGGTATACTCTAGCTTAAAGGCTCGTTTTCCTGTTGTCAACTCTTCTGCTCTTTGATAGATGGATCGTAAAATATCCTCTAGCTCTACCTCATCTCTAAGAAATCGGTTATTCCTTTTAATGCGTAGAGGTGTGAGTAATCTTAGCTTAATGTCTGGACAAAAGCTGTCTATTTCAAAGCATTTTTGAGGAATATTCAAAGATTTAAAAGTTTTACCATCAAAAACCTCTTGGTTATTAACCTTAATTTTAAAATCATCAAACAGATAACGATTTTTTCCCAAGCCATTTCGTTTAAGCATCAGCTCTAAAGCACTCAGGATATAGGGCAATCCATCACATGCTTTTTCAAAGAGGTAGAGCCCAAAATCAAATCGTCTACTTCCTAGCTCGATCTCAAAACGGTATGGAGGAAAATTGTTTTTCTCTTCATAAAAACGATAATAGAGACAATCTAACTGTGCAAAGCACCCTTCACATTGATAGCTTGGGTTAATGCAGGTAACCTTTTTGAGGGCATAGCCAAAAGCTCCGCGTATCATCGAACCGATATAGTAGTTGGGTTTATAATGGGTATTAATGGTGATGTGAATATAGTAGTAGTGCATTGTTCTCCCTTTTTCTTATCCATTCTAACCAAAATGTTCTCATAGATTAGCATCGAATAAAAAGGGAGGATTAAATTAGAAAAGAAGCGATCAAAAAAAGCGAGAAAGTTACGCCTTGCCCAAGTATCGCCCCACAAAAGAGCCTCGCATCAAACGCTCTCCGCAGATTCCACGATCCCAAAACTCTCGTAGGTGTATGATCTCATAATCTTCACCAAAGGTCGCTTTTAACTCTCCTTGTTCAAGTAAAAAAGATCGATTAGAGGGGGCTTTTTCATTGTCAGGATGATAAACAAAAGTTTCAAAAATCAAGATCCCCCCTTTTTTGAGTGCTCTAGCAATCTTAGGGAAGATCTCTCGCTTCAAAAAGTAGGTACAGACAATCAGATCATAATGATTCTCTAAAAACTCATGAGTATCTAGATCAACCTCTTGGGTATGAATCCCCTTTATCCCTTCAAGTTGACTTAATGCTGTGGGACTAATGTCCAAAGCATCCACCTCAAAACCTTGCGAGGCAAGATAACGACTATTGCGTCCCATACCACAGGCAATATCAAGTGCCCTATTCCCCAAAGCAAGTGGAGCATACGTTTTTAGGATCTCTACCACTTTAGTAGGAATGGGTTGGGTTTGATACTTCTTCTCCCAACGTATTTTGTCTTCTGTTGCCATCTATCGCTCCAATTCGGGTGACTTTCGACACCACTTCAAAAATAGTCTATCAGGATCAACCCGCTGGTCGATCGCTCTACCCTCTACAATGTGATCGGTCAACATCTTTCCCATCATTGGGGCAAAAACAAATCCCCGTCCACCCAATCCATTGCAGATATAGAGGTTTTCAATCTTTTTAAGCGGTGGTTTGGCTCCTTTGATAATCTTAGGGTAGGTCTCAAGCATGTAGTGGGTATCCACCACCTCCCCAACCAAGGGGAAATAGTCTTTCGAGCCAGATCGCATTCCACAAAAGGTCTCTTTGATCTTAAAATCATGGGTGTCAACCATCTTGGAAGCTTGCTTAAAGAGCTCTTTTAGAGGCTCTCCATCACACTTGATACAGACATCAATATCTTTATCATGTGTTGCACCAATCTTAATGATTCCATTAATATTGGCAGAGACCGAGATCTTTTTGTGCATCGATATAGGAAGATTTAAACTGCTTTCATAATCGCCTCGACTTCCCCATGTCCCTTTGACCCCCATATAACGCATATCAAAATATCGATTCTCATACCCCGTTGCCAAGAGCAGACGCTTCGCACAATATTTCCCCACATGCCAGCACCCCTCTTCGTAACTTAGGCGACTGAGTTCATACTGTTCATACTCAATCCCCTCTAAAATTGCTTCACACATGGCAGGAGCATCACACACCCCCGCCTCTTCAAAGAGAAAAGCATCAAAAGCACTCTTAATCCCTCTTTGTGCAAGCTCTTCACTAGAGATCCACCGATAGTTGGTGTAATTATAGGGGGCATACTCTTGAAATTTTTTAGCATCATCATTATCTTTGGGGATACGAATAACACCTGTTTGGCTAAAATGTTCAGGAAAGTGTTCGACATAGAAAGATTTGGCAAATTCAAATGCCTCATTGGTCAACTGTTGCAGAGTTGACCCCTTACCAATTTTTGGCGAGACAAACGCCCCCGCTGCCGAGGATCCCCCCGCAGCAGCGACACCAGAACGGTCTATAACCAAAACCTTAAGACCTTTTTTATGCAAAAAATAGGCAGAGCAACACCCTGCAATACCTGCCCCAACCACGATAATGTCGTAGGTTTTCATAGCGGTTTCCTTATAAAAATTTGAGCATCTCCTCTTTGATCTGCTCTTTTTCAACCACAATGGGATGTTTGATCGCTTTAGAGAAGAGCCCTTCGATCATGGGTGGAACCTTTTGGTTGGTATGCTTAGCAATCCATGCGAGTGCTTGGGTATCATTTTCTACCTCATCGCTACCCAAAGCTCTAGCCACTGTGGTAGAGAACTTTGTCCACTCCGCAGTAGAGTAGACCACACTCTTGTGCCCCTCTTGAGCTAACTCCTCATAAGCTTTGAGACAAGTTGCGGTATGTGGATCCATAATATAACCCGCTTTAGCATACTTAGCAATATAGGCTTCACACTCCTCATCGGTTGCAAAAGTTGCAGCAAAATCCTCTTGAATCATCGCTTGCTCCTCTTGGGTGAGCTCATACTTTCCTGTTGTGTTTAATGCCTCCATAAGCTCTTTGGTTCGCTTGGCACCAAATTTATCAAAAAGTACCCGCTCAACATTGGAACTCTTTAAAATATCCATCGCGGGGGACTCGGTCTTGATAAGGTCTCGTGATCCCATATCATAAACCCCATGCTCAATCAGATCAGTTAAGATGTTGTTAACATTGGAAGCGACCAAAAGTTTTTTGATAGGAAGCCCTGCCTTTTTGGCATAATACCCCCCTAGAACATTTCCAAAGTTCCCTGAAGGAACAATCAGATAGATCTCTTCACCCATCTCTATCTCTCCTTGACGTAAGAGCTCTAAATAGGCATGAATGTGGTAGATAATTTGGAAAATAATCCGTCCAAAGTTCACCGAGTTGGCAGCAGAGAGCTTAATCTCTCGTTTCTCTAACTCAGCAATAAAGTCCTCGGAAGCCAGCAACTCTTTGAGCATATTTTGGGTATCATCAAAGTTCCCAACAACCCCAATGACTTTTTCGTTCTCTGCCTCTTCGGTAACCATCTGCAGACGTTGAACATCGCTTGTTCCCCCATCAGGATAGAGACAAGCCACCTTAATATTGGGCTGATCTTTAAAGGTCTCTAATGTTGCAGGTCCCGTATCACCAGAAGTGGCTGCCATGATTAGATAGTTTTCATTTCGCTTTTGTGCCTCTTTGGAGAGAATATAACCAAAAGGTTGCAGTGCCATATCCTTAAATGCTCGAGTTGGACCATGGTAAAGCTCCATGACAAAACAATCCTCTTCTATCTTACTCAAGGGAACAGGATTTTGTGGATCATCAAAGGCATCATAACGATCAAGTGCCTTACTCAGGGTTTCCTTATCAATATCGATCTCAAAAGAGTTTAACAGATCCAAAGCAAGCTCTTTATAGTGACTATTGCGATGTTTTTCTAAAAACTCTTGACCAAATTCTGGAAGCTTCTCAGGAACATAGATCCCCCCAAAACTGGCACTTGGGCTAAGAATAGCCTCGGAGAAATTAACCTTTGGGGGCTTATGAGCATCATTACCACGTGTCTCTATAAATTGCATGTACTTCTATCCTAAAAATTTTTTGGCAATTATAGCCAAAATACCTATGAAAAGAGTTTTCCTAGCACCCCAACCTGCTTCTCTTGCCCGCTCTTGGCATAATAGAGCTCATAGATATTAGAAGCGATCAAGTTGACCTCCTCTTCACCCTTGTGGTCACATGCAAGCAGAATCTTGTCACCAATCTCCAAGGCGATCTCTTGTGGTAGAAGCAGACTCTCCTCTTCTCGTTGAATCAAGAGTGGAATCACATTATTGGTTTTTGTCCAATCCTCTAAAGATCGTTGAAGAATCTCTATTTTAATCTCCACACCACGAAGAAGCTCATGATAAATTGCATAACTCCCCTCCTCGGTAATCGAGAGATACATTAAGGTAGGATTCGAACCAATCTTAGATTTAAGCAGTTTAACCAACGCATTGGCAACAATCTCATTCTCTTTGAGTATCAGATTCAAAAAGCGATGTTTTAGTGGATTACTCAACGTCAACGAGGTTTTATTCACCATAATACTTTCGATAATAAAAATCCAATCAATATCTGCCGCCTGGAAAATACTTACCTCATCCATGGTATTTTCACGTGCAATTAAAAAGATATCGGGATTGAGCTTTTTGGCTGTAATCATGATTGAGATGTTCTCAATATCGTTTTTGGTTCCCACAATCAAACAACTTGCCTCTTGAATCCCCGCTTGAATAAGCACATCTTTATCATCAGGATTGGCACGGATAAAGGTCTCATTTTCAATCATCTCTTGCGGAGCCATACGTTTCTCATCAATAAAGACATAATCGATTCCATTCTTTTCAAACTTGGGTTGAAGTGCTTTACCAAAACGTCCATAACCACAAACGATATAACGCCCATCAGGTAGAAAAAGGGCATCATTAGAGAGGTCACTATTCCCATAAACCCAATTTTCAAGTACCAAAACGTGCGGTGAGTTCAACGCAATATCCAAACGCTTCGCAAAGATCTTAAAAGGGTCAATCACCATCGCGATATCGGTATCTAAGATACTTTTAGAGATCTCCTCATGGGTTGACTTGGCAATAACATGAACCTTAGGATTTAAAAAACGGGTCAAGATACTTGTCCGTAGGTTCTTCTCTTCATCCTCAAAGAGTGAGACAATTGCTTTACAGTTCTCTTTATAGATACCTGCATCAATTAGTGTCTCACTCTGCAGTCCATTACCAACCATCGTTGGAATATCTCGACTGTAATCTTCTAGCAAAAAGTGGTTAAGTCGCTCTTCATCTTTATCGATTAAGACCACCTCAATATTAACACTGTGCAACCGCTTGATAATCTCTGCATTAACATAAGTATAGCCCAATACAATAACAAAATCATCTTTGAGTGCCTCAACCTTTTTACGGAACTTGTTTCGCATCAGCTCAAAACGGAGCATATTGTCCGTCACAGCAGAGACCAATGCCCCGATACCATAAAACCACCCAATAACGGTAATATAGATACAAACAGAGACCCAAAGTCGCTGTGAATAGTTAAAATCATAAGGAAGCTCACCAAATCCAATGGTGGATGCCATATAGGAGACAAAATAGAAAGCATCAAAAAAAGTTAGATGATAGACCTCTCCGCTAGGCTTTTCTCCAGGGATCAAAACCATTCCTAAAATGGCAATCGCATAGGTGATAATAATCACCAAAAGAGGTGTCCTCAGTTTTTGAAGGATAATCCAAAGTGCATTATTAACCATGGTTTATCTTTTGGATTTTAAAGTCTCTCCAATATAGAGAATCACGGAGGTGATGTTTGCCAGCAGTGCCCCACCCGATAGCGAGATAATGGCAGCAAACGCCTCTACATCCACTACCGAGAGATACTCGGTCATTGTCCAGACCACGGTTGCAGCAATCAACTGAATATCGGCAACCAGACTGGTTGCCAAGAGTACTGCTCCAAGTTGTGTCTTATCCCCGATTTTTAATACAGTAGAGATCAATGAGACCACCAATGCCACAAAGAGTTCATAGACACTGTGGAGTTCAGGTCGATCGATATCACCGTAAAAAAAGCCAAAATTGATTGTCATTGCGAGGATAAAAAAGAAGCCCGAAATTACTTTTTGTAAATTCATATAATTCCCTTAAAATAGTTAGAATTTATTATATAGTAATCGAGCTTAAGAAAAAATCAAAAATAATATTAAAAAATTAGAGTTCGATACAGGTACCCACACCATCTGAGGTCAAAATCTCTAAGAGCATGGAGTGCTCTACCCGACCATCAATAATATGGGCTTTTTTGACCCCACCCCTAAGGGCTTCTATACACGCATCCACTTTAGGTACCATGCCTCCGCTGATGGTACCATCGGCTTTAAGTGCTTCGGTCTGCTCGATATTTAATGAACTTAAAAGGTTCATCTCCTTATCCAAGACTCCCGATGTGTCTGTCAAAAAGAGTACTTTACGTGCCCCAAGAGCAATGGCGATCTGACTCGCAGCAAGGTCAGCATTGATGTTGAACCCAGGGTGTCCTACCTTGGATGCCGTAGCGATGGGGGCTACGACAGGAACAAAACCATCATCAATAATGTTCTCAACAATCTCAGGATTTACCTGTTCAATCACCCCTGTATAACCAAAATGCTCGAAATCTTTTGGAATCGCCTCTAAAAAGTTGGCATCTTTCCCCGATATCCCTACGGCTTTGGTTCCGTGGGCATTAAGCAAAGAGACGATCTCTTTGTTGATCTCTCCGCTAAGTACCATCTCGGCAATACGCATCACCTCCTTGGTTGTTACCCGTTGACCATCAACAAAGTGAGTCTCTACTCCCAGATCATTTAAGAGACTTGTAATGCTTTTTCCTCCACCATGAACAATAATGGGCTTCATCCCTACGGTGTGTAAGAGTACAATATCTTGAGCAAACTTACTTTTGAGATCTTCGCTCGTCTGTGCGGATCCACCATACTTGATAACGATTTTTTCATTGTGGAATTTTTTAATAAATGGCAATGCGTCCAATAGGGTCTGAACGACTTCGATTTTGGTTTTCATGGGATTACTCTCTTGTTTGTGATTTTAAGTTTGCTATTTTATCTTATAAACAAAAAGGCAAACTTAAGATTTAGATTCCATAGATTTTTTTAAAGAGTGTGATCCCCATAAAGGTTGCCATCATCGAAAGAGAGACATTAAGTACGATATTCATTAAGGCTTTTGACCATGCCTCATGTTGCAGAAGATAAAGGGTCTCCCATGAAAAGGTCGAAAATGTTGTCAATGCCCCCAAGAGTCCTGTCACCAAGATCGCTTTTTGATGCAACGAGAGACTAATATGTTGAAAATATAAAAAGAGAAACCCGATAATAAAGCTCCCTAGAATATTAACCCCCAGTGTCCCAAAAGGAAAAAGGGATCCAGAGAGTTTCTGAATCCATCCCGAGATCAAAAAACGCAACACCGCACCCACGGCTCCGCCCAATGCCACACTAAAAATAACGCTCCAAGGTACCATTACTGTTTAAACTTCCAATCATCAATTATCTCTTTTTTAAAAGGCTCAGGTTTAACCTTAAGTAATATCTCTAAGATGCTCAACTCCTGATTGAGAGAGTCATCATTAAGCACCTTCATCTCCGAACGATAATAGTCGCTAAAACGTTCAAAGAGCTGATGGTATCCTTCACTAACCCTCAACGCACAAGAGCTTCGCTCCCATGTCTTGACCAAAGGGTAGAGTGCCCGCTTAGGTGGGAAAACCATACAACGCTTCATGATACTAGGAAAATCTTCCATGATCCACTTAACCTGATCATTACAACCTGCTCGTGCATCAATAATCCAGTTTTTCATTAATGTTACATAATCGCTGAGTAAGATCGCTTTGCGAATACCACTATTATCAAAATAGCTCTCTTTATTATCTTTAAGCTGAACCTTCTGCTCATTGCTAAATGATTTCCCCTCAATATCGGTATAACTTAGATGCAGACTCAATCCCTGATCTTTACCTTTACCCGTTCGTTTTAGTTTAAGCAAGATTACTCCTCCTTTGGTCTTACCCGATTTCTGTTTAGAGGGGAAAAGGGTATTAACATACATCACCTCACCTGTAGCAAGCTTGGCATCAGGAGAACCATAAACCGCTTCAATCTCATAGCCTTTACTCTCTAATTTTAAACGTAAATCATACACCAAAGGGGTGACCATATACTCAAACTCCTCATCAAGAAGCTCTCTAAACTCTTTTGCTGAGTGTACCGAGAAATAATTTGCCCCTTTGGTTTTAGAGACATACTCAACCAGATCAGTATTGAAATCTACACCAACCCCAACAAAAGTGGTATGAATACCCTCTTGACTTGCCTTTTTTGCCAAGCCAAAGAGTTTATCTTTACTCAACTCCCCACGATTGGGCATCGCATCGGTCAAAAAGATAATACGGTTCTCATAGGAAGGATCTCTATCGATCCCCTTAAAGAGTTCCAGTGCTTTTTTATATCCCGCACTCCAGTTGGTACCACCTCGCTCACGAAGCTCCAAAATATGGTCACGAATCGCTTTTTTATCACTCAGACCTACCAAACGTAGTGGCTTTGCCAGATAAGCATTGTTATCAAAGAGTACCACACCTACTCGATCATCATCATTGAGGTGAGAAAGCATTGCCACCATAGACTTGGTTGCAACCTCAATCTTTTTTTCGTTATCGCTATCTTGAGTATCTGATTTCTTAGGCTTTTTGGGATCGTAAAAGTAACGATCAAATCGCCCACCCATTGAACCAGAGATATCCAAAACCACCACCAGATTTAGTTTTTTACGATGAAAAGCATTTGCCTTAATTCCTGAGTTTAGACCAACTGAAAGAAAAATCTCCTCTTCTTTAGAAAAGAGGTTTACCCGCTTAGCACTGCTGTAGCTTGGGCAAAAGAGTGTTTTACACTCCTCTTGCATCCCTGTATCAAAATAGTGTTGATAAAACTGCCCCTCATAGGTAATCGAATCGAGCTTAGGTAGATAACCATTTTTGATGTTCTCTTCAAAGTTTTTGCTATCTTTAGCCCCACCAACACTCATTCCAATGGTGGGTGTGATCCCCTTAGCTACAGGTGCTGCCATCATGGTTGGGAGTGCTCGGCTCGATGTTTGCGGTTGTTGCTTTACCCCCGAAGAGAGCATCTCAGAAGCAGGTACAGAGGCATTATACTCCCAATCATCCTGCTGATGATTTATCTTTTTGGTCATGGCACTTAAAAGGGTGAATCCCAAAAGCATCACCATGAATAAAATCTGTTTCATATCATTTCCTTTCTCATATATATAGGACAATCTTAAATATATTATAACAGATTTTACAACAAATAAGCTAACAACTTCTAACCTTTAAGCTTTGTAGTTTTTATCCCGCACGCTCATCTGCTTGCTCTCTTCATCGATATAGATATCAAAAATATCCATTGCTCTTAAGAGCCCGCTAAGCTTTTTATAACCGTAATTAATGGGTGAGAAAGAGCTGTTATTACTAATGTACGCCCCCATATCTGCTAGGTTTGACCACCCAAACTCATCCATGGTCTGCTCATGAGCATTACGCAAAATATTAAGCAACCATCGATCTTTTTTAAGCTCTTTACTGCTCTTTTTACTTGGCGGTTGGGGCTCCTCTTGCGAGATGGTGTTTTGCATTAAATTTTCAGTAAAAATAAACTGAGAACAAGCTGCCATAAAAGGTTTTGGGGTCTTTTTTTCACCAAAACCAAAGACTTTGATCCCCTCTTGCTGAACCCGCATGACCACTGGTGTAAAATCACTATCGCTTGTTGCAAAGGCAAAAGCATCAATCTTTTTGGTATGCAACATATCGATTGCATCGATGGTCATTAAGATATCCGTAGCATTTTTATTTTTGCTGTAATCAAACTGTTGAATGGGCTTAATGGCAAACTCCAAAAGCTTCTCTTCCCAATTTTTAAGGTTATCTTTTGTCCAATTTCCATACGCCTGACGAATATTAACCACCCCATACTTACTCAACTCATTAATAATCCCCTCTATAGCACGAAAAGAGATGTTGTCTGAATCTATAAAAAGTGCGATATGGTCACGATTTTTCATTCAAGCTCCTCACGAGGCTGATAATAAGTCATGGTGGAGCGTCCAAACTTTTTGCGTTTTACCTGCTCGAGCGCTCCAATACTTTGAGGCATGTCCAGTTTGGTCATGTGCTCTACAATTACCATTTCACACTGTTTTGGATCGATCTTTTTAATCAACTCAATGGTCTTATCATAGACATCATCCATCCCATCACGGGTCGAGAATGGGGGATCAAAATAGAAATAACTCTTTTGTGGATGCTTCTCTAAAAGCTTTAAAATGGTATCAAACTTCTCAAAACTGTCACCAAAGAAGTGATGACAACGACTCGGATCAAGACGATTAATGTTCTCCTGAAGTACCTTGTAAGCTATTTTATTATATTCAATAAAATAACATGCACCCGCACCACGGCTCAATGCCTCTAAGCCAATAGAGCCACTTCCTGAAAAAACTTCTACAAAATTTTTATCGATAATATCAAACTGTAAAGTATTAAAAAGAGACTCTTTTAAAATGCTCTTAGAGCTTCGTGTGGTTGAGATGTTGGGGATCTCAATAAACTTTCCTTTATACGATCCCCCAATAATTTTGGTTCTAAAATTCTGCTGTTTACGCATGCCTATCCTCATCATAATTATAAATGGATAGGATTATACCAAACTCTATGATAATTTCTTGCGTACTATGGGCAGAAGTTTCTCTTTTATGTTTTTAAGGGTCTCTTCAAATGCCTCAAAAGGTTTCCCTTCGGGATCCTCAAACCCCACATGGATAACCTCGACTTTTTTTGGGAAAATCGGACAGTTTTCACTGGCATTATCACATACGGTTACTACCAGATCAAACTCTAGATCATCCAAAACATCGACACTCTTTGCATGGTATTCATCCTGCCAAGCATCCGCCTGCTCTAACACTTTTTTCGCATTGGGATTGACCTCATCTTTAGGATTAACTCCTGCACTGTAGGCTTTCATATTATTAAGATGCTTATTAATAAGTGCTTCGGCAATAATTGAACGACAACTATTTCCTGTACACAGAATCAATACTTTTTTCATTCGTTTCCTTTACTGGGCAAAATACCCATATAAATGATTTATTGGTGGAGAATCATAACACAAAGAAACATTAAAAAATATATAAATATAAAATTAACTTTTTACACAAAGGCTATAATAATGGGATTTAGCCTCTATTTTTGAGGGAAAAGCACCCAAAATTATGTTATGATGCAAAGATGAATTCTTTAAAAAAACATACATTACTATTCATTAGCACCCTGCTCTTTTCGAGTGCTCTTTGGGGTGAGCCTGCTGAGTACAACTTTTTAGCCAAAAAAGAGGTACAACACTTTATTGATACCTTGGTTAAAAAGTACCACTTTGATCGAGACGAGGTCACCCAAGTTCTCAAAAATGCCAAATATGACCAAGAGACCCTATCGCGTTATCAAGGAAAATATAAAAAAGGCAAAACCGATGGTACATGGGAACGCTACAAAGCCCATGTACTCGATCCTCTATCCTTGAAAAAAGCCCAAATATTTAAAGAGACTTACTACCCTACCCTTTTGCGTGCAGCAAAGATCTATGATGTTGATCTTGAATACATTGTTGCTTTTATTGGAGTAGAGAGTAAATTTGGTGAATATACTGGAAATTATCATATAATCGATTCCCTTGCTACACTGGCTTTTCACAAAAACCGCATGCAGAAATTTTTTAAATCGGAGCTTCTGCACCTCTTTTTACTCTCTCGTGAAGAGAAACGAGATATCGATGGGATGTATGGCTCATTTGCAGGAGCCATGGGATGTGTCCAGCAGGTACCTTCTGTACAGCGAAAATTTGCCATGGATTTTAATGAAGATGGGATCAAAGATCCATGGGATCTAGAGGACTGCATCGGTATTATTGCCAGTTTTATGCACCGAAAAGGGTGGAAAAAAGGGGGTGTGGTCGCGGTACCCACAAACTTTAAGGGCACCACATTTAATACGCTTAAGAGCTCCCGTAAAAAGAAGTACCGCTTGAGTATTCTCAAAAAATACGGAATCTATCCAACACAACCTTTTAATGAGTCTAAGGGCTATCTGCTAAAAGTTCGTGACCATGACCATGATGAAGTCTGGATTGGGGGCAGTAACTTTAGAGTATTAACCCGATACAATAACTCTACCGCTTATGGATTGGGAATCCATCTTATAGCAGAGTCTCTAAAATAATGTGTTATAATATAGATTAAAAATTTTTAGAAATAGGAGATCACGATTATGGATAACCAAAAAGAGCTCAGCAGTGAACAGCACACCCTCTACATCGAGAACATACCCGAGCACAAAACCGTTCTCAACAAAGAGAAAGGGATCTATCGGATCACTCCTAAACACAAACGCTACCGTGTCTATATTGGACGTTTTTTTGAACTTAAACGTGGACTCCATTCGGTTTTTAATGGATTACGCGAAGCTTCGGAAAAAGACTATTTAGAACTCATGATTAACTCAGGTGGTGGACTGGTTAATGAGGGGCAACAGTTTTATAACCTAATGCAGGACAAGTTCTATGGTCGAACCATCTCCTATCTGGACAACAAAGGGTATAGCATGGGGGCACTGCTCTTTTGTATGGCAGACAAACGGATCATCTATCCCTATTCTGACCTGATGTTTCATACCTATTCACATGGGTCGTATGGTAAAGGGGGCGAGGTTAAAACCCATGTCGATCATACCGCTAAAAAACTTGAACAGTTCTTCTATGACCTCATTGTCAAACAGGGGTTCCTAAGTGATAAAGAGTTCCAAAAGATGCTCATCGGTCACGACTACTGGATGGATGCCAAAGAGCTATGCAAACGGGGTATCGCTACTCATGTTATTCGAGAGGGCGAAGAGATCACCGCTAAAGAGTACCTTAAGGAGCTCAAGCGACAAAAAAAAGAGAAAAAAACAAAAAGAAAAAAAAGCACAAAATAGCATCATACTAGAGGTTAAACCCCTCTAGCGTTGCGACAACAACAGATCAAGATCATATCCGCCATTTTTAAAGGCTTCTTTGAGTACTTGTCGTTGAAAATTACCTGCATTATCATAAAACTCCAAGAGTCTATCTACGATATCCCGATGGTATCGAGACAATCGTCCCAATCCTAAAAGTGCCGTATTGGAGATCTCCCGTTCAGGATGATAGATCTCCCCTTCTAAAAAGCTAATCGTCTCCTCTGTTGGCTGGGTTGTAAATCCCAATGTAATTAGGGTTGAGATTTGGTTATTTGGACTAATGCTACTGTCGTGATAGATATCTACCACACCCGATTGTACCTTGGGCTGATTAATAACCAAAGACAAAACACCAATCAGCTTGGCTGCTTGCTCCTCATCCAAAGAGGAGAATACTTTAACCACATAATCCATTCCTTGGGGATAACTCTCTAGATAATCAGCCAAATCATAATAGGTAGATCGTCGATCATCAAGACGATCCACCATCTGCTTGATGTTAACATTTTTATAGAGTTCTCGATTGCGACTCCGATATACCTCTTCATAGAGATTGGTTACATTCTGCTCTGCTTGCTTTTTTAGTGTGGCTAGTGTCTTATCCTTAATTTCCCCAAAGGGATCCTTTGTGCTAATCTCTTTGAACTCAATCAAAAAACGGTTTTGGGTGCTCAAAAAGAGCTTATCATCAAAATAGAGTCGACGCTTAACCCTCCCTTCAATGGTATCAAACCAGTTATGTTGGGTTGATGGTTGCATATTGATCTGAGCTTTTTCAAGCTCAATCCGATTGACAATACCCAAATCAGCAAGCTTAAGATAGGACTGAATCTCTTTTTTAAGATTACCTTGCTGATCTCTACGGTAGTAGGCTTGATAAACTCCTAACTTATCCTCCTGTTTTAAGCTATACGAAGGTGTATCTAAAAGTGGGATATCCATACTATAGAGCATCTGTTCTAGTCCGCCATAGTTCTCTGCCTCCCCCTTAAAAATAAACTCCTGCATCGCTCCATGAGTGGAGAGTTTAATCAAGAAGGGTTGCTGATAGAGCTTTTGAAGCGATTTTAATAAAAGATGATCCTCAATAGGTTCTTGTTTGATACGCAGTTGATCCAACTTTACCATCAACCACACCACATCATCTTCGATCTTTTTAACTTTGGTATAGAGATCTCCCTCTAAGGTAAAATTATCATCCATACCCCCTCGTTGATCCTGCTGAACAAAATGAACATGATAATGATCTACCTCTCCTCTCTTAAAGTAGTAATGGGATAGCGCTGATTTAGCTGTTGACTTCTTAGACCCAGAGAAAAAAAAGTACCCAGCCACCAGAATAATAACCGCTACTACCATGTATCCCACGTGTGATCGATTCATCTTCTCTCCTTCTAATTGTGCTAATGACGAACTTTAACATGAGAGACATACCCAGTCAATCGAGAAGTATCTCCCTTTTTATAATATTTTAATGAGATACCTTGAGCCTTCTCATCGCTAGTGGTCTGATGCTGAAAACCATTAACACAGACATCTTGAGTCAAATCTGAATTGACCCTAATATACGCATAGTCATTTTTGGTTGTTTTTTTGTTGGGGTGATCATAAAGATAGATCTTGGTTCCTACAGGGACACCTTGACGAATAAGTAAAGATTTTGCCTGATTATCCTCACAGCTCAAACTCTCTTTACAGTTTACATCTGCATTGTACCCACTGCTAAAGGCTCCAATATCTTCCCCTTGACAGCTTGATTGAGCATACAAAAGAATATCATCATCCTCGCTATAGAGCGGTAGAGTAAAGACATTTTGTTTTTTATCCATTAACTTATTTTTTTTCTGAGTTGATCGAAAACTAGATATGTTCTTACGGTAGTATCGATCACTCCAGTCCAAAAGCCCACCAATATCACCATGATCGAAAAAGTCCATTATATCACTAAGCTTAGGTCCATAGTACTTAACATAGCGATAGATCGAACCACGTGGTCCTTTAAAAGTATTGGTAATACTCTCACTAAGCTGACCATCAATCGAAGTGATGTACTCATCATTGGCATTGTACTTTAATCCACCCGTTAGTTTACACTCAAAATCATTTGAGATCAGTGTTAAAGAGCTTCCCAAACCAAAACTATACTCAAAATCTTTTTTAATAGAAACACGTAGCTTTTCAAAAGAGAAAGAGAAACCAGCCCCCAAGCCCAGTCGACCATCAGCAGTAAGGTTCACATAGGGTGTAACGGCTCCTTCCAATTGCGTTAGTCCAACCAAACCAGCATGTGTATCCACCCCCACTTTTCCCCCTGCATTAAACTTAAGATAGAGTGGTACAGGACCGATAAACATTGTCCGAGAGAGGCTTGCCATACTAAGTTCATAACTTCGATCTTTATAGATACCAATGAGAGGATCCCCATACGAGCTCATCAAGTTCTGTGCATTTTTCATTTTAGCAGCACGTGTTTTCTGTTTGAGTTCGGTATTGGTCTTAGCCACAGAGGAGTCAAGCTTAACATCACTCACCTTTGCTCCTGTCTTATCATTCATACTACTCCCATCGATATAGACCCTTGCACCAAAGAGTGTCATGGAGACATCCGAATAGGTATTAACAAAAGAGCTTGGATCAATCGATGCACGATAACGGATCTTGATGATATCGTTAATCTTTTGACCCAAAATTTTGGCACGACTCTTAAGGTAGACCCCACCACGCAGACCATTCTCATCAAAGAGGAAATAAGAACTAGCATAAAGGCTTGCTCCTGTTCCTCCTGCTTTTTTGGTGTAGTGATTTGCTTTGAAATTTTTATAAAATTTAACCTTCTTCAACTCTGTTGATGAAGAGAGCAGACTTAAACCAAGTATTAAAATCAACATTACCCGTACCATAATTATGCTCCTAATGTATCTAATAGTGTCTCAATTGTCATATCACCACTAATTAATAATGATAGATTTGACATCAACTCCTCAAAAATATCCGAACCAATGGTCAGATTAATGGGGTAGCTGTAGGTATCTAACTCCGTATCATTCCCATCCAACAACGTAAACTGTAAATGGGCATCTATCGTGCTAGCCTGACGTGCTAATGGTGCTAATGTATCAAGCTGTGCATTAACAAGATCTTCAACTGTTATAGTCGGATCAAGATAGAGATTAGTCAATTCCGTTAAATCGACATTATTATTTACTACTATCATAATATTTGAAAGCAGACCTTTAATCATCTCTCTCTTATTGAGCTGAGTAATATTACAATCGATCATCAAGCTACTTTGCTCTGTAGCATTGATATCGATAATATTAACAAAATTCTCAATGGGCAGAGTATACTCCTGAGAATTAACCCAGAGTGCTACATCAAGATGCAATCCAGTAAGGTTCTGATCCGAATAACTAATCAACTCAATAGTAGGGGAAAAAATAAAATCCTCACCATTTTGAACCAGTTCAAAGAGTGTCGCATTGGGATCAAGTAGTTGCGTTGTAATGCTTCCATTATCTTCTAAAATCTCTTCAATCTCTTTATCTAGATCATCTACAAGCGTAAGATCCTCTGCAAGAGAGAGATTTAAAAACTTAACCAAAGCGTTTGCCGTAAAGTTTACATCAAAACTCTTTGAGATGTTGGTGTCGTTAACCTTTAACTCTAGCGTATGTGAACCCGAAATAGTTAAGGGGGTAATGTTTCCATCTACCAACTCATGATAAGAACCCAAATCAATCTCGATAGGATAGACCTCGGTACCTTTGTGAATCTCAGGAATATAGATGGTATCAAACGCATGCTCCTCATCCAAACGCAATGAGGGGTGTACCACAATCTTCTCTAATGCAATCTTAGAGGTTAGATTAAGCTCAACCAAAAGCTCACCCTCTAAACCAACCTCTTGATTCTCGATGGTAATACCATTCATCGTAATGTAGTCAGTTATATCTAGTGGAGTATTGGTCTTAATCGCTTCAACCATATCGGGTACCAGATTTTTTAGATCATCACTTAACTTATCAAAATCACGACTTGGATGGTATTGGTAAAGCTCACTCATTAACGCCTCATAGTCACTCACATTTGCATCAAAAATATCCGCTAGTAACGACATCTCTACTTTAGATAAATCCTCACGATAGAGTGCATACTGAAGGTATCGAGAGAAATAATCACTCAGATAACTCACCGTAAAGTTCTCTAGACGCTGAACAAGTGCACCTTGGACAATAGAGATAAAGACACCATTATTGATCGTAGCGTTCTGATCTAAAACACCATTATCATCACTGTCCCAATCCTCTCCACCAACAATCTCATAGAGATAATACTTATCTGCACTTAGTTCACTGCTGTGGGTATCAAAGAGTCCAATCTCCTCTAGGAGCGTACCACCACTGGTTGTCTCTGTCCACCGCAAGAGCCTATTGCCATCAACATCCATCTCATAGATATTGACCGTTGCAGATGCAATATTTCCTAAGTAAGCAACCCCTTTGGTGTTGGTAACGCTTGTGGTACTGCTTGTCGAAGAGGGAACGATTGTTGGTGTAACAGGTGTCTCCTCTTCGTTACTCTGGTTGGACTCATTCTCATCTGACGCTGACGCGTTATTTTCATCAATCGGAACAACACTGGGTTGATCTTCGGTCGGTGTTGTTGCCTCAGAGCCATTATCATCAAGAGGGATATTCGTCGGTGTTAATCCATCCGAAGGATTTAGATCTACTGTCGTTCCCCCACTATTACAACCTGCTAAAAAGATCAAAATGAGTAGTAAAAAATAGAATATCCGCATAATCTCTCCTTTTAAGTTTAGGTTAATCTGTTTTTTCCTGTCGTTCTGCTATTATACATTAACAGAAAAATTATCCATATGACTTTTTGGCTCATATTGGTAGGGGGAGCATGATGCCATTTGACTTTTTACGTAAAAAAAACCTAAATCTACTACTCAATGGCTTTTCGGTATCGGCACTTTTTTATAATTTTTTATTAGAAACGCTACCTAAACTAAATATCAATATTGATAAAATACAAAACAACCTCTCCTTTAAACTTGAGCCCATTAACGAAGGGGAACGTATCTCTTTAATTAAAGTCTATAAGCTCTGGATGGCAATAGAAAATCACACTCACCGCTCTGATATTGGACTACTCATTGCCGATCACTTTACTCTAGATCGTGCAGGTATTGTAGGAGAGCTTTTTCTTAATACCCCTAACCTAAAAGAAGCCGTCAAAGTTATTCAACGTTTTCTATCGCTTATTATTAACAATATCTATCTTAAGTATGAAGAGAGCGATGAAATTGCCATCTTCTCCTTTGATGTGGTGCCACGAACCATTATCCCCTTTAGTGCACTAGAGTGTTATGCCAAAGTCTGCTACAACTGGACACGACACTATAGTGGTCTCTCTCAACTTCCTATTTACGAAATACACTTCTATGCCAATCCTCCTGCTCATCTTGATTTTTATAAAAAAGAGTTTCCCAATACCGAACTCTATTTTCATCAACAAGAGAACTTTATTGTCTTGAAAAGAGATCTATTTACCCACAAACACATAACCCAAAAGTCTCTAAAATACCATACCCTCCTCCAAGAACACGCCAACACCATTAAAGAGAAAACCCATAATAAAAACAGCTATAGCCAAGAGGTCTCTGCACAGATTCTTCTTAAGATGCCTACAGGAGAGAGCTCAATCAACAACATTGCAAACGACTTAAACATTAGCAAAAGCACCCTAAAACGTCGATTACAACAAGAAGAGACAAGCTTTAAACAACTTACAGAATCCCTTAAAAAAGAGTTTGCCTTCTGCCTTATGCAAGATCCCGACCTAAGCTTTGAAGAGATTGCCTACCTTTTAGGCTATACCGAATACAGCCCATTTTTTAGAGCCTTTAAAAAATGGTACCAAAGCACCCCTTCAGAATTTAGAGCGTCGTTAAGAGAAAATTTACCGCTCTAATCCAATACCAATAAAAATACCCACTAAAAAAAGAGAGATTAACAACAACGTTACCGCTCTGTATTTTGAGATATATCTTCTAAACTTGGGGACTCCAAAAACAACCACAGGGATAAATATTGCCAATTCTATTAATGTATTACGCCAAAAGTAGAAGTTATGTATATTGATCCAACCTGCACTGGGTAATACCCCCAAAGGTGAGGTAAAGGTAACACTACTAAAAGGATACAGATAAGGACTAGGATATATGCCAACAAAAAAATCCAAGGTTAAATGAGACAAAGGAGCTAAAAAAAATAGAGATAGAGGTATAGAGTAGAGCATTTTTCTAAAAACAAAATTTCTAAAAAAAAGTGCCAAAAGAGAGACCAAAAAGACAAATCCAATAGAGTGCGTATATCGCATACTCATCCCCTCTCCTCGAAGATAAGCAATAAGATAATCAATATCAGGAGAACATGCCAAAAAAATAAAAAACAGAGAAATAAAAATACGCTCCTTAACTCTTGATCCCGTATCTCTCTGCTCTCCTACAGCAAAACCTACAAGTGCGTGTGCGATAAATGATGACATAATTAATTCTCCTTTTAGTAAACTATCTTTAATAGTAATGATAGCTCTATTATGCTTTTGAAATAGACCAATATGGATCTGAGAGAAGAAAACCAAAAAGGCATCCAACTAGACAGCTTCTGTCTGCTTTTTCGCTTATAATAACTCCATCTTAATACATGGAGAACCCAATGAAACACAAAATTCTATCAGGCGTACTACTCATAGGTCTACAGTTTGCTCAGGCAAACGTAGACATCAACCAACTCATGCAAAGCTACCAAAATGGCGACTACCAAACTGCCCTACCCTTGGCACAAAACTACCTTAAAGAGAGCATCCAACAAGAGGGAACCACAAGTCTAGAAAGTGCCATGGCACACAATATCTTAGGCATTATCCTTCAGAACTTACAACAAAACGATCAAGCCCAAATGGAGTACCAGCAAGCGATCAACATCTCAAATGCCTTATCTCCATCGGAGCAAGATGCCGATACATTAGAGACCTCTTATAAAAACCTAGCCTCCCTCTATGCCCAAGAGGGCAAAATCGATCAAGCACTGGAATTTTATCAAAAAGCCCTAACCCTCCAAGAGCTCAAAAGTTCAGAAAACTACCAAGATCGATGGCGAACCATGCTCTTGATTGCACAACTCTATATGGATAAAAAAGCGTTCAAGTCTGCCGCTACCTACATAGAAAAAGCAGGAGAAAACCTCTCCTCTGGACTCGATCAAGCCTTTGTTTTGGAATACTACCTAAAACTAGGACAAGCCATGAACAATGATCAGCTCACCATCAATGCTGCCAAGAGTCTCATCACATTTGCTAAGCGGCTCAATCCTAGCCCAGCGGTTCAAGAATCAATTCAGTACTACCAAAGCATTATCGATACCATCCAACAGCAACACCAAACCAAGAAGCCATAGAAGATCCCTTAAGGGATCTATTATCCTGTTTTAAGTATACTCTTGAAATAGAATCAGCTATTTAACAATACACTGTTTTGTCATTAAAGTTTTATTTAAGAAACAGAATGCCTATTTTATGGGCGATAGACCTATTTCACCATTGACCCGATATAAAGGGGATTGAAACTATCAACCTGCTTCTTACTACCTTTCATAGTGAAGATTTCACCATTGACCCGATATAAAGGGGATTGAAACATTAAACCCAAGTTACCATCTACGAATCTCAATGAGATTTCACCATTGACCCGATATAAAGGGGATTGAAACCCTCATCATATAGAGAAGGAGATGCAAAGACATTTTATTTCACCATTGACCCGATATAAAGGGGATTGAAACGATGTCTCGGTTCTTGTTTGATTGACGATCTTCACGATTTCACCATTGACCCGATATAAAGGGGATTGAAACTTGCATATTCTTTTTGAACACGTCTAAGTCTTCTTGATTTCACCATTGACCCGATATAAAGGGGATTGAAACGTGCCTAGACAAAAACAGTTCTACTCCGCTCCTGATTTCACCATTGACCCGATATAAAGGGGATTGAAACGAAAAGTCTTGGGTTAAATTCTCCCATTCCTCTTTTATTTCACCATTGACCCGATATAAAGGGGATTATACATACACCTTAGTGCAAAGAGAAAACGATTGTTATTTTATTATTTAAAGTTAGATACAAATATCGCTTTTCTCGTTCCCACTTTTAAAGTAAGAATATTGATAAAAATAAGATTACTCCTCTCTAAACTCCTATAAAATATAGTTTATACTTTAACTATAAACTTAAGAGGGGCTACCATGACAGTAACAGCAAAAGATTTGCGATTTAATATCTCAATGCTTTTTGGTATGTGGAGCGATAGAGAAGAGAGTGTTAATGATGCAGATGCACTTATTGGAGCAACTTGTACTACTTATGGAAAACACTCTACACAGCCAACGATAAATATTATAGGGTAATTAGTCAACCCTGAAAAACTCCCCAAACCCCTAAACTAAGGGACTTAGCCCAAAAAAAAGAGTATAATAACGACCAAGAAACGACCATTTCGACCAAGAATCTTGG
>Ga0256843_1000083_pt1 | contig 78517 bp, 71 predicted proteins | sample AlvinellametaG_FD_191572 | JGI IMG/M metagenome (GOLD analysis project Ga0256843, IMG submission 191572) | Pompeii worm associated microbial communities from hydrothermal vent at the East Pacific Rise, Pacific Ocean - Alvinella | ecosystem: Host-associated > Annelida > Integument > Unclassified ... | reverse complement strand
TCCCTTCTAAAAAGAGGGGAAAACTTTTTTAGTATTTGATGTAACTTTATATATAATGATTTTAGGTATATTGTCTTATAATTAAAAGATATTTTCATATATCATAATATATAAGGTTATATAGAGTGTTTCTTAAATCTTTTCTTTTTATTTGTTTTTCATTTTCTTTTTTGTTTTCTAATGAAGCGATTCTTTCAAAACTACCTTCTGGATATCTTCAAAAAGAATAATTAAAAGAAGATGGTTCTTACCCATCAGGGGATAGTGCTCTTGGATGGACATGGAGCTTGATACTTGCAGAATTATTACCTCAAAGGGCAAATCTGATCTTTAAAAGAGGTGTCGCATATACTCAAAGTCGTGTTGTATGTAATGTACATTGGTACAGTGATATTCTTGCAGGTAGGTTAATTGGAACGACTGTTTTCTCTCTTTTACATACAAAATTAGAGTTTTTACAAGATATGAAACTTGCAAAAGAAGAATTATTGTATGCAAAAAGACCAGATCGGATGATCTGTAAAGAAGAAAAGGATGGATTACACATAGAATTAGGGTTATAAGTTTGTGCTCTATTTCAAAAAAATAGTTATTCTCAAACACTAGATAAAACTTTATGAACTCTTAAGTATAATTTTAGTAAAATTCCACACTTAAAATCAGATAAGGATGTATCTTATGAAAAGAACATACCAACCACATAATACGCCAAGAAAAAGAACTCATGGTTTTAGAGCTAGAATGGCGACAAAAAATGGTAGAAAACTCATCAACAGAAGAAGAGCTAAAGGTCGTAAAAGATTGGCGGTTTAAGCACATTTGAGATAGTAAAACTCCATAAGGAGTTTCGCTATATCTATAACAAAGCAAAAAGCTTTCATTCAAAAAGTATAGTACTTTTTTATCTTCCTAATAATAACTTACGCAAAGTAGGTTTCACAGCTACAAAAAAAATCGGTAATGCAGTAAAAAGAAATAAAGCAAAACGTAGAATGCGTGCACTGTTTATTCAAAATGCTGATAAACTTTGTGATGGAACGTATATTTTTGTTGCAAAAGAACCTATTACTACTTTAGATTTTAAAATTATTCAAAAAGACTTCAAATACATCATAAGAAAAGCAAATGCATTCAAGAAATAATATTTTTCGAAAAATTTTGTTGAAATTTCTTTGGGTATATCAAAAATTCTTTACACTGATAGGGTTTGGAAGTTGTAGATATTATCCAACATGTAGTGAATATGCGAAAATTCATTTTGAAAATTCTCCAATTTCAACTGCTTTTTACCACACTTTTACTAGAATACTGCGTTGCAACCAACTTTTTGATGGTGGGATAGATTATCCTCAAATCAAAACAATTCCGAAAGGATGTACTGGTTTGAAGTTGGAGCAGATAAAATATTGGTTGGTTCCCAATGAAAAGAACCACTACTACATAATAAAAAATTTTGCATATAAAGGGTAACCGTGTTTGAGAAAATGAGTCCAAATCAAAGATTGATGGTAGCTGTAGTTCTATCGATTATATTTTTTAGCGCATATACTGCGATATTTCCACCAGAGCCAATGGCACTACAAGAGAACAATACTACAAAAAAAGATTTACATGTAACGCAAAAACAAAAAGATGGGGCTTCTGTAGAGAAGTTGGCAGGGCATGATATTCCAGCATCTGAAAAGATTGCTACACAAGATTCAACGATCTTGACAACATTGAAGGCAAAAGACTTTATCCTTAAGTTAGATACACTAGGACGTATAGCTTCTAAAGAGTTGTTAGATGAGCGTTTTCGTGATAGTGAAGACCTTCATGCACAAGTGATTCCAAATAAAGGTGCTAAACCACTTTTTATCCGTTTTGCAGATGATACTTTAAATCAAGTTGCGGCAAAAACTCCATATACAGCCTCTATAAAAGAAGCAACAATAGAAGATCAACCTGTAAAGGTGACTTTAACACAAAAACTTCCTGAACTTACTGTAACAAAAGAATTGACATTTTACAAAGATGGACATTATGATGCATCTATTAAACTTTCAAAAGAGGTTCGTTATTTTGTTTATGTTGGACATAGACCAGAAGTAAGTAAGAAGCTTATGGCAGCAGCTGGAGTTCTTGTTTATACTGGAGATAATGTTGCACATATCATTGAAGATGGTGATGCAGATGCAAGACAAACTTTTAGTGATGTTTTAGTGGCAAGTGCATTTGACCAATACACTGCAACGATGTTCTATGGTCTTAAGCGTGATACAACAGTGATCGTTGATGGTGATAGTGAACAAAATCCAGTCCTTTACTTTGATGCGATCGGAAATGAAAGTTTTAAAGGATATCTTGGGCCAAAAGAGTACAAAACGCTTAAAGCGATCGATCCAGTCCTTACAAATGCTATAGAGTTTGGTTGGTTTACATTTGCTGCAAAACCACTTTTTGCTGTACTTCTTTGGTTACATGACCATATAGGAAACTGGGGATGGGCGATCATCGCTTTAACTGCTCTTGTAAGATTGATCCTTTATCCTTTGACATACAAAGGGATGGTTTCTATGCAAAAGATGAAACAGATCGCTCCAAAAGTAAAAGAGTTACAACAAAAATATAAAGGGGATCCGCAACGAATGAATGCTGCGGTAATGGAGCTTTATAAGAAGCATGGTGCAAATCCACTTGGTGGATGTTTACCGATGTTACTTCAGATTCCTGTTTTCTTTGCGATGTATCGAGTGTTCTTAAATGCAGTGGAACTTCAAGGTGCACCATGGATCCTTTGGGTTACCGACCTTTCAAGAATGGACCCTACATTTATCTTGCCAATCCTTATGGGTGCGAGTATGTATTTGCAACAAAGAATGACACCAACGAACTTTACAGACCCTATGCAAGAAAAAGTGATGAAATTCTTGCCTGTGATCTTTACATTTTTCTTTGTAACGTTCCCTTCAGGGCTTGTTCTTTACTGGTTTGTAAATAACTTGTTCTCTATTATGCAACAGTATATAGTAAATAAACAATTTGAAAATGCAGAGGATTTAAAAGAGCATATAGAGAAAAAACAAAAAAAAGAGAAAAAATAGAATATAAAGTGAGAATCTAACCATGATAAAGATAGAAGCTATAACACTTGAACAAGCGTATTCTGATGCGGCATCTGAACTTGGATGTTCCGTAACAGAGCTTAATATAGAAGTAGTTCAGTATCCATCAAGTGGATTACTTGGACTTTTTAGAAAAAAAGCGATCATCGTTGCTACAAAAAAGGTAGCACAAACACTCCAAGATGAAACCCCATATCAAACAAAAGAACCAAAAGAAGAATTAACTGTTGCTCAAAAGTTGGATAACAATGAAGAAGAACAAGAAGAAGTTGAAGAAGAATCATATACAACAACACCACCTTCTTTTGTGAGTTCACAAGATGAACTTAATGATGAAGATGAAAAACTAGATCAAGAAGAAGTAGTTACTACGATCACTAATGAGGTTGTAGGACAGATTAAAGAAGAATTAGATGCTTTATTTGCTTCTATCTGTTTTGAACTAGATGAGATCAAGGTGGAACTTTATGATCCACATACACTTTATGTAGAGCTCAATGGTGCTGATGCTGCACTTTTAATAGGGAAAGAGGGGTATAGATATAAAGCGCTTTCATATATGATCTTTAACTGGATCAATGCAAAATATGACTTGCAACTCAGACTAGAAATCGCAGAGTTTTTGAAAAATCAAGAAGAAGCGGTAAATCGTTATCTTGAGAGTGTAAAAGAAAATGTCGATCGAGACGGAAGAGCTCAAACAAAGATCCTTGATGGGGTTTTGGTTCAAATAGCACTTCGTGAACTCCGTGCAACCTATCCAGATAAGTATGTGGCTATCCGTACAACACGAGATGGATTAAAGTATATCATAATCAATGACTACAACTACTGATACCATAACCGCCATAGCAACAGCTAATGGCGTTGGCTCTATCTCTATAGTACGTGTAAGTGGGGAACGTGCTTTAGAGATAGCTAAAAAGCTTACATGTAAAACTGATTTTAAACCACGTTATGCAACTTTATCAAACCTTTATGATACAAAAAATGAACTTATAGATGAAGCGATAGTGTTATACTTTAAAGCACCATACTCTTTTACTGCAGAAGATGTCGTAGAATTCCAATGTCATGGTGGAATGGTTGTCGCAAACTTAGTTCTTAAAGCAGTTCTTGAAGCCGGTGCAAGACTTGCAGAACCAGGGGAGTTTAGTAAACGTGCTTTTTTTAATGGTAGGATAGATCTTAGTGAAGCAGAAGCGATAGCAAAATTGATCGAAGCAAAAAGTGAAGATGCCGCAAAGATCCTTGCAAAACAGCTTAAAGGGGAACTTAAAGAGTTCATAGAAAATGTCCGTGATGAGATCATCCATATACTAGCGTATAGTGAGGTAAGTATCGATTATGCTGAAGAGGATCTTCCTCAAGATCTTATTGATCAGATGAGATTGAAACTTCAAAACCTCCAAAAATCTTTAGAAAAAACACTTCGTGCAAGTCGAGCAAGAGAAGGGTTGATGCAAGGATTTAAAGTAGCAATAGTTGGAAAACCAAATGTTGGCAAAAGTTCTCTTTTAAATGCACTTCTTAATTATGAAAGAGCGATCGTAAGTGATATAGCAGGAACTACAAGAGATACTATAGAAGAAGAGGTGCGTATAGGTAGTCATTTGATCCGTATAGTTGATACAGCTGGGATCCGTGAGGCTGATGATGAGATAGAACGTATTGGTATAGAGCGAAGTAAAGAAGCAATAGAACAAAGTGATATTGTTTTGGCACTATTTGATCAAAGCAGACCTTTTACACAGGAAGATAAGGAAATACTTCAACTGTTAAAAAACTATCCACAAAAAAAGATCATCTATATCCAAACGAAAAAAGATCTTCCATCTGCATTTGAAGCTGAATTGAATTTTGATCTAAGTATCAATGCTAAATCTGATGTAGAAGAACTTGTAAAAAAACTACAAGAGTTGCTTGATCAAACCAACACGTCTGAAGAAGTAATGTTGATCTCTCAGCGACAGATATCAGCTGTAGAAAATACTATAGCATACATTAAAGAAGCTTTTTTACCTTTGGAAGATCAAGAATTGGAGATATTTTCATTTTGTCTTAATCATGCAGTTAAAGAGTTAAACTCCATTACACGTCCTTTTGATAATGATGAGATGCTCGATAAAATGTTTGGTAGTTTTTGTTTGGGAAAATAATGAATTATCTTGCTGTAGATGTTGGTTTAAAAAGAATAGGGCTTGCTTATTCACCAGATGGTAAAATAGTAACACCATTACCTGCAATTTTACGAAAAAATAGAAATCAAGCTGCACGTGATCTTAAAAATGTAATAATCAAATGGGATATAGATAAACTTATTGTAGGTATACCCTATGGGGGTTCTTCAGAAGAGGAAATGACACGGCGTATCAAACATTTTCTTTCACTTGTTGCATTTGATAAAGAGATAGTATTTGAAGATGAAAGTGGTACTTCCCTTGAAGCAAAAGAACTTTTAAAAGGGGAAATGCGTAGTATCAAAGATGGTCGTATCGATTCAATAGCAGCGATGATCATTTTAAAAAGGCATTTGAAAATAATATAGATGAAAACAGCAGTATATCATTTTGATAGTATAGAAGAACTTCAAAATATAGACAATTCATTTGATAGTAATAAAACACTAATTCAGATATTTTGTGCAAAATCTGATCAAAACTACATTCAAAATATTCAACAAATCATTCATAATAACTTTCCTAGAAGTGTTTTAATAGGGGCTACAAGTGATGGAACCATTGCTGGTGGAAACTATTATGAAAAAAAGAGTGTTATTATCATTTCCAAATTTGAAAATACTTTTTTAAAAACCTCTCTTAAAGAAAGTAACGTTGAAGATGAATATTTTCAAATAGGTTCTGTGATCGCTCAAGAACTTATTCGGAATGATACAAAAGTGATCATTACATTTGCTGATGGTATTTCGATCAATGGAGAAGAATATATCAATGGTATTTCATCAGTGAATAATGAGATTATTATCTCTGGCGGTATGGCAGCTGATGATGGCAACATCAAAAAAACATATGTTTTTGACAATACAAAGATCACTTCTTGTGGAATGGTTGCAGTTTCGTTAAGTGGAAAAGATTTACATGTAAATAATGGATATAGTTTTGACTGGATGCCAATTGGTAAAGAGATGGAGGTTACCAAAGCAGTTGCTAACAAGGTATATGAGATAGATGGGAAAAGTGTTATTGATATATATGCAAAATATCTAGGAAAGGATATAGCAAAACATTTGCCAAAAACAGGAATAGAATTCCCTTTGGTTTTTGATAAAAACGGTATTTCTATAGGTAGAGCTGTTATAGGTAGAAGTGGTGATGCTTTGATATATGCCGGAAATCTGCCTGAAAAAACGAAAGTTCGTTTTGGGATAGGGAATATCTCCTTGATCGTAAGAGATTCAGATTATAGTATAGAATCAAGTTTAAAAGAATATAGTATAAAACCTGAAGCGATTTTCATCTATTCGTGTATGGCAAGAAGAAGGCTTTTGGGACGTTATATTGAACATGAACTTAAAACATTAGAAGGTGTTGCAAAGTCGGGTGGTTTTTTTACATATGGTGAGTTTTATAATAAAAATAAACATACGGAGTTCTTTAATGAGACATTGACTTTTTTGATGCTTGCTGAGGGAAGACCACAAAAGATAACTTCATATAAAAACAGTGTCGATAAAGATGAGATTGATGAGATGAGCACAATTCTGGCTTTAGCAAATCTTGCAAATGTTGTTTCACAAGAGCTTGAGTCTCTTAATAAGAACCTTTCTAAAAAAGTTGAAGAGAGTACACAAGAGATCTACACACAAGCATATTATGATAAGCTTACAGGTCTTCCAAATAGGTTAAGTCTTATAAAAAAGCTTGAAGAATCAGTAGGTGATGTGATCTTTTTAGTCAATGTAGATGATTTTACTTCGATCAATGATTTTTATGGTCATGCATTTGGAGATAAGATCTTACAAGAGCTTGCAAATGTACTAAAAGAGTTCACTGATGCTCATGAAGGAGAGCTCTTTCGGTTGCCTTCTGATGAGTTTGTTATCCTTTTAAAAATACCTTATAAACGTGATCTAATAGATGAAAAGATTCATGCTTTACTTTCTATGGTAGATCATTTTGATTTTAAAATAGATGGTATCCGAATATATGTTCGTATAGCTGTATCGACAGCGTGCAACACAGAAGATGGCTTAGGTCTTGCTAAGGCAGATGCTTCATTGAAAATAGCAAAAAAATCTTCTAAAGCGTATATAATCAATGATGATGGAAATATCTTAAAAAAATACGAAGAGAACCTTAAAGTGGTCAATCTTTTAAATGAAGCGATAGAAAATGATAGGATTATCCCTTATTATCAACCTATCTATGATGCAAAAACTCAAAAGATCGTAAAATATGAAGCATTGGTACGACTAAAAAAGAATGCAACTCAAACCCTTTTACCAGGGCAGTTCTTAGAAATATCCAAAAAGATAAGACTGTATCATCGTATTACAAAGATTATGATTAAAACGACATGTCAATACTTTTCAAGCAATCCTCAACCTTTTTCTTTGAATTTGGCGTTTGAAGATATTTTAAATAGATCTACAAGAGAGTATCTCATTAAAAATGTGACAAGATATAATGTTGCTTCTTTGTTAACAATTGAGATATTAGAAACTACGGAACTAACAAATGAAACAGAAGTTTTGGAGTATCTCAAAACATTTAGTGACTTAGGTATTAAGATCGCTATAGATGACTTTGGAAGTGGTTTTGCGAATTTTGAATACCTTACAAAGATCAATGCAAGTTATATAAAGCTTGATGGATCGATCATAAAAAATATTGATAAAGATCAAAATTCAAAGATCATAGTAGAAACTGTCATTGGTTTTGCGCAAAAAATGGGAATGAAAACTATTGCGGAATTTGTTCATTCAAAAGAGGTCTATGAGATCGTTAGATCTCTTGGGGTTGACTATGTTCAGGGATATTATTTTGCACAGCCAAAAGAGGAGATCCCTCTTTAGAGTACTTGAAAGTACTTTGCAGCTTCTTCTTCATCCTCACTGAGATTTTCAGCACTGAAGAGTGGATCGTTTTGCATCTTCTGTTTTATCTTTTCTTGTGCATATTTATACATCAAGTTATAAGCTTCTTGAGGGTCTTCTATAAATCCAAGTCCACTAAAGCGATAATCCGGTTTTTCCTGTTCGATACAAAGGATAGTTCCCTTGGCTTTTTCTTCTATAAGATCAACAAGTTCACGATAAGTGATCTCAAACTCATCTGCATGCCATCCTAATGTTTCAAGTTCTTTCTCATTAAACTCATTGATCCCTTCATTTGATGTATCATCATAACTTGCAAGATCATAGTTGTACTCTATAATATCTTGCCATGCAAGAGAAGCTTTGATCCCTATCTTACCATCACTTTCAGCGATCTTATAGTTACTTCCAAGAACTTCTGCAATATCTAAAGGTTTAGGGATAGAAAGTGGAGAATGTTTTGGTGCATGCTTCCCTTTATAGATAACGATCTCTTTAGTTGGTTCGTATGTTATTTCACCGTTTATAGTGATACCAAACTCCTTTTGGGAGTTGATCGCTTGGAGGAGTTTTTCCTTATCTATGATGATGATTTCTTGAAGTAAATTAAATTTTTTCATATCGAACCTTCTTTTTTATTTGCCATTATAAAAGTTTTTGCTAAATTAGAGTATAATGCGACAAAATTTTTAAAGCTTTAAGCTTTACTTTATGCAAGGAAATAAAATGGCATTAAATGTTTATTATGACAAAGATTGTGATATCAGTATCATCAAGAGCAAAACTGTTGCAATGATCGGTTTTGGAAGTCAAGGTCATGCACACGCTGAAAACCTTAGAGATAGTGGTGTAAATGTAGTTGTAGGTTTAAGAGAAGGTGGAAGCTCTTGGGCAAAAGCACAAGCAAAAGGTTTTGAAGTTTTAACTGTTGCTGATGCAACTGCAAAAGCTGATGTAGTAATGATTCTTCTTCCTGATGAAAATCAAGCTGAGATCTATAAAAATGAGATCGAACCAAATCTTAAAGAGGGTGCGACTATTGCGTTTGGACATGGATTTAACATCCACTATGGTAGAATCATCCCTAGAGCTGACATCAATGTTATGATGGTAGCACCAAAAGCACCAGGGCATACCGTAAGAAGTGAGTTTGTTAAAGGTGGAGGGATCCCTGATCTTATCGCAGTTGAAAAAGATCCAAGTGGAAACACAAAAGAGCTTGCACTTTCATACGCTTCAGCTATCGGTGGTGGAAGAACTGGTATCATTGAGACAACTTTCAAAGATGAAACTGAAACTGACCTTTTTGGTGAGCAAGCAGTACTTTGTGGTGGTGTTTCTGCACTTATCCAAGCTGGTTTTGAAACACTCACTGAAGCTGGTTATCCAGAAGAGATGGCATACTTTGAGTGTCTTCATGAGATGAAACTTATCGTTGATCTAATCTTCGAGGGTGGTATCAAAGATATGAGATACTCTATCTCTAATACTGCTGAGTATGGTGATATGGTAAGTGGACCACGTGTTATCAACGAAGAGTCTAAAAAAGCGATGAGACAAATTCTTAAAGAGATCCAAAACGGACAGTTCGCTAAAGACTTCATCTTAGAAGGTCAAGCTGGATATCCAAGAATGAACGCTGAGAGAAAAAATCTTGCAGCTCATCCAGTTGAAGTAACTGGTGAGAGACTAAGAGATATGATGCCTTGGATCAAAGCAAATAAGATCGTAGATCAAGACAAAAACTAATCACCTCTTTTTTTCAAGTTGGCTTTTTGCCAGCTTGAGCTATTTACATGTAACGTTAACTTCTTTTAGCTTTTAGAGAATTTATATCATTGAAAACTTATCATTTCAATAGTTCTCTTCTTGGTCATACATAGAGGATTCAAACTCTACAATCTTATCTCTTCCTGTTTTTTTAGCAACATATAAAGCTGTATCGGCAAATTTGATCGTTTTCCATATCGACTCTGCTTGTTCAGGAAAATAGGCTATTCCTATACTGATTGTTTTTTTGAAAGTAGCATTTCCAGATTGAAATTCTATAGATTTGAATTTATTGGATATATTTTGTGCAATATCTAGCACTTTCTCTTTCTCTGGATTATACAGAAGTACTAAGAACTCCTCTCCTCCATAACGTATCGCCATATCTGAAGAGCGTATGCTTGTTTTTAATACATGTGCTAATTCTTTGATCACAATATCACCTACATCGTGTCCATAATTGTCATTTACCATTTTAAAATAATCGATATCGATCATTAGAATTGCATATGACCTTTTTACTCTGTTTGCTTGTTTTGCAAATTGTTCAATGAAGTTTTCTAAAAATCTTCTGTTGTAAAGATTTGTAAGACTGTCTTTTAATGATGAGTCTTGTAGTTTCTTCATCAAAAACTTACTCTCAAGAACCGGTTTTGCTGCATCAAGATAGTTCTCTATATCTTTAACAATATATTGGATCCTTTCATACTCTTTTTTATCATCAGTAAAGAATGTAAAAAGAAGCATCAATTCTTCATTTATATTAAAAGGTAAACAGATATATTCATATGCTTTATCTCTTTGACAATATTGGCATATATCTTCAAAATCTATACTAAGGACTTCAAAATTTGTCCTAAAAGCTCGACATTTTGATATATCATTATCAACAGAAGAACAATCACATTTGTCTATTTCACCTTTTTGAGTGATAAGGTGTTTTTCGTTTTTCTCTTTTTCTACAAGATAAAAGCGATAGTTTTTGATAAGGAATTTCTCTTCTAGGATAAACTCTATACGCGTAAATATCTCTTCATAGCTTTTATCAAGTTCTATTGTTTTTTTAAATTTATAGATATTTGAAAGTTCATTGATGATCTTTCTAGATTCTTCAAGTGGATTGTCACAAGCTATATGGGAGCTTGTGACAAATGTTGATAGACTTTGTTTAAGATCTTTAAAGGTATTTTGTAGTTTTTCAAAAAGGTTATTGATTTGATCAACGACTTCTTGTCCTTCTCCTTGAAGTTGTAATTCTACTCGTTTTGAATAATCACCAATAAGTGCATACTGTATCATCTTTTTTAATTCAGCAAATAATGTGGTAATTGGACGTACAAAATAATTAACAGCAAAAAGTGCAATAAAGAGAAATACAATATTAATAGCTATGATCTTGCCTATAGTTTTGATCCCTTCGTAACGGGTGTCTGATATATCAAATACCATGGAAACAGCACCAAGGACATCATTTTCTTGTGCTTGATGACATTCTAGACAGTTTGGTGAACCATAGGCTGTAGCTTTATATGGAATAGTAACACGTAAAAGAACTTTATCGGAAGTTTCTTGGATAATATGTTCTAAATCGCCTGTTTGTAAAACCTTTTTATCGATAAGATCACGAATTTTTTCATTTTGAAATCCCTCTCCAAATTGTTTCGTGACATTTTCAGATCGAATGATCCATAAATCTTGGATATCTTTATGGTTTTTAATATTTTCAAGAAAAAAATCCCTTTTTGGCATAATCCCATTGACCATATGAACAGTAAGCCCATCTCGTACATATTCAGCGAGTGTCTTTGCTTTGTCAAGAGCACTTTTATAAGAATAATCCCTAAAGTTTATAGAAACGTTTATAACAGTTGCACTCATAAGTAAGAGTAACATAATAGTAACGATAAGGAGTATTTTTTTATTGCTGTTCATAGGGGTCCTATAAATTATTTATATATAGTCATTTTTAAAATTTACATAACGTGATGCACTTGCATAAAGCTCATCGACCTCTTCTTGGGTGAGTTCTCTTATAAACTTTGCAGGTGAACCCATAATAAGGCTTCGTGGAGGAAATGTCTTATTTTTTGTTACTAAGCTTCCTGCGCCAACGATACTTTCTTTCCCTATTATTGCCCCATCAAGAATTGTCGCACTCATTCCTATTAGACAAGCATCTTCAATAGTACAACCATGTAACATAACGCGATGACCAACTGTAACATCATTTCCTATGATTGTAGGATTTCCGTCCCCTATTTTTCTTTCTTTCTTATAATGTGTTACATGTATCATAGAAAGATCTTGGATATTTGTTCTTTCTCCAATTCTGATAGAGTGTACATCTCCTCGAATGATACAACCAAACCATATTGAGCACTCTTTGCCTATTTCTACATCACCTATTACATCGGCACTTGGAGCGATCCAACTGTTTTTTCCTATCTTTGGAGTAAATTCTTTAAAATCATGTAACATTCATTTCCTTTTTTAACTTTCTATAAATAATCTTTGAGCAAGTTGTTGTACTTGTGATGGTGTATCTTTTTTCGTTGCTTTAGCGATCTTATTGACATATTCTTCAAGAAGTTTGTGATTATTGATCGGTTTATGCCCTTCTTCTGGTTTAACTTTGATATAACTCCCATCACTTTGAAGTTCATGTGCTGTTGCATTGTCTGAACATTGTAGTTTTAGAATTTGAATGATCTTTTGTTTTTGTGTTTCATCTTTGATTGCTGTTAAAAGCTCTATACGACGAATAAGGTTTCTTGGCATCCAGTCCGCACTAGAGATATAAACTTGATTTATATCGTTTTTAAAATAAAATGCACGAGGGTGTTCAAGATATTTTCCTATGATTGAGATCACTCGAATATTCTCACTGATCCCTTCAATACCTGGACGTAAACAACAAATACCTCGTACTATCAGTTCTATTTTTGTACCTGCTTGACTTGCTTTATACAAAGCTCGTATCACATCATCATCTACTAGTGAGTTGATCTTTGCGATGATATGCCCATTCTTCCCTTTTCTGGCTTCATTTTGGATTAGAGAAAGGATCTTTGGTTTGATCTGAGATGGTGACATGTAAAGCTCATTGAGTTTCCCTTTTTTACTAAAACCAGTTAAAAAATGGAAAAAACGTGTTAAGTCATCAGTTACTTCTTTTTTCGTTGTAAGGTAACTAAAGTCAGTATAGATCTTTGCAGTACTTGGGTTATAATTTCCAGTTCCTAGGTGAGCGTATTGTATAAGACCTATTTCTGCTCTTTTGGTTACAAGTGCAGCTTTGGCATGGACTTTAAACCCTTTGATACCATAAATAACATGTGCACCAGAATTTTCGAGTGCCTTTGCCCATACAAGGTTGTTCTCTTCATCAAAACGTGCTTTTAGTTCAACCATTACCGTTACTTGTTTTCCACTTTCACTTGCTTCCATCAATGCTTTGACTATAGGAGAGTTTGTTCCTGCACGATAAAGGGTCATTTTGATAGAAACAACATCAGGATCCTTCGCTGCATCTTGGATAAACTTCACGATCGGTTCAAAACTTTCATATGGATGATATAGTAAGATATCCTCTTTCTCCATTGCACTGAAGATATTTTCTGTATCGAGTGGTGGGAGGTTCTTTGGTTTAAATTGTGGTAATAACAGATGTGCAAACTTCTTAGAACCAACTATTTGCCATAAACTTGAGAGATTTAAACACGTTGTAAAGGTGTAGATATCATCTTGTGAGACATTGATATGGCGGTTTAGAAAAGCGATCAGTTCTTGATCTCCACCTTCAACCTCTAAACGAACCATCTCCCCTTTTTTACGAAGTTTTAATCCTTCTTCAAGCATCTCCATAAAATCATCAGCTTCCTCTTCTTCTATAGCGATATCAGCATTTCTCGTTACTCGAAAAGGCATCTGCTTTATAAGCTCATACCCTGGGAAAAGTGCATTGACATGTTTTGCGACAATACTTTCTATAGGTACAAAGATACCATCATCAAGTTCTATAAAACGTTTAATAACGCGTGGGATTCTGATGATCCCAAAACGCTCTATTTCTGGATTTTCTGTATCTTTGAGTTTTACTACCATTCCAAAACTCAGGTTGTTCAAATGGGGAAATGGATGTGTTGCATCGACAGCAATAGGGATAACTAAATGATATATATCTTTAAAAAATGTTTCATTGAGTTGATGTTTTTGTTGTGTACTGACATCATCATAATGTTTTATTTTTATACCATATTCTTTGAGAAGTTTAAAAATTTCTATTTTACAATGTTCAACAACCTGTTGCTCTCTATGCAGATATTCACGGATACTTTTGAGCTGTTCTAAAGGTGTGAGCCTATCTGCTCCAGAGACAATGATCCCGGCATTAAATAGTTTTTTCAATCCTGCAACACGGATCATATAGAACTCATCAAGATTCGTTCCATATATAGCCAAGAACTTTAAGCGTTCTAATGGTGGTAAAGAAGTATCTTGAGCTTGCTTAAGAACACGGGTATTAAATTGGAGCCATGAAAGCTCTCTGTTGATATAAAGTTCTGGATTTTTAAGATTTTTCATAGTTTATTATCCATAAATGATTTTTATATATTATATCAAAAATTATCAAATTAAAAAATAATACCAGTTCCCTTATAGTTGGCACTATGATAGATAGTAGTTCCATAAAGATTGGAATAGTACTGCATTAAAAGTCTTTGAAGAGTTGGTTCGATAGAAGGGGCGAACCACGCATTATTGCTAATTGCTATCATGTATTTTGGATGGTCATGGTATAGTATATCCGTTGTTGCTTCGTAACAGATGGCATTTCGAAATTTTATTCCTTTGATATGGAGATCTTGTGGTCTTTTTGCAGTTTTAAAATCACTTGCTCCTGCAAAAAAAGTTTCATTGACCCATTTTTGTAAAAAACTTGGAAGGGGAATATATTCTCCAAATGGAACGAGAACGACCTTTCGGAGTATCTCTATCTTTTGGCCGTTATAAAAATGATATGTTGCATTATAGTGCGTGTCTCCTTCTATCTCTAAGCTTCCAAGGACGATATCGATAGAATTGCTCAAAAAAAGGAGTTGTTCTAAAAGTTTTTTTTGTCGATTGAGATAAAGAGGGATCACTGATTCTGGAAGTACAACAACATCATATCCTTCTTCTATAGCATTTTCAATATGTTCAAAAACCATACGAAGAGTTGGACGGAGTGCTTTTTGTGTCCATTTTTCCTCCTGTTTTACATTGGTTTGTACAAGTTTGATCTTTAAAGGTGCTTTCTCTTTTGGAGGATACCCTTGAAAATTAAAAGCAAATATCAAAAGAATTAACGGTAGATAACGATATTTACTGTTTTTGATAAATCCATCAGCACTGAGGGCAAAGAGGATGATAGCAAGTTGCCATTTATAGATCCCTATATAACTTTCAACAAAAGGAAGTGAAAGTTGCATCCAGTTAAAATCCACTGGAGCATAAAAACTTATACCAAAAAGCAAAAGTGCCCGAATATAGGGTTTATCACTGAGTGCTGTTACTCCAAAATAAAGCATGTAGACAATACCAAAACCAAATACGACAAGAGGTGCTATATATCCAACCCCATTATATTTAAAACTATAACTGATCCAATAAAACCATAAGATCCCAATGAAAAAACCAGCAAAAAGAACTGCACGTTTATTTACATGTAAAAGAAGATAAAAACCTATAAGTGCAGTAATTGTATTAAGAAAATAACTATGGATTCCATAATGGCTGAAAAAGAGAAAAGATGTGAATAATAAAGCAGTTATCCATCCTATTATAAGGGAGTAAAGTAATTGATTGTTTATAAAGAGTCTTTTTAACATTCTGAAATTATACAAAGTATTAGTTTATTTTAAGTATAATCACTCTAAATTTTTTCAAAAAGGGTTGAAAGTATGGAATTACTAGGACAGTTCTTACCGTTTATCTTTTTAATCGCAATAATGTATTTTGTGATTATAAGACCACAACAACAAGAGGTTAAAAAGAAGAAAGAGATGATAGAATCTCTTAAAAAAGGGGATAAAATCGTAACTCATGGTGGTTTTATTGCTGAGGTTTATAAAGTTGAGAGTGATTTCTTCAAAGTGAAACTTAACGATGATACTATTGTAAAACTAGAAAAAGATTTTGTATTAAGAAAGTTTGGGGATGAAGCTTAATTATCGTATAGTTATCTTTGCACTTGCATTAGTGTTTGGGCTTGTTTTTTCAATGCCTTCACTTTTAGGAATGCAAAATGGGAAAAAAGTTACTTTAGGACTTGATCTGCAGGGTGGTTTACATATGCTCTTAGGTGTAAAAACCGATGAAGCTGTGAAGTCACATGTAAAATCGATCGCTGCAAGTATCAAACGTTTTAGTGAAAAGAACGATATCTTAATAGATAATTTGAGTTTTGATGATAAAAGTGTAACTTTTACATTGCTTGATGCTGATGATGCAACAAAGATAAAAGAATATTTAAAAAGCATCAAAGGGATTCAAGTTGTTGTCAATGGGGAAAATGTTTCTGTTGCTCTTACACCAGAAGCGATAAAGCAAACAAAGCAACATGCTATCGATCAGGCTATAGAAACGATCAGAAACAGACTTGATCAATTTGGACTCTCTGAACCCCTTGTTGCAAAACAGGGTGATGGAAGTATCTTAGTTGAACTTGCTGGGATCAAAAGTTCAGCAGATGAACAACGTGCCCGTGAACTTATAAGTCGTGCGGCAAGACTAGAACTTATGGCAGTTGATGAAGATAGAGCTGCACGAGTGTATCAAATGAGTCCAAGTGATGCTGCAGAATATGGTGATGTGATCTTAGAAGACGTAAAAAATCCAAATATAAAATATCTTGTAAAGGAGATCCCTATCATTGAAGGGGATATGTTAACAGATGCTCATGTAGGATTTGATCAAAATAACCGTCCTGTGATTAACTTTACACTTAATGCTGAAGGTGCAGAGATTTTTGGTGATTTTACTGGAAAAAATGTTGGGAAACGTCTTGCGATTGTTCTTGATGGAAAGGTGTATTCTGATCCAAAGATCAATGAACGCATCGGTGGAGGTAGTGGTCAGATCTCTGGAAACTATACTGTTATGGAAGCAAAAGACCTTGCTATTGCTCTTCGAAGTGGGGCACTTCTTGCGCCAATCTTTATGCTTGAAAAACGAAGTGTAGGACCAAGCCTTGGAGCTGATAGTATCAAAGCAAGTATGTTTGCACTTTTAAGTGGATTTGTACTTGTAATGGTATTTATGGTGGTGTATTACCGTATGGCTGGGGTTATAGCAAATATAGCGCTTGTAGTAAACCTTTTCTTGATTCTTGCTGTAATGGCACTTTTTGGTGCAACATTGACGCTTCCTGGTATGGCAGGTATCGTTTTAACAGTTGGTATGGCAGTTGATGCCAACGTTATCATCAGTGAGCGGATACGGGAACTTTTAAAAGAGGGTGTTTCTATTCATAAAGCGATTGAAGATGGTTATTCAAATGCTATGAGTGCTATCTTGGATGCAAATATCACGACCCTTATAGCAGCTGTAGTTCTTTATGTATATGGTACAGGAGCTATAAAAGGATTTGCAATTACAATGAGTATCGGGATACTTGCTTCGATGTTAACAGCGATCCTTGGAACACATGGTATTTATGAGATGTTAGAGAAAAAGATAGCCAAAAGTAAAGATAACTATTTTTGGTTTGGGATAAAGGCGTAGAGATGGAGTTTTTTAAATATACAAAACCATATAGATTTATGGCAAAGTCAAAGATGGCAATTAGTTTTTCTTTGATTTTGATTTTTCTTTCATATGCTCTTCTAGCAACGAAAGGACTGAACTATGGGATCGATTTTGCTGGAGGAACGATTGTTCAGGTAAAATATGAAGGAACAGCTCCTATTAAGCAGATGAGAGAAAAACTCAAGTCAAATCCTATGTTCAAAGATGCTTCTATCACTGAGTTTGGTTCACCTGATGAGGTGATCATTCGTATGAAAAGTGTCAGTAAAGATGTTAAAGTAGATATAGGTGATGTTGTTCGTAAACAATTAGAAGGGACTGGAAAGTTTGAGATCCGTCGTGTTGATATTGTTGGTCCTAAAGTTGGTGGAGAACTACGAGAAAAAGGGTTGATGGCTATGTTTTTAGCTATCGCTTCTATCTTGATATATGTTGCTTTTCGATTTGAATGGCGTTTTGCAGTTGCATCTATCTTTGCATTGATTCATGATGTTTCTATTGCTCTTGGAGCTATTAGCTTGTTCCAAGTTGATGTGAATCTTGATGTTTTAGCAGCACTTTTAACACTCCTAGGGTATTCACTCAATGATACCATCATTGTGTTTGACCGTATTAGAGAAGGGATCACAAAATCAAAATCTACAAATCTTCAAGAGATTATAGATGAATCGATCACAAAAACGCTTTCACGTACAACTTTGACTTCACTTACAACGTTCTTTGTTGTTTTAACACTTTTTCTCTTTGGTGGAGAGATTATCTATCCATTTAGTTTTACGATGTTAGTTGGTATCGTTGTTGGTACATATTCTTCTATCTTTGTAGCATCACCTATTTTATTATGGTTTGGATTTGATGTGAAAAATTATAGAAACAAACTGGCTGAAAAAGCAAAACGTGAAGCTGAAAAAGCAAAAATGCGTGCACAATTTGAAGGTGGAATGGTATAATACCTTCCATCTTTTTACTATCTTTAACTCTACTTAATACATACATTTAAATCAAAATCATAAAAAAGACAGAATATTATATACAATTAACAGATACTTCCGATATAATATAGGAAAAATATCTTGAGAAACAATATGTTATGGATGAAAAAAACAATCTTAATTTCGTTAATATTTTTTCTTTCTTCAGCTTTTGCAGATAGTGAAATAGAGGGTGAAAGACTTGCTCAAAAGCTTGGACTCGATGCAGCTTCAAAAGCTATCATTCAATGGGAAAGAGTATTTGAATGTCAACGGAAAATGAAACGATACCATATTGACCAACTCTCAAAACAAGAACAAAAAATTCTCAAAAAATATCTTATAGATCATGCAATTGATTCAGATCATCCAACAGTAGCGGGAGTATAGTATGTTAAAAAGAACCATTCTCTTTTTAGGATTAACATCATTTGTATTTGCACAAGAAGATGATGTAGCTTTATTGAAGCAACAGCTTAAAGATCTTCAAAAAGAGGTTCAAGAATTAAAACGAAATCAAAAAAAACATGAACGAAAAACAGATTATGAGTTCAATGAGCTTTATGATTTTTCAGAAAGTGTTGAAACACGGGTTTTAGAAGATAAGTTGAAATTTTCATTGGCACTGCGTTTTGGTGATGATTTTATAGAAAAAAAATATGCAAATGGTAATAGTGTTAAAAACAATAATATGTTAACGACGAAGTTTATGTTGGGCATACGAGCACATATTACCGATGAACTTCGATTTTACGGAAGACTTTCTATGTATAAATATTGGGGAAGTTCTGCGGTACATCCATATAGCTATTATGATAATATGCAAGGAAGAGTTCCTTCAGATAGTGCTTTATACGTAGAAAGAGCATATTTAGACTGGTTCTTTTTCAATGATTCATCACTTCCTATGGCACTGACTATAGGACGTCAGCCAAGTGCAGATGGTCCTAGTCATCAATATAAAGATAATCTAAAAAGAAAAGCGACATATTCTGCATTATTATATGATGGTGTCGCTGATGGTGCCGTTTGGACATTAAACTTCTCTAAAATACTTCAATATCCAAAAACATATCTTCGTTTTGGATATTCAAAAGGTTTTGGGTATGTAAGCTCAGATAAGTATATAGGAAATGCTTTTATAGGTGCTTCGAATGATGATATAAAAGATACAAATGTATATGGAATCTTTTTTGATACTACATTACCAGAAATGCCAAACTCTTTAGTGCAAATTAGTTACTCTTTATTGGATGATATTATTGCTAATCCACTTGATGTAGATTATTCAAATAATAAAAATATAGGTGATATGACACTTTTTGGTCTCATGGTCGAAGCTGATGATGTTGCAGATCTTCATTTGGACCTTTTTGCTCACTATGGCTATAACAAATCGAATCCAAATGGAAAAACCTACATAGATCCAAATGGAAATGCTGTTGGTTTACTAGGTGATGGGCAAGAGGAAAAAAGTGGGTATGCTTATTGGCTTGGTGGTCGTTATAGTTTTGGTGAAGATTCCCATTATAAAATTGGATTTGAATATAATCATGGAAGTAAAGACTGGGTGAGTTTAACACAAGGTGGGTATGACTTGTATAACAAATTAGCAACTCGTGGGGATGCTTATGAAACTTATCTGATGTATATAGTCAATCGTTATTTGAACTTTAGAATCGGATATATCGCAATAGATTATGCATATTCGCGTAGTGGATGGTTTGTTGGTGAAGGAGAAAAGATTGTTTCTCAAAGTGGAGATATACCAAATGAAGAAAGTTATGTTGACTCACTTCATTCAATATATTTGAAGATGAACCTGGTTTACTAGATGATAGAAAAAGTTTTACAAAAATTTTCAATAGTACAAAAGATAAACTTTTCTTTATATGTTTCTTTTATAGTAATGGTTGTGCTTATTGCATTGCCATTTACTTTGATCAATGATGTTGGGAGAACCTATACACAACATATAGCAGCATATGAAAAAGTTCGTCAGTCTATCTATGTTATTAATGAAAATCTGCGTAAAGCCAGTAGTTTAGGAATAGAGATCGCCATAGAAAAAAAGACCTCTTTAAAACCAGCAGATATTGATAGGCATTTTAAAATTATTCAAAATGAACTCAAGAAATTAAAAGAGGACCTTTTAATTGGTGAAGATGAAGAAACCAAAACGATTTTAAAAAATCTTCAAAATAGGGTTTATGGATATAGAGCTATCACAAAGAGTATTCAATCAGAGATGCAAGAAGATATGGAAGATGGTTTATATGCGATTTTAGCTCTTTCAAAAGCGAGTGAAAAGATCTCTAAAGAGTTCAATATCCTTATGGAAAAAATCAAACATATCCATGAACAAAAGGTAATTGAAATCCAAAATAATATTGCTCAAACATTACAAATCAAGATCGCATTAACGATGCTTATCTTAATAATCGTATTTATCTTTAATAAGCAAGTAGCAAAGGTGATTATTGATGAGCTTGAAAAATTACAGATTTTGATCACTTCTTTTTTTGACGTACTGAATAAAAAAAGAACTAGAACAAAACATGTGAAGATTGAAGGAAGTGATGAGATCGCTAAAATGGCTCAAGTGATAGATGAAAATATTTATATTGCAGAAGAGTTATTACAAGTAGAACGTGATCGTGCAAAAGAGATCGAAATACAAGTTGATTTAGCAACCAAAGAGATCAAAAAGCTTAATAAAGAACTCCATTCAACTCAAAAAGAGATTATCCATGTAATGGGGAGTATAGCTGAAGAACACTCAAAAGAAACAGGTTTACATATTAAACGAGTTGCCAATTATTCTTTTTTGTTGGCAAAACTTGCAGGTCTTCCACTAAAAGAGGCAATGTTACTAAGAGATGTCTCTCCAATGCATGATATTGGAAAACTTGGAATCCCTGATGCAATCCTTAATAAACCGGGACGTTTTACTGAAGAAGAGTTTGAAAAGATGAAAGAACATACCACTATAGGGTATAACATGCTTAAAAACTCTAAAAGGGAACTTCTTAAAACTGCAGCGATCGTAGCATATGAACATCATGAAAGATGGGATGGAAAAGGGTATCCAAGAGGATTAAAAGGTGAAGAGATCCATATCTTTGGTAGAATTACAGCAATCGTAGATGTTTTTGATGCATTGGCATCAGATCGTGTTTATAAACCTGCATGGTCTCTTGATAAAATTATTAAACTTTTTGAAGAAGAAAAAGGGAAACAGTTTGATCCTTATCTAACACAGATATTTTTAGATAATTTAGATGAGTTTTTAAAATCAAAAAAAGCTATAGAAGCTCGAGGTTGATCTACTAAATCCTTAAAATCTTGACAATTTTACTAAGAATAGTGTAGAATTACACATCTTAAAAAAGGTTATGCAAAATCTTACAACCAACTTCCTCAAGATATAAAATCCCAAATATTATAAGGTTAAATCTACATGAGTGAAAATAATTCTCAACAAAATAATACCAATACAAACGGTAATAAAAAGCAAAAAAATCAAAAAAACAACAATAACAATCAACGTACACATACTCCAGTAAATGGTATGACTATCGAGGAATTGCGTACAAAACCTATTGAAGAGTTAGTAGAGATCGCTACAAAAGTCGGAATCGAAAATCCTAATGATCTTAAACGTCAGGACCTTATCTTTGAAATCCTGAAAGCACAAACTGCTCAAGGTGGGTATATCCTCTTTAGTGGTATTTTAGAGATCATGCCTGATGGGTATGGATTTATGCGTGGGATCGATAAGAGCTTTAGTGACAGTGTCCATGATGCATATGTTTCTAATACACAGATCCGTCGTTTTGCATTACGTAATGGAGATGTAGTTACTGGTCAGGTACGTCAACCTCGTGATCAAGAAAGATATTATGCTCTTATTAAAATAGAAGCGATCAATTATCTTCCTCCAGAAGAAAGTAAAAAACGCCCACTTTTTGAAAACCTTACACCACTTTATGCAACAGAACAGATCAAACTTGAATACCGAGAAGATGGTATAACAGGACGTATGATGGATCTGTTTGCTCCTATTGGAAAGGGGCAACGTGGTTTGATCGTTGCACCGCCTAGAAGTGGTAAGACAGAGCTTTTAAAAGAGATCGCTCATGGGATCAGTCATAACCATCCAGAGATCAATCTTATGGTACTCTTAGTGGATGAGAGACCAGAAGAAGTTACCGATATGGAACGCTCAGTGAAGGGTGAGGTCTATAGTTCAACTTTTGATATGCCGGCAAAGAACCATGTTAAAGTGGCTGAAATGGTGATCGAGCGTGCAAAAAGACAAGTAGAACAAGGTAAAGATGTCGTTATACTTCTTGATTCTATCACAAGACTTGCTCGTGCATACAATACTGTAACACCATCAAGTGGTAAAGTACTTAGTGGTGGTGTTGATGCAAATGCTCTTCATAAACCAAAACGTTTTTTTGGTGCAGCACGTAATATAGAAAATGGTGGAAGTTTAACGATCATTGCAACAGCACTTGTTGATACCGGAAGTAGAATGGATGAAGTGATCTTTGAAGAGTTCAAAGGAACAGGAAACTCTGAAGTGGTACTTGATAGAAAAATAGCAGAACGTCGTATCTTCCCTGCAATTGATATCTTAAAATCCGGTACACGTAAAGATGAACTTCTTATTGGTCCTGAAGTATTACAAAAAGTATATATTCTTCGTCAAATGTTACAAAAACAAGAAAATGAGATAGAAGCATTAAAATTCATTTATAATATAATGAAGAAAAAACCTACTAACGAGGAGTTCCTTGCTAGTATGAACGCAGAGTAGGATAGTATGTTTGACAGACTGGAAGCTTTCTTTAGTGAGTTCTTTTTAGATATCTTAATAGCTATTTTTTTAGTTATTATTGCAATAGCGATTTATGATCGTTTCATACAAAGAAAGCACCAGCTTCTTATCAACTACCCTTTTATAGGGAGATTTCGTTACCTTTTTGAAGCATTAAGGGAACCTTTAAGACAGTATTTTGCCAATGAGGACTTTTATGAGTCCCGAGATAAGATAGATTGGGTCTATAATGCTGCGAAAGATAAAAGTGGTTTTATCTCTTTTTCCCCTTCTCAACCCCAACCAAATCCAAAATTTATCATCAATAATGCCAATACGCCTTTAAATGATGATGAGATCGATGGTGATTTTTGTGTAACATTTGGTGAAGACAAACCATATCCTTTTCATGCAAAGAGTGTTATAGCTAGAAGTGCTATGAGTGATGGTGCTATTTCACCTGAGGGAACGAGAGCTTTTGTAAAAGGTGCTTATGATGGAAAGTTTCCTATTAACAGTGGTGAAGGAAGTATAACAACGAATTTTTTCTTTACACATAAATGTAATAAGAACTGTTCAATAGATAAACAATATATGGATGTACGTGAACTAAGTGATATACAGATCAAAATATATAAACTTACATGTAAAGTGATCAATCGTTATATCGCTATAATGCTTTTGAAAAAATGGTTATTGCAAAAAGATGAAGAAGATACTTTTATCTTCGATGATAAAAGCTTTTTCTTTTTTCGTCCAAAATGGGATGCTCCACTGTCTGCTTTTCCAAAAGAGGTTCCTGAAGATATGCCAGATATTATCTTTCAGTTAAGTTCAGGGCTTTATGGTGCAAGAGATAAAGAAGGGAACTTTGATGAGGAACGTTATAAAAAAACGATGTCCTTTTGTCGAATGACAGAGATTAAACTTGCTCAAGGAGCAAAACAAACAGGTGGGAAACTTGTAGCAAGTAAAGTAACACCGGCTATTGCATATTATCGAGGAGTGGAACCCTATAAAAATCTCTATTCACCAAACCGTTTTCCATATGCTTCTTCTATAGAAGAGTTATTTGATTTTATAGCACGATTACAAAAGCTCTCACAAAAACCTGTAGGTATCAAAATTGTGATCTCTTCAAAAAAGAACTTTATAGAATATGCAAAAGAGATCAAAAGAAGAAGTATTGAAAAGCTTGAAGGTATTCCTGATTTTATTACGATAGATGGTGGTGATGGTGGAAGTGCAACCGCACCCCTTTTTTTAATGGATAGAGTTGGCTTACATGTAAAAGATGCAATCTATATCGCTGATAGTATTTTAAAAGAATATGGAGTAAGAGATCAAGTTAAGCTTGTAGCAAGTTCAAAGATTCTTACTCCTGATGATATAGCAGTGAATCTTTGTTTGGGTGCTGATTTTATACAGATAGCTCGTGGATTTATGCTTAGTGCTGGATGTATTCGAGCAAGAATGTGTTCTGGAGAGGGAAGTCACCAATGTCCAGTTGGTCTTGCTACACAAAATAAAAAATTAAGAAAATCATACCTTGTTTATAAACAGGCTCGTGAAATTGCCAATTATCATAAACATCTTATTTCAGGGTTGAAAACGATCATGGCTGTGATGGGGATTAAAGATCTTCATGGTTTTACGAAAGAAAAGATCAGTTTTATAGATAAAAACGGTTTTGTTCATGAAAATGTTAATAGGTATTTTGAACAAAAGACAGAGATATGAAAGTTGGTGTTTTTGACAGTGGGGTAGGGGGGCTTAGTGTTGTTAAGTCCCTTTTAGAACATCATTTGTTCGAAGAGATTATCTATTATGGGGATACAGCAAGAGTTCCGTATGGAAGTAAAGATAAAAATACTATTATCCGGTATGGGATAGAAGCAGTTGAGTTTTTTAAGAACTTTGATATAGATCTCATTATTGTGGCGTGTAACAGTGTAAGTGCATATGCATTAGATGAGATGCAAGAGGCTGCATCTATCCCTGTTTTTGGTGTTGTTGAAGCAGGTGTTTTGGCAACTGCAAATAAGCTTCAAGAAAAGCAAAATCGTATTTTGGTGTTGGGAACAAAAGCTACAATAGCATCTGCGACATATCAAGAAGGGTTAATGCAACTTGGATATAAAAACATCATCTCTAAACCAACTCCGCTTTTTGTTCCTTTGGTTGAGGAAGGGATCTTTGAAGGAGATGTTCTTGATGCTACGCTAGAGCATTATTTTCATGATCTTGGGCTTCCTGATGCTGTGATCTTAGGGTGTACCCATTTCCCTCTTATAGAAAATAAGATCCAACAATATTTTCAAAACACTCCACTTATGATCCATTCTGGAGAAGCGATTGTAGAGTATTTGCAAAAGCATTTACGTCTTCAACCTTCAGTGTATAAGACAGAACTAAAGTTCTTTGCTTCAGAAAATCCTTCAGCCCTTAAAGATGTTGCCAATAAATGGCTTGCACTTTAGAAAGATATAACAAAGAAAATGATAAAATCCCTCAACTTTAAGTAAATGGGAGAAGCCAATGCAGAGTGCTAGCGAAGTTTTAGCAAGAAAGTATAGACCAAAGAACTTTGAAGAGCTGATAGGGCAAGAAGCGATCGCTCAAACACTCTCTTTGGCACTCGATTCAAACAGGCTCTCTCATGCATATCTTTTTTCAGGTTTAAGAGGAAGTGGAAAGACCTCTACAGCTCGCATATTTGCAAAAGCGCTTCTTTGTGAAAAAGGGGTGAGTCATCAACCGTGTGAAGTATGTGAAAACTGTATTATGGCGCGAGAAGGGCGTCATATGGATATTGTTGAAATGGATGCTGCAAGTTCTAGAAAGATCGATGATATCCGTGATCTTATCGAACAAACAAAATATAAACCGGCAGTTGGAAGATTTAAGATCTTTATCATAGATGAAGTTCATATGCTTACAAAAGAAGCATTTAATGCACTGCTAAAGACACTTGAAGAACCACCTAGTTATGTAAAGTTTATCCTTGCAACAACAGATCCTTTGAAGCTTCCTGCAACTATTCTTAGTAGAACGCAACATTTTCGTTTTAAGCGTATAGCTACGAGTAAGATAGTTTCCCATTTGCGATATATTTTAGAACTTGAAAATATCAGTTATGATATAGAGGCATTGGAGATTTTAGCACGAAGTGGAAATGGAAGCTTAAGAGATACACTTACATTACTAGATCAAGCTATTATCTATTCTAAAGGGCATGTAGATGTTGTCACTGTAACAGATATGTTAGGTTTGATCGACCCACAGTTTTTAAAAGATATTTTTGATGCGATACTTACTAAGGATAAACAAAAGGTTATTGAATATGTTTCGATCCTTGAGGATTATGAAGCAGAAATGGTGGTTGATGAACTGATCACTTATCTTAAAGAACGGTTGCTTCATAGTGATGGGATCTTCTCTACATTATTGATCGATCGGTTTTTTAGGATTCTTAGCCAAAGTAAATCCCTTTTTGCCCTTAATGCTGATGGAGGATTTGTTCTTTCACTGATCTTTTTTAAGATGATAGAAGCATTGAAGATAAAAGAAGTAGATGCTCTCATTGAACAGCTTGAAAACTCTTCTGCGCAAAACCTTCCTCCTCTTGAAGTAAAAAACGAATCCAAGGAGAATATTCATCAAAAACCTATAAAAAATACTATAGAATCATCTCAAAAGCCTCTTCCAAAACAAGCAGAAGATAATGGAAAGGTTCTTTTTGATCAGCTTCTTCAAAAAATAAAAAACAGAAGTGTAGAGCTTGGTGAGTGTTTTGAAAAAGGGGTAGAGTACCATTATTTCAAAGAGGGTGTTCTTGCTTGGGAAAGCTGTGTCAAGAACGAATGTAAAGAGAAACTCCGTTATGGATATAGTGTTATCAAGATGCTTGTGCAAGAGATATTTGGTATCGATACAAAGATCAAAATGATAGCTTGTTCAAAAGAACTTGATGATGAAGTGCAAGCACCAAAGGAATTACCACAACAATACCAAGAAGATTCCTCTTTAGAAGAAGATCATCAACAAACTCCAGTAGAACAAAACTCGCAAGAAGTATTGAACCCTTCAAGCTGTGTTGCTTCTTGTGCTGGACTTGATGAACCTCAAAATGAAGTAAATGATATTATGGATGAGCCTATGGTTCAAAAAGCTATGGAACTCTTTGAAGCAAAAAAAGTGGTAATACAGTCAAAGGTATAGTGATGATAAGAAAAGATGTTCAAAAAACACAAGATGGTGTATCTATAGATTTTAGTGGGGCAATAGCCAAAGAAACGGTTTTTACAATGGTGCAAAACTGTGCTGAGGGAAAGTGTGAATGTATGAGTGATGAAACAAAACAAAAAGTTACCGATATGGTAGTAAGTGGTGAAGATGGTTCTGTCAACTTAGAACTCAAAGGGGAGATCACTCAAGAGGAGATCGAAGAAGCTCTCAAAAGATCCAAAGTGATCTCTTCTTAATCCTTCTTTTCTATGATACTTCCACTTACTCTTTTTTTAGTTACACTTACTTTTATAATATGGCAACCAAAGGGGCTTTCTATTGGGACAACAGCGATAGTAGGTGCAATGTCTGCTCTAGCACTTGGTGTTGTTGATTTTGATGATGTATTGGTTGTTACTTCGATCGTATGGGATGCGACACTTGCATTTATAGGGATTATTATCCTTTCAATGGTTTTAGATGAGATCGGTTTTTTTGAGTGGTGTGCTATCAAAATGGCAAAACTTAGTCAAGGAGATGGGAGAAAGATGTTTATCTACTCCTTATTGCTTGGGAGTTTTGTCTCAGCGCTCTTTGCTAATGATGGAGCTGCTTTGATCCTTACACCTATACTTCTTTCGAAGATGCGTATTTTAAAGTTAGAGTTTAGAACGATCGTAGCATTTTTACTTGCAGGTGGATTTATAAGTGATAGTGCTTCATTACCTTTTATATTTTCCAATCTAACCAATATTGTCACAGCAGATTATTTTTCAATAGGTTTTATAAAGTATTTTACGATAATGAGTATCCCTTTTCTAGTAAGTGTTTGTATATCGGTCATTGTTCTATGGGTAGTATTGCAAAATGACATTCCAAAACAAATAGATATATCTCTTCTTAAGGATGAAGAAAGTGTTTTAAAAAATAAAACCCTTTTTCACTTTAGCTGGTTTTTTTTAGCAGTTTTATTATCAGGATATGTTATAGGAGATATCTATAAGATACCTATAAGTATTTTTGCACTTGGTGGAGGGATGGTCTTTTTATTCATTGCGGCTTCATTTAAGAGCGTATCTATAGTACAAACGATCAAATCAGCTCCATGGCAGATCGTATGGTTTAGTATAGGACTCTATATCGTTGTGTATGGTTTGAAAAATGCAGGTTTAACCGATGCTTTGGCTGATGTTTTAAAGGGATTATATAAAGATGATTTGAGTGCGATTATGACAACAGGATTTATAAGTGCAATCCTTAGTGCAGTGATGAACAATATGCCAACAATCATGATTATGGATATATCGATAGAAGATCTTAACAATCCTATTTTGGCCTATGCCAATATCATAGGAGCAAATCTTGGACCAAAAATGACCCCTTTTGGTTCCCTTGCAACCCTTCTTTGGTTACATGTACTTTCTAAAAAAGGGATTCAAATAGGATTTTGGCAGTATACGAAGTTTGGTCTTCTTGTCACACCACCTGTACTTTTTGTAGTACTTTTGAGTTTATATTTATGGAGTTAAGATGAAAAAGATTTTGGTTTTATGTACTGGGAACAGTTGTAGAAGTATCATTGCAGAAGCGTTGATAAATAGTGAACTTCAGGGTTATGAAGCAAAAAGCAGTGGTGTGAATCCAAGTGGAAGAGTGAACTCAAATGCAAAGAAGGTTTTGGAACAAAACGGTATATGGGATGAAAGATATCACTCAAAAACACTTGATAGTTTAAAAGATGAGGAATTTGATCTTATTGTTACTGTGTGTGATCATGCAAAAGAAACCTGCCCAACATTTGTTTATGAAGCAAAACACTTACATGTAAGCTTTGAAGATCCTGATGGAAAAGAGTTTGAAGCATTTGAAAAAACATATAAAGATATTAAAAATCTCTTACTTCCTAAAATCAAAGAGATGGTATAATTCGAAAAAAATTATCAGGAAAATGATTGAAAGTACTATTTATAGGTGATATTGTAGGTCGTCCTGGACGAGAGATGATCAAAGAACATCTGCAAACACTCAAAGAAAAATACAGCATTGACTTTGTGATAGCAAACTATGAAAATGCAAGTCATGGATTTGGACTCACCACAAACAATGCGAAAGAGCTTTTTGGATATGGTATAGATTGTATGACCGGAGGGAATCATACTTGGGATAAAAAAGAGATAGTTCCTCTTTTAGAAACAGAATCGATCCTTCGACCCTTAAACTATCCAGATGGAGTGGAAGGAAAAGGTCTTGAGGTATTTGATATAGCAGGGGAGAAACTAGCCGTTATCAACCTTATGGGATATTATGGAATGCCGATGTGTGAGAACCCTTTTCGAATCGCTCAGAAGGTTGTAGATGAGTTACATGTAAAGGGGATTAAAAATATATTCATAGATTTTCATGCTGAAGCAAGTGCCGAGAAAAGAGGTTTGATGATGCTTTTAGAAGGTAAGGTTAGTGCAATAGTTGGTACCCATACACATGTAGGAAGTGATGATCTACAGATATCTCAGGGGACGATGTATTTAAGTGATGTAGGCCTTAGTGGATGTAGAGACAATGTAATAGGTATGGATAAAAAAGCACCTCTAAAACAGTTTCTTACAGGGATTAAATCCCATTTTGATATTCCTAAAAAGTGTAAAAAAATACTTCAATGTGTTGTTTTTGATCTTCAAGATGGAAAATGTATCGATGCACATAAAGTCCGGCTTTTTGATGATGGGCGTATCTTTTCACAAACAGCTTTTCTCGAAGTATAATTTTGGTATAATTCGTTAAAAATTAAGGTAAAGAGTATGGTTCCTTCAGATATACAGGTTTATTCCGAAAGTAGGACAAAAGCAAGAGCTTATTTTTGTTATTTATTCCATAAAAACATACCAGATCATCTTCCTTCTGTATCACCTGAGATGATCATTCCCAAACTATTACGTATAAAATCGGAACTAGAAAACTGCGAGGGAGTATATCTTTTAGATCATAAAGGGGTACAGATATCCCCTACTTATACTGCAAACAAGCAAATAGATGAAGATATAGGACGTATAAGGGCTGATAGAGCTTACTATTATCGAGCAGTAAAAGAGGGGCGTTGTACTTTAACGGATCCTTATCCATCATTGATTACAGGAAATCTTACTATTACTGTTTCTATGCCTATTTATGACGACAAAGATGAGTTGAAATATGTGGCATGTTTGGATATGCCTTTTGAAGAGGTTATCCGTGTTGCGCATCCTAGCACACTTGATCGCTTCTCATCGAAGTTTTTTAAATATTCATATGGTGCATTTTCTTTTGCTTTGTTCGCAGTGGCTTTTTTACTTTTTGTAAAAGCATTGCAAAGCTTTTTTATGGAGATCACACCAAGTCATTTTAAGATCAAAGATATGTTTGAAGCAACAATTCTATTGACACTTTCGTTAGCGATATTTGATCTTGTGAAAACGATTATAGAGGAAGAGATTTTAGGACGGCACAAAGAGCATAATATCTCTGGACCACATAAAACGATGGTGCGTTTTTTAGGTTCGATTATTATTGCACTTTCGATCGAAGCATTGATGCTGGTCTTTAAATTCGCTATAACAGATCCAAACAAACTGGTCTATTCTCTTTATATTATGCTTGGGGTCTCTTCGCTCTTGTTGACATTGGCAATTTATATAAAATTTACAAAACTGAAGGTGGATGAACAGTAAATGATAGGGATAGTTGATTACAATATGGGAAACCTTGCAAGTGTTATAAACGCATTTGCAAAGCTTGGTGTTGATGCAAAAGTTGAAAGTGATCCAGATAAGTTCAGAGGATATGACAAACTTATTCTTCCAGGTGTTGGTGCTTTTGGAGATGCTATGGAGCATCTAAAAGAGCGAAATATGGTAGAAGCAATAGGTGAATATGCTCAAAGTGGAAAATATATGATGGGAATCTGTCTTGGAATGCAACTTTTGCTAGAAAGTAGTGAAGAGTTTGGATCAAATGAAGGTCTTGGGCTTATTAAAGGAAAAGTTATTGAATTTGATCGAACAAAATTCGAGGAGCCTTTAAAAGTTCCCCATATGGGATGGAATAGAATGTTTACTAAAGAGCATCCTTTATTTGAGAATCTTGATAAAAACCATTATCTTTATTTTGTGCATTCATTTCATGCTGTTGTTGAAGATGAAGCAAATGCTATAGGGAAAACAGTGTATGGATATGAGTTTGCAAGTGCAATCGCCAAAGAAAATGTTTTTGGTATCCAGCCACACCCTGAAAAGAGCCATAAAAATGGTTTACATATTTTAGAAAATTTTACAAAACTATAAGGAAAGAGATGACACTATATCCAGCAATTGATCTAAAAGATGGCAAAGCAGTACGACTCACTAAAGGGTTAATGGATTCAGCAAAGATCTATTCAAATGAACCGTATGAACTTGTTAAAAAGTTTGAAGAGATGGGTGCTTCATGGGTACATCTAGTTGATCTTAACGGTGCTTTTGCAGGAGAACCAAAGAATTTGGAGCAAATAGTTAAAATTCGTCAAAACTGTTCTGTAAAACTTGAACTTGGTGGTGGGATCAGAGATGAAGCAACGATCCAAAAGATGCTTGATATCGGGATAGATCGTATCATTTTAGGTTCTATTGCCGTAAAAGATCCTCAATTTGTTAAAGATATGGCAAAAAAATATCCAATAGCTGTAGGAATTGATGCAATAGACGGATATGTAGCAGTTGAGGGCTGGGGTGAAGTGAGTTCTATGAAAGCAACAGATTTGGCAAAAGAGTTTGCTGATGCAGGAGTGGAAGCGATCATCTGTACAGATGTAGGAAGAGATGGAACATTAAGTGGAGTGAATGTTGATTTTACACTTTCGATCGCTGAGGCAAGTGGCGTAAGTACGATTGCCAGTGGCGGTGTAAAAGATGAAAAAGATATCATTGCTTTAGATAAAACTGGTAAAGTTGATGGTGTGATTATAGGTAAAGCCTACTATGAAGGTACACTTGATTTAGAAAAGATGTTTAAAATCATTAAGAATTAAATTTCTTTAACGAAAAATCAATAAAAAATTTGATATTATTTGTCAGATAGAAGTAATATATATATTATTAAAAAGGAATAACAGTGAAAATACTTGTTGTTGATGATAGTTCTACAATGCGTCGTATTATAAAAAATACATTGGCAAGACTCGGATATAAAGATGTTTTAGAGGGTGCTGATGGAGTAGAAGGGTGGAATCAACTTGATGCAAATCCTGATATAGAGATGCTGATTACTGACTGGAATATGCCAGAAATGAACGGTTTAGAACTTGTAAAAAAAGTAAGAGCAGATGAGAGATTTGAAGATCTTCCTATTATAATGGTAACTACAGAAGGTGGTAAAGCTGAAGTTATTACTGCACTAAAAGCAGGTGTAAATAACTATATAGTAAAACCATTTACTCCTCAAGTCCTTAAAGAAAAGCTTCAGGCGGTTATGGGTACAGCAGAATAGCTAAATGAATGAATATTATTATGAACTAAAGGTAAAGCCAACTCGATATGTAAAGCTATTTGCTGATTTTTTAGATGATGTTGTACCTATAGGTTATGAAGAAAGAGATGGAACTTTCATCATACGTAATGAAGAGAGTTTAGAAACAGTTCAATGGGGTATCGAACAGTTTGTAGAGGCTTTGCAAAAAGCAACTGCAGAAGATATTGAAGTTGAGATGGAATATAACAAGTATAAAAATAGTGATTGGGTTGAGGCCTATCAAAAAAGTATACAACCTCTTCAAATTGGAAAATTTTATATTCATCCAACGTGGGATCCTCCTCATGAAAACTATATAAATATTGTTATAGATCCAGCTCTTGCTTTTGGAACAGGACACCATCCAACAACAGCTACATGTATGGAAGCTATTTCCAAGTATGTATCAGAAAAAGATGAGGTTTGTGATGTGGGATGTGGTAGTGGTATTCTCGCTATTGCAGCTATGAAACTAGGAGCAGTTGCAGATGGATGTGATACTGACCCTATCAGTGTGGAAAATGCACGAACAAATGCTAAACTTAATGGTGTGGCATTTAGAGATCTTTGGGAAGGTTCTATAAATAAGTCATTAAAGAAATATGATGTTGTAATAGCAAATATCGTTGCAGATGTGCTGATATTTTTAAAAAAAGATCTTGCAAAGGTATTGAAAGATGAAAGTTCGCTTTTAATTTTATCAGGAATTCTTGATAAATATGAAGCAAAAGTTCTTGAAAATTACAAAGAGTTTGATCTTGTAGAGAGAATAGCTCAAGATGAGTGGGTAAGTTTAGTACTAAAGAAAAAGGAATACTAACATATGGCAAATCAGAATAACAACAATCAAAATAACAATAATCAAAACAACAATAATTTTTTTAATAATAATCCTCTTATAACATTTGCACTCTTTTCAGTAATAATGATTTTAGTGTTTAAATCATTGATCGGAGATACATCAACATTAAGAGAAAATGCAGCACCAAATGTACGTATTAAAGAGATTAGCTATTCAGACTTAAAAACATTAGTAGAACAAAAAGCGGTAAAAAAAGTTGAAATTGGTCAACAATTTATCCGAGCAATATCGAGTAATGGTAAAATAATCTATACTACACGTGTTGTTCATGGGGATACTGACCTTATTAAAGAACTCGATAAAAATAAAATAGAGTATTCAGGTTTTAGTGAGACAAACTGGTTTACAGAGATGTTTGGCTGGATGTTGCCATTTCTTATTATCATGGGACTTTGGATGCTTTTTGCAAGTCGAATGCAAAAGAATATGGGTGGAGGTCTCCTTGGTATAGGCAACTCTAAAAAGCTTATAAACAGTGAAAAACCAAAAGTAAAATTTGATGATGTTGCGGGTGTTGAAGAAGCAAAAGAGGAAGTTCAAGAAATCGTTGACTTTTTAAAGTATCCCGGACGTTATGTAGAGCTTGGAGCAAAGATCCCTAAAGGGGTACTTCTTGTTGGTAGTCCAGGGACTGGTAAAACACTTTTAGCAAAAGCAGTAGCTGGGGAAGCAGATGTACCATTTTTCTCAGTTTCAGGTTCAAGTTTTATTGAGATGTTTGTAGGTGTTGGTGCTGCAAGGGTTCGTGATCTATTTGAACAAGCAAAAAAAGATGCTCCTAGTATCATTTTTATCGATGAGATCGATGCTATTGGTAAAAGTCGTGCTTCAAGTGGTATGATGGGTGGAAATGATGAAAGAGAACAAACTCTTAATCAACTTCTAGCAGAGATGGATGGGTTTGGAAGTGATACTCCTGTTATCGTTCTTGCAGCAACTAACAGACCTGAGATCCTTGATCCAGCACTTTTAAGACCAGGGCGTTTTGATAGACAAGTACTTGTTGATAAACCTGATTTTGAAGGGCGTGTGAAGATATTGAAAGTACATGTCAAAGATGTCAAAATAGCAGATGATGTTGATTTAGAAGAAGTTGCGCGTCTTACAGCTGGACTTGCAGGGGCTGACCTTGCAAATATTGTAAATGAAGCAGCACTTTTGGCTGGAAGAAAAAACCAAAAAGCAGTCACTCAACAAGATCTTTTTGAAGCGGTTGAAAGAGCATTAGCGGGTCTAGCTAAAAAATCTCGCCGTATTAATCCAAAAGAGAAAAAGATTGTTGCTTATCATGAAAGTGGTCATGCCCTTATCGCTGAGATCACTAAAGGTGCTAAGAAAGTTTCAAAAGTTTCTATTGTTCCTCGTGGTTTAGCAGCTTTAGGTTATACACTCAATAAACCTGAAGAAGATAAGTTTATGATGCAACGTCATGAACTATGGGCTGAAGTTGATGTCCTTCTTGGTGGTCGTGCAGCTGAAGAGGTTTTCTTAGGAGAGATCTCAACAGGTGCTGGAAATGATCTTGAACGTGCAACTGATATCATTAAATCAATGGTTGAAGTCTATGGTATGACCGATGTTGCTGGACTTATGGTTTTAGAGAAAAAACAACAGTCTTTCTTAGGTGGTGGCATGGGGAATGCTCGTGAATACAGTGAAAAAACCGCTGAAGCAATGGACGAATTTATCAAAAATTCCCTTGATGAACACTATCAAGAAGTGAAAAAGCATCTTCAAGAGTATAATGAAGCTATAGAAAATATGGTAACATTACTGTATGAAAAAGAAAATATCACTGGTGACGAAGTTCGAAGAATCATCCGTGAATTTGAAGAAAAATACAACAAACCAACAAAACTTCAAGATAATGAAGATGCTATAAAACAAGAACTAAAAGAAGATGCTCAAATGAAGCATCAAGATGAATCTAAAGATTCAGAAAAATAATAAAAGGTTTCTTTAAAAAGAACCCTTTTATTTCAAGATAAATATCATGAAAAATCAAAAATATTCATATGCGTATATCCTTCCAAATCTTTTAACATCAGCTTCTATATTTTCAGGTATCCTAAGTATTGTAAATAGTATTCATGGTGATTTTGTCCAAGCATCTTGGCTTATCTTTCTTTCACTTATATTTGATGGTTTAGATGGTCGTGTTGCAAGACTGACAAATACGTGTTCAAAATTTGGATTGGAGTTTGACTCCTTAGCTGATATCGTTGCTTTTGGTGTTGCTCCAGCTATATTGGTCTATATGTATGCTGGAGTTGATTTTGGGCGCTTTGGTATAGTTGTCATGGCTTTGTTTGTTATATTTGGAGCTATTAGGTTAGCGCGTTTTAATATCACGAGTAATATTAATGAACCTTCTGTTTTTATAGGAGTACCAATCCCTACTGCTGCAGTTTTTCTTGCATTGTTTGTTTTATTGTTTCAAAAATACGATCTAGAATATCTACATAGTGTTCTTTTGATTATCTCTTTATTTGTTTCATTTTTAATGGTAAGTAATATTCGCTATCCAAGTTTTAAAAAGATCGATCTTGATAAAAAAGATATGAGAAAGCTTTTTATTGGTTTGGTAGGAATACTCTTATTTATATTTATCTATCCTATAGAAGCTATTGTCAGTCTTTTTTCAGTATATATTTTATATGGTGTAATACGAACTATTCTTAATTTTAAAAAACGTTAGTTTTCATTTGGATGAAGATGTTTAAACGTAAGTTTATCATTATCAATATTAAAATTAAAAAAATGTGAATGGAAGTTATTTGTTTTCATTCGAGCAAATTCGATAACAGCACCTTTTGGATTATTGACTTCAAGATATAAAAGTCCTAATGCAAAACGGGATTCTTTATATCTTTTATCTTGTAGTTTTGAAAGTTCTAAAAGTGCTATAGCATTTGCATGATGGTTTGCAGCAATAGATGCAGTTGCTGCTAAAAAAAGTGTTTTTGCATCTCTGATTTTTAGATTATCTACGAGTGAGTTATAAAGAACATAGGACTCTTCAAACTCTTTATTATAAAAAAGCGCTAATGCAAGAGCTTGTTGTATATCTATGATATCTTCATCCGCGGTTACATTAAGCTTATGTTGTAAAAGTTGTACAAGTTTGTAGATCTTTCCTGTAATAAGGTGTTCTTGAATATAGAGATAATGTGTAATAGAAGGGCCATAGTAAAGATCATTATAATGAAAATGTTGTTTTTTTAGATAGGTCATTACATGTTTTGCATATTCTGCTCTTTCATCTTTATAAAATTTTGCATTCATATACATTATATGCGGTAAAATCTCATTTGGAAGTAAAAGAGTGAGTTTTTTAGCACTTTGTGCAGCTTGTTCTTCTTTATTCATATGTAAAGCTATAAGATGTTTCATCGCTAAATAGATAGGGCGTGTTTTATATTTTGTGTCGAGCCAATCAATAGCATCAAGCCAATCATTTTGTGCAACTTGTAAAAGTGTTGTATAAAATTGAAGTTGTTCTTTTGATTTTTCAGTATCTTCAGCTAAAGTGTTTTTTAGTGTTGAGAGGAGTTTTTTATCTTCATTATGGATCAGTTTGGAACACATATAAGCATAGATACCAGGGAGATAGTTTTTTGCATTAAGATGATAGGACCATATAAAATGTCTATATGCGTTATGCATATCACCAAGTTGAGCATAAGTCAGTGCTAAATTATAATGAAGAATAGAGTGTTTAGGTTGTATTTTTACTAATTCTTTTAAGATCGTATTGGCTTGTCTTACTCTAAAGCGTAAAGCAAGTTTAATAGCTTGCGCAATGCCTTTGTTTACAGATGAAGTAGAAGCGCTTTTTTGTAGAAAATCTTCAGCACTGTCTATACTGTCTATATAAGAAGTAGCATTTCCTTTACGAATATAGTTAATAGTTTGATTTGCATTGAAAATCTTATATGGTGAAAAATAAAAAAGTTCTTGAAAAATGATCCATTCATTCTTCTTTATATCTTTTCTATAAACATCTTGTGCTTTAATTGGGTTAAAGAGTGAGTGTTTGAGAAAAACCGTTATTGGATAATCTTGAAAAATATTTTCTTCATAGTGTTTATTGACATCTTTAAGTGTTGTTGCCGCATTATCAATGAGTCCCATTTTTATTTCTGTATAAATAAGTCCAGCAGTAGCTTTTTTTGGCATATCATGCTTAACAATAGCTGCTTCAAAGTTTGTTTTTGCCAACGTAAGATCGCCAACACGTGCATATAATAAAGCACGACTAAAATAGTTTTTGCTATTTGGAATATCTTCTAGTGCTTCAATAGCTGGATAGTTACTTTGAAAAAGTGCTGAAAGTTTTGCTTTTAGTTTTTTTGTTTGTTCAATATACTCTTTTGACTTTGTTTGATCTACACTGGCAAGTGCTTCATAATAATTTTGTGAATAAAATTTGATAAGGGTATAGTAATATGCATATAAAGGAGAATTGATCTCATTTGGTAAATATGCTTTAGCCATATTGATATAATATTCAAAATCTTCTTTCTTTTTTAGATACAAAGAACAAACAGCGGCATTGATAGCACTAACACATCTTTTTTCACCATTTTGTATAGCAAGATTAAAGCTTTGTAAAGCTTCTTTGTATTGTTTATTTTTAAGTCTGGCAACACCAAGGTTGTATTGAGAGATTGCCTCACTGTATTGAGCTATGTATTCATAGATCTTTAATGCTTGTTGTTTTTGTCCATTAGTATAAAGATAATTTGCTTTTGCAATAAGATTTTCAAGTTTACTGGGTTCTATCTTGATTTTATGATCTTGTAGTTTTTGTTCAATGTGTGTCGTTGATATAGTTGGTGCTTCTTTTTTCTTCTTTACTTTTAGAACAATAATAATTGCCAATATAGCTAAAAGGAGGATTAAAACACCGGCTAAAGCAGCAAATATTAAAAGCTGTTTTTTCTCTTCTTCCTCTTCTTCTGCATTTTTAGTATCTGTTTTATTTTGTTTGTTTGTTTCTTCTTCGACACTAGGTTGTGCAGCTGCCTCATCTTCTTCGATGATAACAATCTCTTCTTCTTGTTCTGCCATTTAAAGATATACCTTATTTATACATATATGTGGTGTTTTATAGCAAAAATAATACCATATATTTGGTATAATTGCGCAAAATATTTAAGTTGGAAAAGAGATGATTGATTTAAAGCTTTTACAAAAAGATTTTGAGAGTGTAAAAAGAAGACTACAAAGACGCGGTGTTGATGAGGCTCTTATAGAAGAACTTCGTCAAAAAAATGAAGAATTAAAAGCTGCAAAAGCGGTGTTTGAGCAACTTCAAGCTGCTCAAAATGCGATGAGTAAGGAGTTTGGAGTTTATAAAAGAGAAGGAAAGGATATCTCTGAACTCAAAGCAAAAGTTGATGCTAATAAGATTAAAATTGCTGAAGCCTTAGAAGTGCAACGACAAAAGCAAGAAGCTCTTGAAGCACTTGCAATGAGTATTCCTAACTTTCCAGATGATGATGTTCCAGATGGAAAGGATGAAGAGGATAATGTTGAGATCAAAAGGGTACTTGATATTCCTACATTTGATTTTGAACCAAAAGAGCACTGGGAACTTTCAGAACAAAATGGTTGGATCGATTTTGAGCGTGGTGTGAAACTGGCAACGAGTCGTTTTAGTGTTTTAAATAATACTGCAGCGAAATTGGAACGAGCTCTTATAAACTATATGCTTGATTTCAATGCAAAACGTGGGTTTGTTGAGATGAGTGTTCCTGAGATAGTCAATGAACGAGCACTTTTGGGAACTGGACAGTTGCCAAAGTTCAAAGATGATCTCTATAAGATAGAAGGACAAGATCTTTATCTAATTCCTACAGCAGAAGTGCCACTTACAAATCTTTTTCAAGATGAGATATTAAAAGCTGAGGAACTCCCTATCAAAATGACAGCACATACTGCATGTTTTAGAGAAGAAGCAGGAGCTGCTGGGCGTGATACAAGAGGGATCATAAGACAGCATCAATTTAGAAAGATAGAGCTAGTAAGTATCACAAAACAAGAAGAAAGTGATGAGGTATTTGATGAGATGGTTTCTTGTGCGAGTGATCTTTTAGCTTCACTTGGACTTCCTCATAGACTTGTTACACTTTGTACTGGAGATCTAGGATTTAGTGCCGCAAAAACAGTCGATCTAGAGGTATGGCTTCCAGGACAAAATCGTTATCGTGAGATCAGTTCAGTTTCAAACACAAGAGATTTTCAAGCACGTCGCGCAAAGATCCGTTATAAAGATGGAAAGAAAAATATTTTGGTACATACACTCAATGGTTCTTCTTTGGCAGTTGGTAGAACGATTGTTGCTATTATGGAGAACTATCAAAAAGCAGATGGAACAATAGAGATACCAGAGGTTTTACAACCTTACATGTAAGATAGTTTCGCATTGCGAACTATCTATTTGTAAACGACTTTATTTTTCCCTTCAGCCTTTGCTTTGTATAGAGCTTGATCTACTCTATGGATTAAAGAGCTTTTTGTATCATTTTCTTTAATAAGTGTTGCCCCTATACTTACTGTACAATGTCCAACTGTTTCAAACTGATATGTATTAATTAACGATAATATTGTATTTGCTGTATGAAGCAGTTTTTCCTTGTTACAATTTTCCAATAATATAAAGAACTCTTCTCCACCCCATCTACAAATAGTTTGATGAGAATCTTCAGTATCTTGTAAAAGTTTGGATATAGTTTTCAAAATACTATCTCCTGTTATATGCCCATAGGTATCATTGATAACTTTAAAGTTGTCAATATCTATAAGTATTACACCTAAGATATTTTTTTCTGTTAAAAATTTATTGTAATGATAATCAAAGATTTCATTAAAACCTAAACGGTTAAAGAGTTGTGTTAGAGGATCTCTTTTAGAGATGGTATGAAGTTCATGTAAGAGTTTCTTCGTAAGAATTTTCCGTAAAAATAATTTACGGTTATGAAGCTCTATAAGATAAGCACCAATTGCTGTTAGAATGATTGTATAGAAAAAAAGAAGAGAATAAAGAGTGAAATATTTCAAAGGGATGTTATAGTAAATATATGTTAAGAATATGACCAGATTTAAAAAAGCAATAATTAATGCTTGTTGAAAATTGAGTCCAAAAAGAAAAAAGATACTGATGAGAATAAGAACATCTGCGGTATTATAGAGTAAAAAGAAATCTGTGCCTTTGAGATACGAATATGAGTTCAATAAGAAAATATCAAGACTAAATATCGCTATAGTACTGAGCAGAAAAAGTCTTTTTTTGAATCTTTTTTGATGTGTTAAATAAAAAATAAAAGTTAAAAAAGCAGATTCGATGATCCGACTAAAAATCTTTTCTTTCATGATCTCTGGATCAACACTATAATCTGCAAGCATTGCAAGAAGGATCATAAAGCTTATTAATAATAAGCTCACTTGAAATCTTAAAATATTGATATGTGATATGTATATTTTAAATCTTTTTTCGAGATTTCGATCAGAAAACGTCAAATTAAATTTATTGATAGATACATGGAGAGTATTTGTTACAAAATCTTTAATGGAAACCCCTAAAATATTATAGATAAGTAGATAAGGAATTTTATAGTATCTTATATAAAAGTATCTTAAAAGTTAGACTTTATGAAATTTATTATATACTTTTAAATCTTCTCCTCATCGCTTAACTGGATAAAGCAGTCCCCTCCTAAGGGATAGCTCGAGGTTCGAGTCCTCGTGGGGAGACCATAATAGAGTTTATAAGATAAAAAAAATTATTATTTAATAAAAAAATTACAAAACTTTAAGTCAATCAATGCTATGCTTTAAAAAAGTATCTTTAAAGATTGACTATGAAATCAGAAAAAAAGATTTTTATCTTCCTTTTGTTACTGGGATTGATCCCTCTTGGAGTTGTTTCTTTTATTGATTATTATTATGCGAAGAAATCCTTACAAGAAGAGGTCCTTGAAAATTTAGAATCACTCGCTTCACATAAAATTGAAATGGTAGATAAAACCTTTCAAAGGTTTGAAAATAAAGTTATCGCTGCTTCAAAACGTCCTTTTGTTATTAGACAAACAAAAGGGATCTTGCAATGTTATACCAAAGATGAAAAACAATATCAATATTATATAGAACAACTAGATATTTTAGCAAAGAACTATATATCTTTAAATGAATTTTATGATATTTTCATCATCGCTCCAAATGGAGATATTGTATATACGGTAAAAAAAGAAAAAGATTTTCAGAGTAATATTCATCAACGGCCAGCAAGAGGAACATTGTTTGAAAAAGTTTTCAATAAAACATTAAAAACAGATTCACTTGCTATCTCAAGTTTCCGTATATATGAACCATCTCAACGCCCTGCTAATTTTATTACTACTCCTATTAAAGATGAAAATGGTCATATTATTGCTATTTTTGCTGTTCAAATGGATATTGATATCTTATATGATGAGATCATGACAAATAGTAAATATGATAAAACGTTAGAAAGTATTTTAGTTGATATACAAGATGATTATCTTATGATCCTTAATCCATTAAAGTTTGACAAATCATTGGCATTTAAAAAGAAGATTCGTTTAGATTCACCCCAAGCTCAACCTATAGTTGAAGCTTTTAACGGTAAAAATGGGCAAGGTGAACATATTGATTATCGTGGTGAAAATGTTTTAATGGTATGGAATCAAATCCCAAAACTTGGTATCGTTTTGATCCTTAAAGAGGATACAAAAGAAGCTTACGCCAAAATAGGAACGATTAGGTATAGTGTAGTTGGAGTTGCATTATTGGTCTTTTTAATGATCAGTTATATCTTTTTTCAGCTTGTTCAGATGATAAAAGATCTCAATCGCCAAAAAGAACGGTATGAAATGGCAGTAGATGGTGCAAATGAAGGGTTGTGGGAATGGAATTTAGCATCAAGAACAGTAACACTATCAAAAAGGGCTCAAGAAATTTTAGGGTATAACAAAGCATATTTTCATACCTTTAGAGATGTCTTTAAACTTATCCATCCAGATGATCTTAAAAAGTTAAAAAAATTCATTCATGAAGTATTTCAAAACAAGAAACCTTATAAGACTTTTTATCGTATCAAACAAGCAGATGGAACATATATATGGGTTTTAGATAGAGCAAAAGTGATATATGAAGATAATAAGGTTGTACGGATAATAGGATTTATAACAGATATTACAAAAGAGAAGGAGCTTGAAGAAAAGATACGAAAGACAAAAGAGTTCTTTGAACTTATCTTAGATAGTTTCCCTTATATAGTAGTCATCAAAAAGATGGATGGAAAAGTAATATATGCAAATAAAAAAGCAAAGCAATTTGTACATGAAGATATAGTTGGAAAGAATCCTATAGAAAATATTGGAGAAGAAGCTGGAAAAAAAGTACTTCAGTTAGCAAAAGAAGCGATACAACACACAAAAGCAGAAGCTGTTATTCCCTATACAAAAGGCTCTAAACAATATTATTTTCATACATTGGCATTTGTAATACCAAAAGAGAATGGGGAACTTCTTATAGGAGCGACCTATTATGATGTAACAAAACATGAGATCATGAAGAAAGAACTTCATACTAAAGATGAATTGATGATCATACAGTCTCGTTATGCAGCTATGGGAGAGATGATTGGAATGATAGCTCATCAGTGGCGACAACCAATAACATCTATAGCAATGGATGTAAATAATATGTTAGGTGATATTGATTTAGATCTATTAGATATTCAAGAGTTCAAAAAGAGTTTAAGAGGTATCCTTGAACAAATAAATTATCTTTCTAGAACTATTGATGATTTTAGGAACTTTTTTAAATCTGATAAAGAGCAAAGAGAAGTAGTTATTGTTGATGTCTTAAATGATGCCCTCAAGATAATTGGTAAAAGTCTTTCTAATAATGATATCGATGTGGTTGTAAAAGATAATTCTATATCAAAAGTAAAAATATATGAACGGGAATTGTTGCAGGTATTTATAAATTTATTATTAAATGCTAAAGATTCTTTGATAGAGAATCAAAAAGAAGATAAAAAGGTTACTATCGTTATAGATGAAGGATCTGATTATATAAGAATTACTATTTGTGATAATGGTGGAGGTATAAAAAATGATATAATGCCTAAGATATTTGAACCTTATTTTAGTACGAAAAAACAAAAACAAGGGACTGGCCTTGGACTTTACATGTCAAAAACAATTGTAGATAAACATCTTTATGGAACACTTCACGCATTCAATAGTAAAGAAGGGGCATGTTTTGAGATCAACTTGTATAAAGAGAATATAAAATGAATTTCTTACGTAAATTAAAAGAAGATGCACAAGATCTAAATGTTTTGTTTGTTGATGATGATGAGTCCATTGTTAAAAGGATGCAGATATATTTACAAAAGATATTTAATAGTGTCTATACAGCATATAATGGTCAAGAAGCTTTGGAAATACTTCAAGATCACAATATAGATATTGTCTTAACTGATATAGCAATGCCAAAACTAAATGGTATAGAACTTGTAAAACATATTAGAAAAAGTGATGAACAAAAGCCAATAATTATTATATCGGCATTTAATGATCTTGAATATTTAAGAGATGCAATAACTTATGGTGTTCATGGCTATTTATTAAAGCCCATTGATTATGATATCTTTAACAGAGAATTATATAAAGCTGTCAAGTTAATAGTGACACAAAGAGAAAATCAAGAATATAAAGAGCATCTACAAAAATTAGTATTTCAAAAAGAAAAAGACCTTATAGAAAATTATGAATCAACCATGATTGCTATGGTAGAAATTATAGAAAGCCGAGATTCCTATACAGCAGGTCATTCAAAGAGAGTAGCTCATTATGCTTCTAAAATAGCTGAAGAGATGGGATTTGATATACAAACAAAGCAACTCCTTTATAAAGCTGGGATGTTACATGATATAGGGAAAATTGCTGTCCCTGATTCTATATTGTTAAATCCACACAGGCTTACCAATAGAGAATTCCATATCATTCAAGAACATGTTGGTATCGGTGTTGATATTTTAAAAAAAGTTCCTATGTTTAAAGATATTATCGATATCGTTTTTGCACATCATGAACGGTATGATGGAAAAGGGTACCCAAGAGGATTAAAAGGTGATGAGATTCCTATCCTCGCACATATATTGATAGTTGCTGATTCGTTTGATGCAATGACCACAAGTAGGGTATATAAAGGAAGAAAGACAGTTGAACAAGCATTGGAAGAGATCAAAGAGCTCAGTGGTTTGCAGTATCATCCAGAGGTTGTTGCATCAGCAATAGAAGCGTTGAAGGAGATGACTCCTATCGATAATATTGTTCAAGAACCGACAACAGAGCTTGAGAAAGAGAAGTTTTATTATTTTTATAAAGATAGTATTACACATACATATAATAAAAAATATCTTGATGTTATGCTTTTACAAAATAGCTATACCTTTGAATATCGTTTTTTGTATATTATCTATTTACATAGGTTTTCTGCTTACAACAAAAAGTATGGATGGGAATCAGGAGATAGATTGTTAAAAAAAGTAGGTAGTGCTTTATCTGATTATTTTGAAGATGCTTTAATATTTCGTATTCATGGAGATGATTTTGCGATATTGTCAAAAGAAAAGATATCTGTCGAGTTTACATCCGATTTATTGAATATTTCCGATCATGAACTCTATATCACTAGTGATGAAATTGATTTAGAGCAAAAAAATTCATATGCTTTAGAGATATTGAACCAGTATTAATTATTCTATCATGAATGTATAGTGTTAATAAATTATATATAAAACATTTTTTTTATAAATGATTAATAATTGAGTGCTATAATTCTTTCCAATCATAAATCAGATAATTTTTGTCTTATTTAAAAATTATTTGAGATAAAGGAAGAGAAATGACTGAAGAAATCGTCAAGTCAGCACTTTCAAAAGTAACATATCCTGGTTTTAGCAAAGATATCGTTACTTTTGGTTTTGTGAAGAATATCGCTATAGATGGGGATAAAGTTGATGTTGTAGTTGATATTACATCTTCTGCACCTGAAGTTGCAGCTCAAATTAAAGAAGAAGCTACAAAAGAACTAGAAATGGTAGGTGCAAAAAATGTAACTATCCATATCACTGCACCACAAATGCCAAAAGAATCAAGTTCAAAAGGGAAAAATATCGCTCCTCAGATCAAGAACTTCTTAATGGTAAGTTCAGGAAAAGGTGGTGTTGGTAAATCAACTACATCAGTAAATATTGCTATCTCTTTAGCAAAACAAGGTCTTAAAGTTGGTCTGCTTGATGCAGATATCTATGGACCAAATATCCCAAGAATGTTAGGGATCGAAGATATCAAACCTGAAGTACAAGGAAACAAAGTACTTCCTATTAAAGCGTATGGTCTTGAAGTGATGTCTATGGGAAGTTTGATGGAGCAAGGGCAGTCACTTATCTGGAGAGGGGCGATGATCATGAAAGCGATCGAGCAGTTCTTAAGAGATATCTTATGGAGTGAACTGGATGTACTTGTGATCGATATGCCTCCAGGAACTGGTGATGCACAACTAACTCTTGCTCAAAGCGTACCGGTAACTGCTGGTCTTACAGTAACAACACCACAGACTGTTTCACTTGATGATAGTAAGAGAAGTTTAGATATGTTCCAAAAACTTCATATCCCTATTGCTGGTATCATTGAGAATATGAGTGGATTTATCGCTCCAGATACTGGAAAAGAATATGATATATTTGGTAAGGGAACATCTGAGCCAATGGCAAAAGAGTACAACACTGAAGTGATCGCAGAGATCCCTATAGAGCCAGCAATCCGTGAAGGTGGTGATAGTGGTCAACCTATAAGTTTTGTATATCCTGAGAGTGAAAGTGCAAAGCGTTATGCAGAGGCAGCTGAGAAGATTTGGAAATTTATAGAAAAAGTAAATGCTGAAGGTGGAGTGGACAACGAAGCTGTTCAACCAACAACACCTCCAGGTCAAAGTGCTTGTTCAGCACACTAAAGAGGAGCTTCCCTCTTTAGAACTTATATCCTCCAATGAGTCGTAGAGCATATGTCTTTGGTTCATGCTCTGTATCGTGTTTTTCGTAGGTTCCTGTAAAGTAACCACCTTCTAAGAAATTGTATTTTAATTGTAATCCTATCATCTGCATATATTCTTGTGGTAAACCTGCTGAAGAAAAAGAGTATTTACTATCTAAGTCATAGTATGTATAACGAGCTTTAAATACAAGGCTTTTGATCCCTACTTTTGTAAAGTCATAGCTTCCTTGAATTTTATATGATGCTGCATTGCGTAGGTTTCCTGCTTCAAAGAAATGAAATATCATTCCATTTGCAAGGTATGGGTATCCTCCCCATGCACCAAGTGTTTGGTTTTGACCATCACCATCACTGTATTTTGCTATACCTGTGGCAAATCCTAAGCCGTTATTGAATTCTCCATCAAAATGTGCCTGATAGAGTGTATAGTCTATATCATAACCGTTTTGATCGTTATCAGCAAGGTTGCCAACCTCTTTAAAGTTAATGATCTGTACACCAGCTACATAAGCAAGAGAATTGTATCTGTTATTAAAGTCGTATTGGAAAAAGAGAGTATTGTAAAGATCAGGTGCATAGTACTCCCAAAGTTGCAGTGAATGGTTGTCATTTTTGAATTCATACGCACCAAAATATACTCCGCCATCACTTGCATTGGCTTTATCCTCAGCCCCTACAAAACTTGCATCAGCCATTGTTTCAAACTTTGTTCCATCAGCACCACTATCCCAGACCCCTGCCATCTTTGCAAAGTATCCAGCCCAGATAGTAGAACTTTTTAACCCTTTGTAACGATATACTCCCACTTCAAAGCTATCTGCAAGCATATACCAGTCATCTTTATCGATCATCGGTGTTACGATCTCATTACGACCTACAAGAACATTATGCTCTTTTGAATCATATTCTATATAGGCTTCTTGTAAGATCGCATAAGAATCACCCCCTTGTTTAAAAACAAAGTTTCGATTTTCATCTTCTTTGTCATTCAAACCAAAGTCAGTTGCTCCTGCACCTGTGATCTTTGCTTTAAATCCATGGTATGGTTTTGTCTCGATTGAGAGTTTTGGGATCACATAAAAACCTTTTGAGTCCTTATGTCCTTTAGAGATGTTTGGGTCTCCATCAGGATTCCCATAGTCATAGATCAAATAACCAGCTCTTTCATCTCCACTGATGATAAGATAATCCCCTACATCATATCCAAAGAGAGATGATGCAAGGAGGAAAGTTGTTGCTATATTTCTTTTCATGATCTTACTCGTATGGATTTAAGTGTAATTTTTCGATGATATATTCTGCTGCTTTGACACCACGAACAGAGTTTCCTATCTTGTCTAGTCTTGGTGAGAAAAGTCCTATAGCCATTTTATGTGGAACTACAACCAAGATCCCTCCACCTACACCACTTTTTGCAGGAAGTGCCGTTGCATAGAACCAATCCCCAGCACCATCATAAAGTCCTGCTGTTGCCATCACTGAGAGCAGTTTTGGAACATAACTTTTTTCTAACACTTTTTTATGAGTAAATGGGTTTATCCCATCATTTGCCAAAGTTGAACCCATAACTGCAAGGTCTTTTGCTGAAACATTGATAGAACATTGTCTTGTATAGACTGTTGTCGCTTCAAGTGGATCACTATAGATTCTGCCATATGCGTCAAGTAGCTTTGCAATAGCTTGGTTTCTTTTGTTATCGCTTAGTTCTGATTTATAGACGACTTTATTGAGTTTAAGCTCTGTGCCTGCAAAATTATTCATGTTTTGATGTATTTTATTCCATCGTTCATTAGAATCTTCTGCTTGAACTAAACTTGTTGTAGCGATCGCTCCTGCATTGACAAAAGGGTTACTTGGACGATTTTCTTCAAGTTCTATCGCTAAGATAGAGTTAAATGGAAGACCTGTTGCACTAACTCCTATCTTTTCTTGAAGTGTTTTTGCACCATGTTCTTGCATAACTAGAGCAGCTGTGAATACTTTAGAGATAGACTGGATAGAAAACTTATAACCACTATCACCTATTTTATACACTTTCCCATCTGCTGTAACGATAGCGATCCCAAAAAGATCTGAAGGTACATCAGCAAGTGCTTTTATATAATCAGCATTTTTTCCCTCTTTTAATGGCTTGTACTTTTCATAAGCTTCTTTGAGGACTGTTTGTATCTTTTGATCTTGAGAAACTTGAGTTGGCATCTCTTTTGCAAAGAGTGCGGCAGTAAAAACAAAAATGAACAATAAACGTAGTAATTTCATAGATAAACCTTTAAAAAGAATTACTTCAATTTTAACTATATATTTTTAAGATCAGCTAAAGTAAAAAAGAATTTATAAAATTTGTTCAATATGAGCTAAGATAGAGTAAAGAAAAGCTTTGTTCTTTACATGTGAAGATTTCATTTCTAATTCTGCATGAAGTAAAAAACGTAAAAGTTTATAATAGGTTTGTGGTTTAAAACGCATTGCCATTTGTGCTTTTTGATCAACGATAAACTGGGGTGGATTATACCCAAGGATCGCTTTTGCATCTGCTTTTCCATAAGCTCTTATATAAGTGTTAAACATATACAGTTCTTGGATATAGGAGGTAAGAGCAGTTAAAAGGCGGATTTCATCTTCACCTGCTTCTAAAAGGGTTTGAAGTTCGTGGATATAGGGCTTTTTTTCTAAAATGAGTTTCAAAAAGGATTGAAGGTCAACTTCTCCAAGTCCATAAACTAACGTATCTATCTCTTTATTCGTTATTTTTTGTTCTTTTAAGATAGAAAGTTTTTGAAGCTCGTTTAAAGCAAGTTCTAGATCATTGTTATGAAGATTATACAGGTGTGCTAAGGTATATGAATCGATATTGAGTTCTAATTGTTTTGCTTCTTGTAGTAGGATATTGATCGCTTCACCCTGTTTTGGATGGAAAAAACGCACAGTAATGACATGAAACTTTTTAAAAGCATTATTATAGCTTTTATGATCGCTTCCTAGATAGGCGTAGATAAAACGGTTATCTCCTTTATTTGAAAGTTCAAAAAGGGTCTCTAGCTCTTTTTTAGGGATCTTTTTCTCACTTTTAATGACAAGGATATTCATCCCACCAAAAAGTGATGCTTGACTTAGATGTGCTTTAGCTTGAGTAAAATCGTATTCGTCATGATAAAAAGAGAGTTTGTTCGCATCTTCATAGTTTGAGAGAAGTTTTGTATAATAATCGATATAGAAAATACTTTCTCCAAATAAAATGAAATTTTTTTCTATTTTATTTGATGCTAGTAATCTGTCAAACTCTGCTTTGTACATTTATTCTACCACTTTAACAAATATTTTCGCTTTATAGATATCTACATTCTCGATCATAACATCTACATGTTGAAATAGAACTGCCTGTGTAGAGTTGGTGATATAGAGGGTAGCTCCTTGTATTACGTCTTGAAACTCTGCTTTGTACTCTGGTGTTGTCGCAATGATCTTTGCTTTAAAGGTTTTTCCAAGATGCTCTTGTGCCCATCTTGCGTATTTCCTTTGTTTGTACTCTTTTTCAACACTATCGGCTTCCCGTTCTAGTTGTGAGATTGAGATACATAGTGCTTCAATATTTCGTAAAACATATTCCTCGTCTTTTTTCTTTCCTTGTGCTATTGCTTTGAGTTGACGATGTACTGTAAGGTCTGCATAGCGTCGTATAGGGGAAGTGAAATGGGTATACCTTTCAAAGCCAAGTCCAAAATGTCCAAGGTTGACCGGGGCATAGCGTGCTTGCATCTGAGAACGGATAATGAGCGTATCGACATCTTTTTCGATCCCCATCTCTTTGGCTTTTTGTTGGATATCTTCGATCGTTTCTTTCGTACTCTCTTTGATCTCTACATGTAAACCTATAGCTGAGAGTTCTTGGTAGAGATTTTGTAATTTGGCTTGGCTTGGTTCTTCATGTACTCTAAAAACTCCTCGCTCATACCGTGCGGCTGCTTCTTTATTGGCTAAGAGCATACAGTCTTCTATAAGAGCATGTGAAGGGGTTTGTTCTTCTATATGTGTTTGTTTGAGATTTGTCTGTTCATCAAGCTCCATAGAAATCTCTTCACTTCTAAAGTCAAACCCTTTTTGGAGTCTTTTTTCCTTAAGTTTATCAGTGATCTTTTTGAGTGCTTTAAGATAGAGAAAGATCTCAGCTTCAGTTTCATTTTGTGCTTTTAGTTCACCAGCAAAAAGCGCATCCACTTCATCATAGTGAAATCTTCTTTTAGAATGGATTACTGCTTCATAGACATCTGAATCTATAACTTCAAGTTTTTTTGTATCAAGCTTCATCTCAAATACATAGGCAAGACGATCAACGTTTGGCTTTAATGAGCAGAGGTTTTCACTAAGTATTCGTGGAAGCATAGGGATAGAACGGTGTGGAAGATAGGTACTAAAACCTCTATACATTGCTTCATTATCCAAAGCACCAAAAGGTTTAACATAATGACTTACATCAGCTATGGCAACATATAATGTTGTGTTTTTGGCGTCCCAGTAGATCGCATCATCAAAATCTTTTGCTGTTACAGGGTCTATAGTACAAAAAGAAAGATGGGTTAAATCTTTTCGATGTTTATGATCTTGTCTAGAAACCTCTTTGAAGGTTTTGACCTCTTCAAGGACATCTTCTTCAAACTCATCATGTTTATTGAACTGTGCAAGAACGATCGCTTCATCAGTATGGGGATCGTTAATATTGCCAAGTTCTTTTATAATGGTATTTGTTTGGTTGTTTATTTGAAATAAACTCCCTGTTTTATAGGTTGAAAGTTGTTCTTGAGAGATCTCTACACCACTAGGATGAAGTGTTTTGAGATCAACTAAGGATCGTTTACCTTCTTTTTCGATAATCACACCTACTGAATAGCTTTCTTCTCGACCAAGTATCTCCACAACCTTACCACTGGCTGGTCCCTTCTTTGCTAAAAAACGTTGTACCACAACGATATCACCATCTTTTGCACCCATAAGATCATCTGATGCGACAAAGATGTCTTTGAGAGCCTCACCATAGATATGCAAGTATGCTCCCTCTTTTTGTGGAGGAAGTGAAAGTACACCAAAACGGTATTTTGAGTTGAGCTTATAAGTGTGATCTTGCAGTTTTATATATTTTTTTTCTAAAAATTTCGTAACAAGATCTTTGTATTCTTTTGAAAGATCTTGTTCATGAAGTCCAAGTGAAAGTTTTGTTAGAAGATGTTTCAATTTGCTTTTAACCCTTCTAAAGCATTTTCATAGCTTTCTAGATCAAGTCCATATTCTTCTATAATCTCTTTTGATGTTTCGACACCTTCATCAGATATAGTACCGTTTAGTGCTATAGTTGTTCGAACAACATCTAAGATAGCTGCTGAACGTTTATTGTCATCACTTGAAGCGTTCTGTGGTGTTTTTGAATTTGCAATCACATCGATAAGGTTTTCTTCAAATCTCCAGTGTTCAAAGATCTGTGCGCTTACTTCTGCTGTTGTAGTGCCGAGTATTTCTGCTTCAGCCTCATCTGCATTGTAGTTTAACTCTTCTAAAGCATTTCTGAATTTCTCTTCTTCACCATGTGCTTTGATAACTTGAGCAATGATCACTTTTCCTATCTCAACTAAGAATGCAGCTGGAGATAAAACACCCATGAGACGATTTTCTTTTCTTAAACACCAAGCAGTCATAAGTGCATGTTGTTTTTTTGATAGTTCAGCAAATGCAGCATCATTAAGACCATATGGAGAAAGGTCAAGTGAAAAGCTCTTTTTTACAATCGAAGCTAAAGCAAAGCCCCTTACTGTTCCCATTCCGAAAAGTCCAACGACTTGACTTACTGAGTTGATCTCTCTACTAAATCCATAAAGAGGGGAATTCGCTGCTTTAAGGATATCAGCAGTAAGAAGTGGATCTTTTTCGATGATTTTGACCATATCTTGAAAATTTGAGTTCGGGTCTTGATATACTGCTTCGATTTGCATTGCAGATTCTGGAAGTGGTGGCAGTTGTTTGATCTTTTTGAGTATCTCTTCTGTCATTATATAACCTTTGGTTCTTTTGTTTTATTCTTTTACAATTATATTGTGAGAGTGGTAAATAAATACTGAATATTTACAAAAAACTGATAAGATTTTTCTAGAAGGTGTCTCTATAGATGATGCACTAAAAATTATAGTGGGGAATTATATGAATATAACAAATAATGAAGCGGTCTTAAGAAAATTAGGCTATGTTCCTAATGAGGCTTTAGAAGGTCAACTTGAAAATATTAAACAAAATACTTTAGGATATGAGAAGATCATTAAACATGTTTTAGATCTGCATGATGCTTTGGCTGTAGATAAATCATATGTTGCGATGTCAAATTCAAATAACTATTTTAAGATCAAGATCGAAGCACAAACACCAGAGATGAAAGAAGAAGCATTGGAAAAACTAGAGCGTTTTAAAGAAAAATACAAAGTAAAACTTCAAAAAGTAGAAAACAAAGAGACTTATTATATCTTAGGATTCGAGGACTGATGCAACAAGAACCAATGAGTGTAGAAGGATATGATCTTCTAACGAAAGAGTTCAAGTTTTTAAAAGATATTCACAAACCTGAAGTTGCACATGAAAAGCAAGTGGCAGCGGCACATGGTGATAGAAGTGAAAATGCCGAATATCATGCGGCAAAAGAGAAGCTTCGTCATATAGATAAACGACTTTTTTATTTAAATTCAATGATAGAAAAAGCAGTGATAGTTGATCCAAGTAAATTGGATCATTCTAAAGTATGTTTTGGTTCACGTGTACATCTTCTTAATCTTGATACTGATGAAGAAGAGGTTTATACCATTTGCGGTGCGCTTGAAGCAGAAGTAGAAAATGGTTTGATCTCCATTCACTCACCCTTGGCAAAAGCACTTATAGGGAAAAAAGAAGGAGATGAGGTCATACTGAAACTTCCAAGTGGGAAAAAAGAGTATGAGATCGAAAAAATTGAGTATGTACCTATCTTTGATCTGAAAAAAAACATTCCAACTGAAGATGATTTCCGATTTCGATAATTAATCTCTTTTTAACATTGATATATTATTATTTCAAATAAAAAAGGGATTTAAAAAATGAAAAAAATTATTTTTTCTTTAGTGTTTTTTTGTGCTTCATTGTTAGCATTGGATGGGCAGAAAGTTTTTGAAAGTAATTGTGCAGCATGTCATCTTGGGGAAGTGACCAAAGCTGAGTTTATGAAACAGATCAAAACAGTAAAAGCACCTCCAATGATAGAAGTTTCAAATAGATTGAAAAATACAATTCAGATTAATCCTCATAATGAAAATAGTGAAGAGATTCACCGTTTTGCAGTGATTTCTTATATAAAAGAATATGTAAAACATCCTTCTTTTGATTATTATATGTGTGATGATGCGGCAGTAAGTCGTTTTGATGTGATGCCGGCACAAAAGAATCTAAAAGAGGATGAGCTTCAAGCAGTTGCAGAATGGATATATGACTACTTTGAAGGAAAAGAGTTTAAGTAGAACTCTTTTCTTTAAACCTTTTTTTACCCACTTTTTGCTATAATCTCTCATTAAAATTTAACTTTTAGGATATTTCCGTGAGTGAACAACTAGACAACATCAAAGAAGTACTTGCTTCACATAAACTTTCAGAACTAGAATATGAACATATCAAAAAGATTCTTGGCCGTGAACCAAATCTTGTAGAGATAGGAATTTTTAGTGCGATGTGGAGTGAACATTGCTCTTATAAATCTTCTAAAATCCATTTAAGTGGGTTTCCGACAAAAGCTCCATGGGTTATCCAAGGTCCAGGTGAAAATGCAGGTGTTATCGATATCGGTGATGGATATGCAGCAGTATTTAAGATGGAAAGTCATAACCACCCAAGTTTTATTGAACCATATCAAGGTGCGGCAACTGGTGTTGGTGGGATTATGCGTGATGTTTTTACGATGGGTGCTAGACCTGTTGCAAACCTAAATGCACTTCGTTTTGGAAATGTACTTAATGATGACAAAACATCAAAGCATCAACGTTATCTTGTTCGTGGTGTTGTTGAGGGGATCGGTGGATATGGAAACTGTATGGGGGTTCCAACTATCGGTGGTGAAGTAAGTTTTGATGAATGTTATAATGGAAATATCTTAGTCAATGCTTTCACTTTAGGGATCGCAAAAAGTGATGAAGTGTTTTATGGAAGAGCTGAGGGGATAGGTAACCCAGTTATCTATGTTGGTGCAAAGACAGGACGTGATGGTCTTGGTGGTGCTGTTATGAGTAGTGATAGCTTTACTGAAGAATCAAAAAGCTTACGTCCAACAGTACAAGTAGGAGATCCATTTACTGAAAAATTACTTCTTGAAGCGTGCTTGGAGCTGTTTAAAACGGATCATGTTATCGGTATCCAAGATATGGGTGCAGCTGGTCTTACTTCAAGCTCTTTTGAGATGGCAGGACGAAGTGGAAGTGGGATGATCATGCATCTAGATAAGGTTCCTGCACGTGAAGAAGGGATGACTCCGTATGAGTTTATGCTGAGTGAATCTCAAGAACGTATGCTTCTTTGTGCAAAAAAAGGAAGTGAAGAAGAGATCATCAAGATATTTGAAAAATGGGATCTTGATGCAGCAGTGATCGGGGAAGTAACTGACACTGGTAGAATGGAGCTTTTCTGGCATGGTGAGAAAGTAGCAGATGTACCAGTTGATCCTGTAAGTGAAGAAGCACCAGTATTAGAGCGTCCTATGAAAGAGCCTGAATACTTAAAAGTGATCAAAGGGGTAACGTTAGAGGCGTTCCCTGAAGTTTCAAATCAAGAAGCGTTTGAAAAACTCACAAAATCTATGGAAGTAGTAGATAAAAGCTGGATCTATGAGCAGTATGATTCGATGGTACAAACAAATACCGTCAAAAAAGGTGGTAGCCTCGATGCTTCGGTGATTCGTGTTAAAGAAAACGGACGCGCGTTAGCGATGAGTGCTGATTGTAATGTGAGATACTGTTATGTCGATCCAAAAGGGGGTGCGGCTGCTGCGGTGATCGAGAGTGGAAGAAACGTTGCGATGAGTGGAGCAAGACCGTTAGCAATCACTGACTGTCTTAACTACGGTAATCCTGAAAATCCGGAAGTAATGTGGCAATTTGGACAAGGATGTTTAGGGATCAAAGAAGCGTGTGCAGAGCTGAACACTCCAGTTATTGGTGGGAATGTTTCACTCTATAATGAAACAGAAGGGGTGAGTGTTTTCCCTACACCTTCTATAGCAACTGTTGGTGTGAATGATGATCAAAACAAAGTGTTAATGTCTAGTTTCCAAAAAGAAGGTAACATTCTATATCTTGTAGGGGAAACAAAACATGAGTTTGGTGGAAGTTTATATATGAAAGAGCTTTGTGGTACTGTTGCTGGAGAGCTTCCAGAGATAGACTATGCAAAAGAGCTCAAACTTTGGGACCTTGTGATCGAAGCAAATAAAGCTGGACTACTTGAATGTGCAAAAGATGCAAGTAGTGGTGGTGTTGCTGTTGCTTTAGCGAAGATGGCAGCGGTGAGCGATAAAGGGTGCAATGTAAGTATGAGCGTTGAAGATAAACGTGATATCTTCAGTGAAACCTTTAGCCGTGCTATCGTTGAAGTTAGACCTGAAAATCAAACAGCATTTGAAGAATTAGTAAGTAAGTATCTTCCATTTGAGCTTATAGGAACCGTTGGAGGAGATGAGATCAAGATCAACGATGTTACTATGAGCATGGAGCAGTTAAAAGAAAACTACTTCACTACCTTTGCAAAAGTGATCGAGCAAGATCTTTAAAACTCTTCTAATTTAAAAATTTCATATGCCACCTCTTCATAGGGGTGGGTATCTTTTAGTTTTTCTATAGCTTTGTGTATAAGCTCATCACTACATATCATCTCAACTTTATATTCTTCTACTGTTTCAATTTCTCCAATATTCCCAATGTGTGGATTAGCACCATTAAGTGGGCGAAACTGTCCTGTTCCTAAGACCTCCCATGAACATCTGTCATAGTTGTTATATCTGCCAACTCCTATGGAAAAAAGTGCTTCTTTGACTGTTTCTTTCTCCTTTTCAGGCACGAAAAATGCGAGTTTATACATATTTTATCCTTATCAAAAGTATAATAAAATGAAATACTAAACCAAAAGTTTATTATAAATTTTTTTCATTATAATACTACACTTTAAAAAATCTTCAAAGGAAAAGTATGATAAAGAACCTTTTGGCATTTATAGGGGCAATAGCGATCGTAGCAATGATCGCAATGTATGGGAAATTTGGTGGAATGATCAGTGGTGTTTCCAAACTTGATAGCGGGGCGATCCCAGCATATATGGATATGTTTAAAAGTGTTACAACCTATGGTGATCCAGCACGTGCAATGATGAAAGAATATAAAGTTGCTGAAGATATCACTGGTGATGATGTGAAAGAATCTATCACAGCACTTGCAGAAGAGTACAATATGAGAGTGACAGGTTATGTAAAGATGTTTACAAAGCCTGATGCAAAACCAAATGAAGTAAAAGAAGCGCGTATTTGGTCTTTGTGTTCACTTCATATTGCAAAGGTATTTTTAAACTATTCTAAGTATTTTGGTGGTTTTATGCCATGTCGTATTATGTATGTACAACTTGGAAATGGTGATGCTTTCCTTATAACTATGGATCTTACACTTGCTATACATGGTGGTTTCCCACTTCCAAAAGAGATGGCAGATCTTGCTGCAAAAGTAAAAACTGCAATGGAAGAGATTCCTCAGCGTGCTGCAAACGGGGATTTCTAAAAAAAGAGCTTTTGCTCTTTTTTATATCTAAACCTTTTATTTTATTTCTATTTCTCCTCCTCCAAATATCATTTTCTTTAATAATTAGTTGAAAATTAACTTTTTCATCTAGATAAAAAATATTTTTTTTCTTTAATATTATAATATAAAATTATCTTTTTAATTAGTTGTGTTTATCTTTTGTTAATCATTTCACTTGTATTATTTGAAAATGAAAACAATTATTTTTAGTATTAGAAAAATTTTATCATTTTATTATGAAGGTTTTAAAGGTATGAAAACCGGTAAAACCCTATGGATAATAATACTGATAAAACTTTTTGTAATGTTTGCCATTATTAAATGGCTTTTCTTCCCGGATATTATGCAAGAGCACTTTTCTTCAGACAAAGAGCGAAGTGCATATATCTTAGATCAACTTACAAAGGAATAATAATGGAACATAGTACATTATTGGTGGATTATTCTCGTGCACAGTTTGCTTTGACGGCACTCTATCATTGGATATTTGTCCCTCTTACATTAGGACTTACATTCATCGTAGCAATAATGGAAACTATTTATGTCAAGACTGGTGATCAAAAGTGGAAAAATACCACTAAGTTCTGGATGGGACTTTTAGGGATCAATTTTGCGATCGGTTTGGCAACAGGGATCATTATGGAGTTTGAATTTGGTACGAACTGGTCAAACTACTCGTGGATAGTTGGAGATATCTTTGGTGCTCCACTTGCTATTGAAGGATTGATGGCATTTTTTATGGAATCAACTTTTTTTGCCGTGATGTTTTTTGGATGGAATAAAGTTAGCAAAAAGATGCATTTGCTTTCAACCTGGCTCGTAGCAATAGGTTCAAATCTTTCAGCATTATGGATACTCATAGCAAATGGTTGGATGCAACATCCTGTTGGAATGCAGTTCAATCCAGATAGTGCAAGAAATGAAATGGCAGACTTCTGGGCAGTAGTATTGAATCCAAATGCAGTGAGTAAGTTCTTACATACAGTAAGTAGTGGTTATGTTTTGGCTTCTCTGTTTGTTTTAGGGATCAGTGCATGGTTCTTACTTAAAAAACGTGATATCCAATTTGCAAAAAGAAGTATCATTGTTGCTGCAAGTTTTGGGCTTATCTCTTCAATATATCTAATCAGTACAGGAGATGAATCTGCTCATCAAGTTGCACTCAATCAACCGATGAAACTTGCTGCTATGGAAGGATTATATGATGGTGAGAGTAATGCTGGTATCGTAGCTCTTGGGCTTCTTGATAGTACTAAAGAGGTAGGGGATACAAAAGATCCATTTTTGTTTAGTGTAGAGATCCCAGGTGCACTTTCAGCATTAGGATACCATGATTTTAATGCTTTTGTTCCGGGGATAAATGATCTTGTTTATGGAAATAAAAAGCATAATATTTTATCTGTTGAAGAAAAAATGGCTCTTGGAAAGACCGCTGTAGAAGCTTTGAAGCACTATAAGATCTTAAAAAGAGAGCATAGAGATTTTGAAGCGGCACAAGCTTTAGCAGTATTTCAAGCACATCAAAAATATATGGGGTATGGGTATCTTAAAGATCCAAAAGATGCTGTACCTGATATCGCATTATCATTTTATAGTTTTCATACTATGGTAGGGCTAGGAAGTTGGTTTGTTGTACTTTTCTTAGTTGTACTTTATTTTGCAATGACAAATGAGATAGAGAAAAAAAGATGGATCCTTTATGCATCTCTTTTTAGTATTCCACTTGGATATGTCGCACAAGAAGCTGGTTGGATCGTAGCAGAGGTTGGAAGACAGCCATGGGCTATACAAGATCTTCTTCCAGTGGGGATGGCTGCTTCAAATGTAGGGAGCACAAGTGTTATGATCACTTTTTGGCTTTTTGCAGTACTTTTTACTGCACTCTTACTTGCTGAAGTGAAAATTATGCTCAAACAGATAAAAATTGGACCAGAAGGAGTGTGAGATGAGTTTACTTGATTTACAGTTATACTGGTGGTTCTTAGTAAGTATCATCGGTGCACTTTTTGTTTTTATGACTTTTGTTCAAGGGGGACAAACCCTTTTATATACTTTGGCAAAAACTGAAGATGAAAGAGATCTACTTATAAATGTACTTGGAAGAAAATGGGAATTGACATTTACATCCTTAGTGATGTTTGGAGGTGCTCTTTTTGCGGCATTTCCTCTTTTTTATGCAGTAAGTTTTGGTGGAGCATATTATGTTTGGATGGCAATATTGTTTTGTTTTATCATTCAGGCTGTTGCGTATGAATATAGAAAAAAACCAGATAATGTCTATGGTGAACGTTTTTATGAGATACTTTTATATATCAATGGTTCTTTAGGGATCTTTTTGATTGGTGTGGCTCTTGGAACACTTTTTAGTGGTGGTAATTTTGTTGTTAATGAGATGCATCTTTCACAATGGACTACACCAACATATGGGCTTGAAGCATTATTAAATCCTTTTAACATTGCATTTGGTTTGATGCTTGTATTTCTTGCTCGTATGCAAGGAGCATTGTATTTCCTCAATGCTATCGATGCACCTACTATTACAAATCGTATTAAAGGAGTTGTCAAACAAAACTTTTTTATGTTTTTGATCCTGTTTTTGTATGTTGTGGCAACTATCTTGATACAAGATGGTTTGGTGTATGATCCTGTTACAAAAATAGTTTCAGCAGAGTCGATGAAGTTTTTACATATCTTTTTAGATCTACCTATTCTTTTGGTTGGTTTGGTAGTAGGTGTTGTCACTTTACTTTATGGAGTATATATAGCTCTATATAGATCATCAACCAAAGCTATCTTCTTTACTGGAACAGGAACAGTAGTAACTGTTATGATCGTTATGTTGATTTTAGGGGTTGATAATTCTGTTTTTTATCCCTCTTTAGTTGATATACAAAGTTCACTTACTATTGAAAATGCGTCAGGAAGTTACTATACGTTGGAAGTGATGAGTGTTGTTTCACTTCTTGTACCTGTTGTTTTAGGATATATCTATGCAGTATGGAGATCGATGGATAAAACAAAAACAACTATAGAAGAGATCAAATCTGATCCACACCATTATTAGGAGTACATATGGAAACGATAAGTGAAATATTATGGTACGTATCTTGGCCGATACTGGTATATGTAAGCTGGAAATTCGTTTGGTTAAATATTAAACATTTTGCAAAGATGGAGCGACTTGAAGAACTTGAAAATAAACAACACTAGTGTGTTGTACATACTGAACATACATCAAATATTCTAAAGATAAAAGTTGCTTCTTCTTTTGTTAAACCTTTCATAGCATTTTGAGCTATGGACGGTTTTTCTCGTGTTCCACTTGCTAGATTGAATTGTGTTGGTGTTATGATCTCATAGTTTTGTATGATCCCTTTCTCTATAGAAACAGAATGGATAAGTGAGCCTCTTGGTGCTTCGACAATTCCTGTTCCTTGAGCAGTTATTTTTTTAATATTTGGAACTTCTATAAAGGAAGGTTCTGTAACATCGATCTCTAAAAGGGTTGTTTTTATCTTTTGGATGAGAAAAGGTATCTCATAGATCCTTGCGATCGATCTTGCATAGGCACTATCTTTGTATCGTCGATGGATATTTTTTATTATAGGTATGTTATTTGCCATTGTACGTGCAAGTGGACCTACTTCTATAAATTCATCTTTATAAAGTGCATTGTAAGCATAAGTGTTCTGATGAGGTGAATAAGCTGGTGATGTACTAAGATACTTATGGTCCGCTTTTTGTAAAACGGTTTTTTTGATTTTTGCTGTCTGTGTAAAGTTATGTTCTGCTAAAACTAAAAATCGGTCAAATCCGAATCCTTTTGTTTGCATATTTAATGAAACAAGATCTGATTCAAAATCTCCTAAGTCACTTTGAAGTTGATTGAAATCCTTACATGATTCAAAAGTAAGAAATTGTTCTAAAGAAATACCAAAGAACTCTTTTTCTAAAAAGATTGTTAATTCATCTAAGAAACCTATAGCTTTTGTGATATCTATATAGGTGAAATCACTTGTAATACCTCCTGGAAGCATATAAGAGTTATGTGGATATTGTCCTGCTAAAAGTGCAATGATTTTACTTATTAAGGTATTGCTGTATAAACTTTTGAGTTTTGTATGGGAATCTTGTTTTTTAAGGGTGTCTATCTTTGGTATAACTGTAAGATAAAGCCACTTAATATGATTTTGGATGATCTCAAGCATTAAAGTGATCTCACGTGTTTTGATCGCTTTTTCTGAAAGTTCTACTTTATATCCAGCATTTTTATAGGCATCCTCTAATGCTCTTGCTGTAGCATAGAGATGAGAATGTCCACAAATACCACATATACGAGGTGTAAAAACAAGGGCATCAAGTGCAGGTTTATTTTGAAGTATGGTACTAAAGCCTCTCATATGCCCAAAAGAGATCGTAGCAAACTCTACGGTATTGTTGTGTTCTTCAAAGAAGACCTCTGCTTCCCCTTCAATCTTTTCGATGATCTTTTTTGTAATCAATCAATTTCCCTTCAAGTCTTTTTATATGAAATGTTTTAGCGATTCCTGCAATCGTTAAATAGGCTTTTTTCCCTATCCCAAGAGGAACCTCTTCTGGGATCGACATATTAGTTTTTGTTTGAAACATATTTGAGCGAGGAAAGTCACTTTCAGTACAACCAAAACATGGTGTTCCTGCTTTTGTTTTAGAACTGACTTCATTCCAAAGGATCTTATTACAGCTAGAATGGGTCATCACTCCACGACATCCTTGCTCATAATACAAACACCCCTCTTTTTCTCCAAACTTCTTTGCATCGACCTTCCATTCAAAGTATTCATTTCTATCACATCCATGATGGGTTAGAGGTGCAAAGAGCTCTTGTGGACGAAGTTCATCATCTAGGGGGATTTTTTTATTATAAAGTATCATTTCCAGTACGTATCCTAACCATTCAGGATGGATGGGACATCCTGGAATAGATATGAGTTTTTGTTTATCTATAAGCTCTAAGAGTTGTTTGTTATTGTTGTTATAGATCAGTCCACTACTTTGGGGATCGCTAAGTTGCATGATCCCTCCATACGCCGCACACGTTCCAGTAGCTATAATATAAGAAGTGTGTGTTTGCAAACGTAAGAGGATGGTCTCTAGTGTTACCCCTGCACGTTTGAAGTTAGCTTTGTATGCTCCTTCAAAGATAATGATATCGGCTTGTGGAAAAGTATTTACTACCTCTTCTAAAGAGTAAGTAGAAGGAAGAAGTGGATGGTATAAAAGTTCAAGGCGTTCCAAAAGAGTTTGTAGGCGTGGATGGTTTAAAAAAGAGTGGGCATTCCCATTGCAAGTAATGCCTTGGAGCCATAGGATTTTAAGCTTTGAGTGCATTGTAGATGTTTTGCGTTATAGAAGCTTGATAACTCTCAAGTTCTTTTGGAAGAATCTTTTCTCCATGTAAAAACACCATCCCTCCAAGATAGCCCATAAAAAGTCCAAAAGCACTGAAAAAATCTTGATCTCGAAGGTCACCACATTTTACCCCTTCTTCAAAGAAGAGCATCAGTTCCGTAACAAAAGGACTTACACATACCATCCCTTGACAATCTTCACCAAATACTTCTCTATTTGAAAGGTATATTCGTAAAAAGTATTCGATCATTTCTGGATGTTCTTGTGCCATCCCAAAATACATAGAAACTATTCTACCAATCTTTTCTTTTGTATTAATATCCTCTTGATTGATTGCTTCAATGTTTTTTCCAAGATATTCTGAAATGTAAAGGATAAGTTCTTTGGCTAAAACATCTTTTGATTTAAAATAGTTATAGAAGTTTCCAACACTCATTCCAACTTGTTTAGCAATATCGGGGATAGTAGTGTTGTAAAAACCATTTTGGGAAAAAAGTTTTAAAGCTGTTTGGATGATCGTTTCTTTTTTTTGTTCTTTTGAAATTTTTGCCATATTTTTTCCATATTTATGATGATGAAATTGTATCTAATTTTGCTACTTTTTTACTAAATTATTCCTAAAACAATATAAGAAAAACTCAAATTTAGCTTAAATTAAAAATTATAAGTGTCGGTTAAGTTTTGAATAGTTAAAATCTGAATAGATATTCATTCAGAAAGGAGCCGCGATGGATGATCGCATAGAAGGTGTCAAAAAGCTCTTCACTTCAAAAAGTGCAAGAGTCGATACGAATAAAGGTGAAAAATATTATGAGGAATTATTTGCAAAGTGTAGTGCAAGACTTGAAGAGTTAAAATCAGCTACACCAGTAAATAACAGACTTTCAGTTGAAGAAGTTTTAGAAACAAATGGAATAGATAGACGTTCATTTATGAAATGGGCAAGTGCAACAACAGCGATGCTTATGCTTCCAGCTTCATTTACGCCACTTGTTGCTGAAGCGACACTTCATATGAACCGTGCACCAGTTATCTGGCTTGAACTTCAAGATTGTGCTGGAAACTCTGAAGCACTTTTAAGAAGTGATGGACCAAAGATCGATGAGATCGTACTTGACATCATTTCATTAGAGTTCCACGAAACACTTCAAGCAGCTTCAGGACATCAGGCTGAAAAGCAACTTGAAGATGCGATGGAAACTTTCAAAGATAAGTATCTATTATTTGTGGAAGGTTCGATCCCTATGGCAAATAACGGTCTTTACGGAACAATCGGTGCGAGTGGAGAGACTTTCTATGATCACCTCATGAGAGTTTCAAAACATGCAGCAGCGATCGTTGCAGTTGGTAGTTGTGCTACATTTGGTGGTGTTCCAGCAGCTGCTCCAAACCCAACAGGTGCAGTGGGTGTTATGGATGTTGTAAAAGGTAAACCTATCATTAATATCCCAGCATGTCCTGCAAATCCGGCAAATATGGTTGGTGTAATCTTACACTATATCCTAACAGGTCAGATCCCTGAACTTGACTCACTCCTTCGTCCAAAATTTGCATTTGGATACAGAATCCACGACAACTGTGAGCGTCGTGCACACTTTGATGCAGGTGAGTTCGTAGAAGAGTGGGGTGATGAAGGTGCGAAAAATAACTTCTGTCTGTATAAAGTTGGATGTAAAGGTCCTATGACATTCAACAACTGTTCTATTGTTCGTTATAACGAAGCAGTGAACTGGCCAGTAGGTGTTGGTCGTGGATGTATCGGATGTAGTGAACCAGATTTTTGGGATAAATACGCATACGAAAAACCAATGGCAGATGCTAACATTAAAGCACCAACAGGTGGTGTTGAAAAATCTGTAGATGAATTTGGTTTAGGACTATTAACAGCAGCTGGTATCGGGATCGGTATCCACGCAGCAGCGAGTATGGTAGCAGGTAAAAAAGATGATGAAGGAGTGGTAAATGAGTAAGAAGCATATCGTAGTTGATCCGATCACAAGAATCGAAGGACATCTTCGTGTAGAGGCGATCATAGATGAGAACAATACAATTGTAGATGCATATACTTCTTCTACAATGTTTAGAGGGATCGAGACTATCTTAAAAGGTAGGGATCCAAGAGATGCTGGACTTTTAGCAATGCGTATCTGTGGTGTATGTACTGGTACACATTATCAAAGAAGTATCGAAGCGGCTGAAGATGCTATGGGGATCACTATTCCTAAAAACGCTCGAATTGTGCGAAACCTTATCCAAGGTGCACTTTATGTTCATGACCACCTCGTTCATTTCTATCACCTTCATGCTCTTGACTTTGTTGATGTAGTTTCAGCTCTGAAAGCTGATCCGGCTAAAACAAGTGAGGAAGCAGTAAAATGGGCAAAAGTAGCTGGAACAAACCCTTACATTGAGGGAGCAGGACAGTTCAAAGAGATCCAAGACAGAGTTGCGAAGTTTGTAAAACAAGGGAGGTTAGGGATCTTTGGTAATGGTTACTGGGGAAATAAACACTATAAACTAACTCCTGAGCAAAACCTTATTGGTGTGGCACACTACCTTAAAGCACTTGATATCCAAAGAGATCTAGCAAAAATGCAAGCGATCTTTGGTGGTAAGAACCCACACCCACAATCAATCGTAGTTGGTGGGGTAACTTGTGTTCAAGATATCAAAAATCCTGCAAGAATTGCGCTATTTAAACAACTGCTTCAAGATGGTACGAAGTTTATCAAACAAGCGTATTTACCAGATGTATATATGGCTGGAACAATGTACGCTGATGAAGCAACAGATAAATCTGCTACATTTAGTGCACTTAAAAAAGGAAAAGGTGTTGGTGGTACTGGTGGTGGTCTGCTAAACTTCATGAGTTATGGAGATTTCAGACTTGATGATACTGGTTTTTACAAGTCAGCACTTCTTTTCCCAAGTGGTGTAGTGCTTAATGGTGATCTTACAAAAGTGCATCCTTTCGATCCTTCAAAAGTTGTTGAGGATGTTACACACTCTTGGTATGAAGGGGAAAAACCACTCCACCCATATGATGGACAAACTGAGCCACACTATACAGGGCTAGAGAAAAAAGAAGATGGTATAGCGTATCTAAAAACAGATGAAAAATACTCATGGATCAAATCTCCAATCTACAACGATGAGAGAATGGAAGTTGGACCATTAGCTAGAATGGTGATCGGTGTTGCTGCTGGTGATAAGAGAATTACAGAGTATGTAACGAAGTTCCTTAAAAATGGAAATCTTCCAACAGAAGTTCTTTTTTCAACTATCGGAAGAACTGCTGCACGTGCGATCGAGACAGAGCTTATGGCTGACGTTATGGTTGAGTGGGTTGATGAACTTGCTAAAAATGTTGCTGCTGGTGATGACAGCACTTGGACTGAGTTTGATTTTGATTATGTAACAAAAGATACAAAAGGGGTTGGTCTTGCTGAAGCACCTCGTGGAGCTTTAGGTCACTGGATGAGAATCAAAGATGGTAAGATCACTAACTATCAAGCAGTTGTTCCATCAACTTGGAACGCAGCTCCAAGAGACTACAAAGGTCGTATGGGTGCATATGAAGCAGCACTTATAGGAACAAAAGTGGCTGATCCAGAACAACCATTAGAGATCATAAGAACGATCCACAGTTTTGACCCATGTATTGCGTGTGCGGTGCATGTAGTTGATACAAAAGGTAAAGAACTTGGTGTCTATAAAGTAGATACTGGTTGTACGATATAAGGAGGTTTTATGAAACCTGGATATAAACAAATAAAAAGGATGACAGGAACGGGACGACTCATACACTGGGTCAATGCCCTTTCGATGATCGTAGCGATTGCTACTGGGCTTTATATCGGTCATCCGTATTATCAAAGTTTTATCGCTGATGGTGCGGTAGATAAGTATGTGATGGCATGGAATAGATGGGGGCACTTTATGGTGGCGATCATCTTTGATGTTACTTCTATTGTGATCGCATATTTGTACTTCTTTTCACGTTTTGAAAAGCCATATAAGAAAGTGATTCCGACATCTCAAAACATTAAAGAGTTTGGAGAAGTATTTTTAAACCTTATCACGCTCAATCGTAGAAAAGAGTTTGATAGTTCACATGCAGATAGTTTCAATACAGTTTATTTTACTATCTTTCATCTACTTTTAGCGTGGATGTTACTTACTGGACTACAACTTTATGTACATGGTCTTGCTTCAGGTGAAAGTAGTATCGGAGCATGGTGGCCGTGGATGTTACATGTATTTACTGACTGGACGATCCCAGTAACTGGTGGAACACTGATGGATGTCCGCATCTCTCACCACTATACGATGTGGTGGATCATTGTATGGGTAGTATTTCATATCTACTACCAAATTTGGAGAACGATCTTCTGGAAAGAGGGAGATATCTCTATCGCGTTTAGTGGTACAAAATTTGCAAAAGAGGAAGCGTAAGCTTTCTCTTTTTATCTCTTATTTACCCCTTTTCCTCTATAATATGAATAACTATTCATTCAGAGGAAAAACATGGCATTACTTTTACAATTTCATATAACAACTTCTCAACCTTATATCAAAAACATTATTATTGCAACTGCAAGGGAATTTGGTGTAGCATGTGAGGTAGAATATAATGAGAATATCCTTACATGTAAGCTTGACCACAATGCTTCTGATCTATCAGAGATGACTAAAGTTTTAGAACAACGTCTTCCGGCATCACTTTTTTTAAAAGGGTTTGGTTCAAAAACAGATGATTTAGAAGTACAAACAGATGCATCTTTAGATCTTCCTTATCCACTTGGACTAGGGCTATGTCCAAGTTGTCAAAGAGAAATGTTTGATGTGAGTTCAAGAAGATATTATTATCCTTTTACTAGTTGTAGTTGTTGTGGAGGGGGAGTAAGCTTTTTACAAAAATACCCTTTTAACAGAGCAAATAGCTCAATGAAATATGTACAAACATGTAGTGAATGTGATGATGAAAGCAGATCAAAAGGATTAAGAGAAAACCATCATCTTAATTCATGCCATAAATGTGGGATCCCTGTACGGCTTATGAGTAAAAACTCTGAACGATATGCAAATGATGCAGGAAGTTTTAGAACAATGTTTGAAGTAGCTGCTAAAGCGATCAACGATAATAAAAAGCTCCTTATAAAGACAACGCTTGGATATAGACTTTTTTATAAGCTTCACAAAGCAAATCCAAATACTCACATAATGTTTGTAGAAGCAAATAAGATTACAGATTATTGTGCTTTGATCACTCAAGAATATCAAGCACTTCTTTCAATAGAACGTCCTGTCTTACATGTAGCACTTAAAGATGAAACACTTAAAGAAGAAGTTGGGTATAACACTGCATTTGTTAAATATCCTGATGAGGGATTTAGCATCTTACTTGGTGCAGAACTTAAAAAACTTGGGATTGATTATGTAGGGTATGAGTATGCAGATGAGTCATATGATGCTGATTTTAAGATGGAGTTTGATCTTGAGATAATACCTCAAGAAGAGATGCGCTATTTTTTAAATAAAGATCGAAGTTTTATCGCTAGTGGTGAACGGGTATGTTTTCCACATAGAATAAATATCCCAAGTGATACTTTAAGTATCGCTCATTCTTTAGCAGGAGTGAGTGAAGAAGAGAGTGTTATCTTTGATAGACTAAGTCGTTTTGGAGATGTTCATCCTGCAAGAGTACATCATATAGGAGCTCTTCAAAAGATTCATGAAAAACAGTTTGAAATCTCTGAAGATGAAGCGAGTTTTATGAGTGTGATCGTTGAACATGAACTACAAGGAGCAAAATGTGTCGGTGGATATTTTGGCAATGAAGCAAGTTTTTTATATTATAATGGGAAAAGTGTTGTTCGAGCAGTTCCACCAAATAAGTTCAATACGAAGACTCTTATAGAAGATATCAAAAACCTTCGAGATGGTTCAGATAGATTAATAGAAAACCTTCAAAAACAACGTCCAGAAGTATATGCAAGACTTGAAGCGCTTCAAAAAAATGAACAAGCCAACTTATTTGAAGCAGTAGCTATCATTTTGGATATAGAGGAAAAAAACTATAGAGGTTTAAGTAAGGTTGCTATGCGATATACAGGTAAAGGAGGAATCCTTGTCGATACGCAAGTAGTAGAGAATAAGTTTAATTATACAGCACTTATTGCTAGTATTATCTCTTATACATTAGCAGGAGTTGGAGAAACGATCCTGGCGTATTCGTTCTTTGAGTCGTTTGGGGATTATTTTAGTGATATTATGTTCCAAATTCAAAGCAAAACAAAGGCTGAACATTTTATTATCTGTGGAGAGAGTTTTGGAAATCAGTCTCTTTTTTCACGTATAGAACGAAATTTCAAGCAAAATCCTCCAAAGATGAATATAGCACTTCCTATTGGAAAATATAATGCTGTTGTAGGTGGAGCATATCTGTAAAATCTAATGAATAACGATAATTTTCTAATAATTCTAATTATCATCTAAGAAAACTCATGCTATCATCATAGTATGAATAAGTTTTCTTTATATTGGATCCAAGCAGGCGGATGTAGTGGTGATAGTATGTCATTACTTACATGTGAATGCAATTTTTTTGATTTTTGTGAAATGAACGGGATAGATATCCTATGGCATGCTTCATTATCTACTTTGTCTTATAAAGAGCATTTAGAATTATTGGAAGATATATACAATGATAAACAAGAACTCGACATTTTATGTGTAGAGGGAAATGTTGTTCGGGGACCAAATGGAACCGGAATGTTTGATACTTTTATGCAACAACCTAAAAAAGATATCATTGAAAAATTAGCAAAGAAAGCAAAGTATGTTATTGCTGTTGGAACTTGTGCCTCTTTTGGTGGATTTGGTTCACATGAAGATGAGATGGATGGTATAGGCTTACAGTTTCATCATGAACAAAAAGGAGGGTTCTTGGGAGAAGATTTTATCGCAAAATCTGGTTATCCTGTTATTAATCTTCCTGGCTGTCCTATCCATCCAAAGGCTTTAACAACTCTTTTGGAAAAGATTGTTTTTAATATGGAAATCAATTTAACACCTTTTCAGAGTATTGATGAATTTTATAACTATACTGTTCATCAAGGGTGTACTAGAAATGAATACCATGAATATAAAGTAGAGGAAAAAGAGTTTGGTGAACGAGGATGTATGTTCTTTCATCTAGGTTGTAAAGGACCTACAACAAATAGTGCATGCAATAAGTATCTTTGGAATGAAGTGAACTCTAAAACACGAGCTGGAGTACCTTGTTTTGGTTGTACAAGACCAGATTTTCCTCAAAATTATGCCTTTTTTGAAACACCAAATATTGTTGGAACACCACTAGAGCTTCCAAAAGGTGTTGATAGAGCACACTATTTGGCATATAAAGATATGGCAGCCGCAGCTGCTCCAAAACGTTTGCTTGATAGAAATCAAAAGGTATGATGAAATGGCAAAGAAAGTTGAACTTCAGATTCCATTAAATCGTGTTGAAGGGGACCTTGATATTCATGTTACTATTGAAGATGGTGTTATAACTGATGCGAAAAGTATAGGAACACTGTATAGAGGATTTGAAAATATCTTAAAAGGTAGAGATCCATTAGATGCACTTGTTATGACTCCTCGTGTTTGTGGGATATGTTCTATATCCCACTTAAGTGCTGCGGTAAAAGCACTTGAAGATGCATATGAGATAACACCACCTATTCAGGCAGTTCGTTTTCGTAATCTTTCTATTTTATGTGAAAATATTCAAAGTGACATAAAGCAGGTCTTTTTAATGTTTATGGCTGACTTTGCACATGATTACTATCAAGGTTATTCATTTTATGATCTTGCAAAAAGATATTACACTCCGTTTAAGGGTGAACTTGCAAGGGAAGTTCTTAATGCAACCAAAGATATTTTAAAGATTATTGCTTATATTGGTGGGCAATGGCCACATACTTCTCATATGGTTCCTGGCGGATTAAATGTTTTAGCAGATGACTTGGAGATATTTCGTATAAGAAGTTTGATATTACAATTTAAGTCATGGTATGAGAACAAAGTTCTAAAATCTTCATATGATGATTTCTTCAGATTAAAAAGTGTTAAGGATTTAGAGAAATATGTAGAGAAATTTCCAGAATCTCATCTAGGAATATTTTATAAGATAGCCAAAGAAACTGATCTTTTTGAGATAGGAAAATGTGGATATGGATTTATTAATTTTGGTTCAATGGAGTTAGATGAAAATTGTTTGATCCCAAGATCATTTTGTTCCCCTAGAAAAGAAGATTTGGATATTTCAAAGATTACTGAAGATGTAACGTATGCATGGTATGAAAGAACATCATTGGACCCTATGAAAGCAAAAACAAGACCAAATGTGCACAAAGATGGTGCATACTCCTTTACAAAAGCTCCAAGATATAATGATATGCCAGCACAAACTGGAGCACTTGGTGAGGAACTAGCGTTAGAAAATGAGTTTTTTTTAGATCTTTATGAGCAATATGGAGATTGTGTATTTGTTCGAGAATTTGCGCGAATGGTGCGTCCTATACGCTATATCCATTTTATGGAAAAAGAGATTGAAAAGATTATAGCAAATAAGGATCAGGAATTATATATTAAGCCAAAATATAAAAAAAATGCAAAAGGGATAGGTCTTACACATGCCGCGCGTGGAGCTTTGGGACATTGGATCAAGATAAAAGATCATAAGATTGAAAACTATCAGATCATCTCTCCAACTACATGGAATGGCTCTATACGAGATAGAGATGGAAATTTTGGCCCTTGGGAAAAAGCATTGATCGGTTTACGAATAAAAGACAGAGAAAACCCTATGGAACTTGGACATGTTATACGAAGCTTTGATCCTTGTTTAGTATGTAGTGTGCATTTTATTGGTTCTGATAAAAAGGTTACATTTAAGGGATGAAATGGTTCGTATCTTATGTATTGGCAATCGATTTTATTATCCTGATGATTTTGGAATCGAAGTTTATTTTGGACTTCAAAAAAGAGATCTTGAAGATATAGAACTTATCGAAGGGGGTGTTGGCGGAATGAGTCTTTTGCCTTATTTTGAAGATGATACTCCTTTGATTATTGTAGATTTTAGTACTATGAAAAAAAAGATCATGACAAAAGAGGATATAGATGCCATAAAACTAGATGGTTTTGACCATGCAAATGCTTTTTTGTATTTACTAAAATCTGTTGAGAAAGATTTTATGGTTTATACATGTAACGAACTTTATGATAAGTCTCATATAGATAGTTTTGTAGATGAAGTACTTGCATTGGCAAGGAGCTTACAGTGAAGATCACAAAAAAAATGCTTGAGGATGAGATCAAGGTACTTCATAAAGCAGCCAAATTGCATACAAAATATTCTATCTCTCAATATAAACAGGTTTTAGATACATTATACAAACTTGAAGAAGAGAAAAAACTTTTAGAAAAAAAGGTACAGATCCGGACAAGTCACCTTGAAAATGAGATAGCCCAAAAAGAAAACCTAACGAATAAACTCCAACAACTTGCCCAATACGACCAATTAACAAAACTTGCAAATAGATATCTTTTTTTATCTGAACTTGAGCTTGTTCATAAAGAAGCAGAACTCTTGAAAAAACCTTTTTCATTATTGTTCATAGATTTAGATGGGTTTAAACTTATAAACGATACATATGGTCATGAGATAGGAGATGCTTTACTGATAGAGGTTGCAAAACGCATACAAAAGATTGTTCGTAAAGATGATATGGTTGCTCGTTTAGGGGGTGATGAGTTCACTGTTATCTTACGAAATCTAAATAGTTATGTAAAGTTAAAATATATTGCAGAGATGCTAATAAGTTCTATACAAGAACCTTTCTTTATAGATGATTTAGAGATTTATGTAGGAGCGAGTATAGGGATATATAGATATAATAATGATAAAGAAGATCTATATTCAGAGATTATCTCAAAAGCTGATATTGCGATGTATGAAGCAAAGAAAGCGGGAAAAGGAAGATATATTTTCTTCGATGAAAGTATGCAAAAAGAGTTACAAGAGCATACTTCAATGAAGCATAAGATCAAAAACGCATTTGTAGAACAAAAGTTTATCAACCATTTTCAACCTATTGTGTCAAGTAAAGATTATAAGATAATAGGAGCAGAGGTTTTATTGCGATTTAAAGATCAAAAAAAACTGATCTTTCCGGAGGTTTTTATCTCTATTCTTGAAGAAGATATCCATTTGATTCAAGAGGTTACTTATTGGCAAATAACAACTGCTATAGAGTTGGCAAAAAAAGACAATATATTTTATTCTATAAATCTATCTGCAAAGCTTTTAAATTATGACCTGATACAGATGCTAGAAGAGCTATTAGAAGAGAAACAGTTTGATCCTTCTAGTATATATTTTGAAGTAACAGAAACATCATTATTGGAAAATATCTCACTAGCTTCAAAAATATTGGTTAAAATTCAAAAGATGGGATTTAATTTTTCTTTAGATGATTTTGGAACTGGATACTCCTCTTTGGCATATCTTAAAGAGTTGTCATTCGATACTTTAAAGATAGATAAAAAATTCATTGATGATGCGAACCAATCAGTAAGAAATAAAAAGTTGCTTCAGTCTATTATCAATATGGCAAAAGTTTTGGAAATGAAAATAGTGTTAGAGGGGATAGAAACAAAAGAACAACTTACATTGGTCAAAAAATCACAACGTATTAAGCTACAAGGATTTTATTTTTATAGACCATTACCACAAAATGAGTTTTTACAAGTTCTTTCTAAACAAAAATAATATACAATCCCTGAATGGATATTCATTTTTATAAAATCTCTATTAGTGGAATTGTTCAAGGAGTGGGATTTCGCCCGTTCGTGTATAATCTCGCATATAAACATAATTGTATCGGTGAGGTATATAACGATGCAGATGGTGTGCTTATCAAGATTGGATGTAAAGATATAGAAGTGTTTTTAGATGAGCTTCAAGCCCTTGCACCTCCCCTTGCAAAGATCACTAAGATAACACAAGAAACTATAGAACCGTTTGAGAGATCTGATTTTGTGATACGACAAAGCCATGATGCCAACTCTTCCACAACGATCCTCTCTCCAGATATAGCGATGTGTGATGCGTGTAAAAAAGAGCTGTTTGATCCTACTTCGAAGCGTTATAAGTATCCATTTATCAACTGTACCCACTGTGGAGTGCGTTATTCTATAATCAAAAATCTTCCGTATGACAGAATAAATACCGCTATGGGTGTTTTTATGATGTGTGATGCGTGTAAAAAAGAATATGAAGACCCCACTTCGCGGATGTTTCATGCTCAGCCTATAGGGTGTAATGATTGTGGAGTAAAAACCTTTTTACATGTAAATACTACAACCATTCAAAAAGATACACTCTACCATACGGCAGAACTTCTAAAAGAAGGAAAACTCGGTGCTATAAAAGCCGTAGGTGGATTTCATCTAGTTTGTGATGCAACCGATGAGAACACTGTACAAAAACTTCGCCAAAATAAACATCGCCCAACAAAACCTTTGGCTATACTGGTAAAAGATTTTGCTATGGCGAAGAGGTATGGTGTCTTTAGCGAAAAAGAAAAAGAGGTACTCCTCTCAAAAGAAGCTCCTATAGTGCTTGTGAAGAAAAACAGATCGGATTTAGCATCTGCTATTGCGCCAGGTATCGATAAAGTAGGGATCATGGTTGCATCAAATCCACTGCATCTGCTTTTGTTTGAGTATATTGACACTCCGCTCGTTGCAACGAGTGCCAATCTCAGTGGTGAGCCTATCATCACAACAAAAGAGGATATAGAGCAAAAACTCCCCTTTGTTGATTTTATCCTTGACTATAATCGAGAGATCATTAATGCTATCGATGATAGTGTTGTTCAAGTTGTAGATGAGAAGCTGTGTATTTTACGTTTGGCACGGGGATATGCTCCACTTCATTTAAAACTTCCTAAAAAGATAGATGAAAAAGTCTTAGCTCTTGGTGCAAATCAAAAATCAACTATCGCTATAGCGTTTGAAGACAATCTCATACTAAGCCCATATATCGCTGATTTAGATACTATAGAGTCTATAGAACATTTCAAAACTATGATAGCAAACTTCAAACGGTTTTATAATTTTGATTTTGATGTGGTATTGCACGATAGTCACCCTGCATATGAATCAACAAAAATAGCACAGACCTTTGATACAAAAAAAGTAGCGATAACACATCATAAAGCACATCTTTTAAGTGTGATGACAGAGCCTAGCAAGTGTGTATCGTTTGTATTTGATGGTACTGGACTTGGAGAAGATGGAGAGCTTTGGGGTGGTGAAGTGTTCGTTGCCAAAGAGAGGAAGTATCATTTTAAGCCTCTTGTGCTTCTTGGTGGAGAAAAAGCGATCAAGGAGTGTTATAGGGTTGCACTTTCAAAACTCTTTGAGGTGTATCCTCTGGATGAGGTGATGGAGTTAGAACTTGATGTAGTAAAACGCTACAAAAGTAAGATCCCCCTTTTGTATCATCTCTTTCAAAGTAAGAAAAATCTCAAAACAAGCTCTGTCGGGAGGTTGTTCGATATGGTTGCAAGTATAGTTGGGGTGTTACATGAGCAAACCTATGAAGGGGAAGCTGGACTTCGCACAGAAGCACTTGTTGGAACACTCACAAGAGAGAAAAGATTTGAGTTTACTATACAAGAGGGTGTGATAGATATAGCGTTTGATTTTTTTGCATCCGATTTTGTAGAGCGGTTTTATGCAACGCTGTGTAGTATCGTTATCACTTTAGCAAAACAAGAAGAAAAAAAAGTGCTTTTTAGTGGTGGTGTTTGGCAGAACAAAACGCTTTTGGAATTTGTTATAAGTGAATTACAAAAAGAAAATATCCCCTATACCTTTAACACTATAGTTCCGATAAACGATAGTGGTATAAGTGTAGGGCAGATAATGGAGTATATAAATGGATAAAAAAGTAGCGATCATCGGTAGTGGCAATGCGTTTTTCAAAGATGAAGGGATGGGGCTTTATGCTGGAAAATATATCAAAGAAAATTATAGCTTTTCTCCTGATGTAGTTGATGTAGTTGATGGAGGTACACTTGGATTTAAGCTGATGCCACTTTTGCAAGAGTATGATGAAGTGGTCATTATTAATACTTCAAGTGATGAAGATAAAGCCATAGGGGAGATAACGGTAAAAACGACAGATGAGTTCTTAGATGGTTCTTTGGTGAAAAAAACTGCCAATGAAGTAGAGATCGCAGAGATGTTACAGATTTGTAGTTTGAGTGAAAAAATGGCAAATGTATATGTTATAAGTGTAGTTCCTGAAGATATCATCGCCGTTGAAGTTGGATTGTGTGAAAGTATGAAACAAGTATGGGATGAGTATATCCAAACAGTAGAAGAGATATTAAAACAACTTGGAATTACATCTAAAAAAGAACTCAAAGTTGATCTTGAAGAGATTTTAGAGATATTTGCTAACCCTTCTATAGAACAAAAAAGAGGATTTTAAGCTAAAATCTTTTAAAATATGAATGTTCATTCAGTTTTAACAGCTGGATGATTTTCCCCTTTAGCCAAAAGGTAGCACGAAATTTTCCCATACATTTTTAAAGATTGTGCTACCTGTTTTTTTTGTGTTTTTGAAGATAAAAAATTCTTACCTTTATTTAATGATTTTAAATTTCAATACATTAAATGTAAAAGTTCAAGATATTCCTCCGGATATGTGGGACCTCATAAAACTGTTTCAATACATTACATGTAAAAGTTCAAGCTTTAGATTTCCAACTAAACAATGCACCTAAGTAGTTTCAATACATTACATGTAAAAGTTCAAGGCGAAGTTAAAACCTGCTTTAAGATAAACAAATAGTTTCAATACATTAAATGTAAAAGTTCAAGTAAAAAAATGTAACTTTTTTGTATCACAGGAACTTGTTTCAATACATTACATGTAAAAGTTCAAGGCTGTTATCCACCCTTCATTTACCCAGCTTGATAGGTTTCAATACATTACATGTAAAAGTTCAAGGCAAGGCAACTTAAAAAACAAAGTTATGGTTTTAAGTTTCAATACATTACATGTAAAAGTTCAAGCCAATCAAATCTGTTTTTAACCTTCCAGTTGTTGTGTTTCAATACATTACATGTAAAAGTTCAAGCTCTCAGCACACTCTAAAAGTCTTTTTACCTGTTGGTTTCAATACATTACATGTAAAAGTTCAAGTAGTACCCATTTTAGATGATCTACTTCCGCACTTAGGTTTCAATACATTACATGTAAAAGTTCAAGTGTATGCAGCATCGAAGTTTAAGCCTCAACCTGCTGTTTCAATACATTACATGTAAAAGTTCAAGTTCGCTGTGTAACTTCAAGATCTTTAGTCCCTCAAGTTTCAATACATTACATGTAAAAGTTCAAGAAATGATTTTAAAGCAAACGCCCAAAACGCTTTTTAGTTTCAATACATTACATGTAAAAGTTCAAGAAATGATTTTAAAGCAAACGCCCAAAACGCTTTTTAGTTTCAATACATTACATGTAAAAGTTCAAGCTACTGATAGTGCAGATATTGTTGTCCGTGATTCTAGTTTCAATACATTACATGTAAAAGTTCAAGAATGTTGATATAGTATCAAGAACACCACTTACGCTTAGTTTCAATACATTACATGTAAAAGTTCAAGGGTAAAAATCTTTTAAAAGACAAAAACTTTAAACCGTTTCAATACATTACATGTAAAAGTTCAAGTGTATCTGAGATAGACAATAACACTGCAACACCTCCGTTTCAATACATTACATGTAAAAGTTCAAGGAGTAAAAATGAACGATGTTTGCATTTCTCTTATTTAGTTTCAATACATTACATGTAAAAGTTCAAGGTTTCCTTTTTTATGTATTTCCTTTTTTTATGATGGGTTTCAATACATTACATGTAAAAGTTCAAGTATCACTCTTGATGGTTTTTATCGTGATTTACATTGTTTCAATACATTACATGTAAAAGTTCAAGCTTCTGATGATAATAATT